>Ga0209201_1000589_pt1 | contig 48900 bp, 35 predicted proteins | sample AD_UKC055_MetaG_FD_184411 | JGI IMG/M metagenome (GOLD analysis project Ga0209201, IMG submission 184411) | Active sludge microbial communities of municipal wastewater-treating anaerobic digesters from USA - AD_UKC055_MetaG (SPAdes) (version 2) | ecosystem: Engineered > Bioreactor > Anaerobic >... | reverse complement strand
CTTTTTCAGAAAGCTGTTCCGAAATAACCTGAAGGGTTTTGGTCTTTCCGGTCCCGGTTGCACCTGCTATCAGTCCATGCCTGTTCATCGTCTTCAACGGCACTCTTACATGCACTCCGGGTAATGCATCTCCATCAAGCATGGCTCCTCCAAGTAAAATAAAGTCGCCTTTACAGGCATAACCGTCGTTGATATGAGCTGAAAAATCTTCTTTCTTTCCCATGGTAATATCTCTTTTTGTTTGTTGATCAATATGAAAAGTGCAATTTAACAGATTATTTTAAACCCCGGAAATATGAACCCGAAAAAATCGGTTCACCGAAGTATCTGACATTTCAATTCACCTGTAAAACAGTTTGGTAACATCAAAGGTCAATGTGAATAAATATGTGGTAATAATTCATAATTAATAGAATATTTCAGAAAATTGTCTTTATATTTGTGGCAGCCTGTTAGATGATGAGTATTGATCAGTCACTGAATAATTTATACCAAAATAGCAATTCGTTTATAAACCTTAATTATTTTAGAAATGGCAAAATTCGAAGTTTATCAGAGCGGTAAAAAAAATGAATTCCGTTTTCGTCTGAAGGCTGATAACGGACAGATTATTCTGAGCAGTGAAGGTTATTCAACCAAAGCTGCATGTTTAAATGGTATTTCATCAGTCAAGAAGAATGCAAAAGATCCGAAAAGGATCGTCAAAACTCAAACCCCGGGTAATATGTTCCGGTTTGCTGTTGTTGCAGCAAACAAAGAGATTATAGGGACGAGCCAGAACTACAAAAGTGAAACCGGACGTAACAATGGCGTCGATTCGGTGTTGAGAAATGCAGTTAAAGCCGAAATTAAAGAGGTTGAAAAATAGTTCTCCTCTTCCTGTTATTTAATACTGATTCAGCCATGCATCGCATGGCTGGATTATTTTATCAGTATGGTCTAACTAAATTATTATAAAAAATGAAAAGGAAAATCTTTAGTAGTTTACTACTTGTGTTATTTGCAGGAACTGTGATATCGGGGCAGGTAACCGAAGGAGAAAAAAGTCTTCGGGCTCAGTCTGCCGATACCACACTGGGGTGGAAAAAAGGAGGTATTGTTTCAGTAAATTTAGCTCAGACTTCGCTGACGAACTGGGCTGCCGGCGGACAGAAGTCGGTCGCCATAAACGGTATTTTCAGCCGTTTTGCCAATTTTAAAAGTGAAAAATTTACCTGGGATAACTCACTCGATGTGGGATATGGCCTTCTGAAGCAGGGAGAACAGGGGTACAGAAAAACTGATGATAAAATCGACCTTCTTTCAAAATACGGCCGTCAGGCATTTAAAAATGTATACTATGCCGCCCTTGTAAATTTTAAAACCCAAATGCAGCCGGGATATAAATATGAGGGGGAAGAAAAAACAAAAATATCAAACCTCTTTGCTCCAGCATATCTTCTGGCAGCTCTGGGGCTCGATTACAAACCGAATGCATACTTCAGCGCTTTTATTGCTCCGTTAACTGCCAAGTTTACTTTTGTGACAGATGAAGACCTGTCAGAAATAGGAGCCTTCGGTGTTACACCTGGTGAAAAATCAAGAGGTGAAATAGGAGGATACCTGAGAGCTATCTACTAAAAGGCAGATTTCCAGAATGAATTTATGAAGAATGTATCATTTACCACAAAAATCGACCTTTTCTCAAATTATGCAAATAATCCCCAGAATATTGATGTCAGCTGGGAAACATTGATCGGACTTAAAGTGAATAAATATATTTCAGTCAGCTTCAATACTCACCTTCTTTATGATGATGATGTTAAGATCCAGGTACCAGATGAGGCGACATCGGTCGGATCGCTTGTTCAGTTCAAGGAAATATTTGGCGTTGGATTCTCTTATAAATTTTAATTAATAACTAAAAACCTGAAATTATGAAAATTGTTGATGAATTTAAGGCATTCGCCATGAAAGGAAATATGATCGACATGGCTGTCGGTATCATCATTGGCGCTGCTTTCGGCAAGATCGTTTCTTCAATAGTGAATGACATCCTCATGCCTCCTTTAGGACTACTACTTGGTGGCGTCAATTTCACCGACCTTAAACTTGTAATGAAAGCAGCAACGGAAACTGCTCCGGCTGTTACCTGGAATTATGGAAGCTTTATCCAGGCTCTTGTCGATTTCCTTATAATTGCTTTTGCTATCTTTATGATGATTAAAGGAATTAATTCACTGAAGAAGAAGGAAAAAGCTGCTCCCGCACCTCCTCCTGCACCTTCAAAAGAAGAAACACTTCTTTCGGAAATCCGTGACCTGCTGAAAAAATAATAAATTGGATATGATGTTTGGAGGGGCGTTGCGTGCAGCGCCCCTATTGCGTTATGGACAAATACAAAACAGATTATGACTACCAGATCCTCACTCCGTATTGCACTGACGTTATTTTTATCACTGGTACAAACCGATTATGTTTACAACCAACCAATGTCATCAGCCCTTAAAATATGGTTCACACGACCGGCTGAAAACTGGAACGAAGCCCTTCCTGTCGGTAATGGAAGACTTGGTGCAATGATCTTCGGCGGAATTGAAAATGAAAGACTGCAGCTGAACGAGGAATCTGTCTGGACAGGTAATCCCCGGTGGGATGCAAATCCGGCTGCAAAAGAGAACCTTCAGAAAGTACGGAAACTTCTTTTTGCGGGGAAGTACAGTGAAGCTGAAAATCTGGCTCAGGAAGGAATACTGGGCAGCTTCAAACGCGATGATGCATCAACATACCAGACTCTGGGAGATCTTACATTTAATTTCGCACCACTCAGTAATATCTCGAATTATAAACGCGAACTCGACATAGAAAATGCAGTTGCCAGAGTAACCTATTCAGCCGGCCGGATCAACTTTTCCAGGGAGATATTTTCAAGCTATCCCGATCAGGCACTTGTAATCAGGCTGGACGCTGATAAAGAAGGCTCCCTGAACTTTTCTGCCAGATTATCAAGACCCGGAAATAAGGCTGTAATAAGTGCAAATGGTAATGAAATATCAATGCGGGAGCATACAGGCAACGGGAATGGTGTAAGGGTGGAGACGAGAGTAAAATTTCTTGCGAATGGTGGAAATATCATATCGGGTGGGGACAGTATCAGGGTTGAGAAAGCCAGTTCGGTGACAATATACCTGACTGCTGCCACAGATTATTGGGGTAATGAGCCCGCTTCGGTCTCTGCTGTTCAGATGGATGCAGTTACAAAACGTCCATACAATGATATTAAGAAAGATCATATAACAGATTATCAGTCGTATTTTACAAGGGTGGCACTTGACTTTGGGTCCGGTGCAGGAAATTATTTCCCTACCGATGCAAGGATTGCAGCAATGCAGAACGGATATACTGATACTGATCTTCTTGAGCTCTATTACCAGTTTGGCCGTTATCTTCTCATAAGCAGTTCACGACCCGGGGATCTTCCTGCAAATCTTCAGGGTATTTGGGCTGACGGTCTTAAGCCACCATGGAGCGCCGATTATCATATTAATATTAACATCCAGATGAATTACTGGCCGGCTGAAATAACCAACCTTGGGGAGTTACACAGACCTTTCATTGAATTCATTGATGCTTTGCGCCCCAATGCAAAACGTACCGCACAGGAGGTTTACGGCATGAAGGGGATAGTAGCCCATTATACAACCGACATATGGCACTACACTGAACCCATGGGTGCAATTGTCTATGGAATGTGGCCAATGGGTATTGCCTGGAGCTGCCAGAATATCTGGGATCACTTTTTGTTCGGGGGTGATATTGAATATCTCCGGACAAAATCTTACCCGATAATGAAAGAAGCAGCAGAGTTTTGCATGGACTGGCTTATAACGGATCCGAAGACAAAATTGCTTGTTTCGGGGCCTTCAATATCTCCCGAAAACAGTTTTCTGATCCCGGGAGGAGGAGGCAGGGCAAGCATGGTGTTGGGGCCGACAATGGATCATATGATAATACGTGACCTGTTACAAAATACTATTCAGGCCACTCTTATTCTGGAGACCGACAAAGATCTGAGAAAGAAGATGGAGAGAACCCTTTTGAGGCTAACCCCGGTAAAGGTAGGTTCAGATGGTCGTATCCTGGAATGGTCCGAAGAATTCACGGAAGCAGAGCCGGGACACAGACATATATCACATCTGTACGGATTACACCCGGGAAATCAGATCACTCAGCAAAAAAATCCTGAACTGCTTAACGCGGCAAGAAAAACAATTGATTACAGGCTTGCACATGGAGGAGGCCATACAGGATGGAGCCGTGCCTGGATAATCAACTTCTTTGCCCGGCTGAAAGATGGTGAAAAAGCTTATGAAAATGTTATCGCTCTCTTAACAAAATCAACACTGAATAATCTCTTTGATAACCATCCGCCATTCCAGATCGATGGTAATTTTGGCGGAACTGCCGGCATCACGGAAATGCTTCTTCAAAGCCATGCATTTGAAGTGGAATTATTACCTGCATTACCTTCTGCTTGGAAAACAGGCTATATCCACGGGCTGATGGCCCGGGGAGGCTTTGAAGTTGATATCGACTGGGAGGAGGGAATGCTGAAACAGGTGAAAATCACCTCCAGACTTGGGAATCCTTTAAAATTAAGCTATAAAGGGCGGGTAATCGAATTAAAGCTGACCGGTAAGGGAATGGCTTATAATTTCGACGGGGATTTGAAATTACTTTGAAACTACGTATTATAATACGTATTATAATACGGCTTTTAATACGTATTAAAATCATTCTGATATAAATAATAAAACAGCAAACAGATCAGAAACCTCACTGGTAATATTACTAGAAGTTCGTTAAGTATATCCGGAAGGATTCTTCGCTTCACTTCGTTACGCTCAGAATGACAGGTATTTTCATAAAGACGGGGGGAGGGAAGCCGGGCGTTTTGCCGTTACTATTCTTTACAAACTAGGTTTTATTCAAAACGCCCCGGCTTCCCTCCCCTACCTCCCCTATACACCTGTAATCCCGAGCGTTAGCGAGGGATCTTAACGTTATACTGCTTTGTAATTTAAATCAGAGCCATTATAATACATAGTAACTTTTTACCACCTCCATATTGAATCCTTTGCCGGTAAAAAAAATTGTAAATATTTCAAAAAAAATTTGGAAGTTAATGTTATTTATATCTAACTTTATGTTAGAATAAAATAACTAATTGTTAGAATAATATAACTAAATTTCGATGTAATGAAAAAATCAGTTATCATTTTTACGGTTGCGGCACTAGTGCTTTTTGCAGCGGTCCTCTGGATGCTCTCATCGTCCGGAGATTTAAAAACATATGAACCTGGAAGCTTTATAATAATTTTTCTCCTGGTTACATTTGCAGCTTTTATCGGATATAAAAGGTTGGCCAGTGCAAGACGAGGTGAACCTGCAGAAGATGAACTTTCAAAAAAAGTGATGCAGAAATCTGCGTCACTGTCATATTACATTTCAATTTACATGTGGCTGGTAATAGGGTATTTTTCAGAAAGGCTTGATTATGAGACTCACACTATTATTGGTGCCGGGATTATCGGAATGGCAATAACATTTGCAGTCTGCTGGCTGATTTTCAACATCGGGGGGATAAAAAATGAATAACAGGATAAAAGAGTACCGGGCTAAAAATAATCTTACCCAGGAAGATCTCGCAAAGAAGGTGAATGTAAGAAGGGAGACAATTGTATTTCTGGAGAAAAACAAATATAATCCTTCCCTTAAGCTGGCTCATGATATTGCAATTGTATTTGATTCTAAAATCGAAGAAATTTTCATTTTTGATTAGATAATCCCCAGGTATTATTATTTTTATTTCGGGTGCTGGCAAGTATTAAGTAAACAAAATAATCATAATCCCGAAATGAAGAAAATAATCCTTTTTGTCCTCACTGTACTGCTTTTTCAGTACTGCAGCAAAGATCCTTCTGCCAGATTTGAAGCAGGGGAACTCAAAGTCAATAACCTTCTTAATCCGGCTGGAATAAATGAAAATCCCGTTTTCAGCTGGATAGCTACATCTTCAGAAAGAGGAGCCGGGCAAACAGCTTATCAGATAATTCTTGATACTGATGAAGCCAATCTGAGATCTGAAAATAATTGTCTGTGGAATTCCGGCAAAATATTGTGGGATGAGTCATTCAACATAAAATATTCCGGGGAAGATCTTAAACCTTCTGTAAAATACTTCTGGAAGGTAAGAATATGGGATAATAATGATAAAATATCTTCATGGAGTAAAACAGGCTTTTTTATTACAGGTCTTTTTAACGGAGAGGACTGGAATAATGCCAGATGGATAGGTTATGAGGAGATCCCCGATTCATTACTCCTTGTGCCCGGTATTCACAGAGGTACCGGGATAAAAGGTGATATTGCCAGGAAGAGGACCGTGATCCCATATTTCAGGACTGAGGTTGTTCTTGATAAAAAAATTGATGAAGCATATGCCTTTATAAGCGGACTGGGGCATTATGAATTGTATATAAATGGCAAAAGGATAGGAGACCGCTTCCTTTCTCCCGGCTGGACTGATTATGACAAAACATGTTATTACAACACCTATGATGTAACAGATGTGCTTGAAAAAGGGAATAATTCATTTGGGGCAATAACAGGTAACGGGTTTTACAATATAAACAGGGAGAGGTATTACAAACTTGTAATTGCTTACGGCGCGCCAAAAATAAAAATGATGGTCAGGATCAGGTATACCGACGGTACCGGGGAGATTGTTATAACGGATCAGTCGTGGAAGACCTCTCCGTCTCCGGTTACCTTTTCGAGTATTTTCGGAGGGGAAGATTATGATGCAGGGCTTGAGCAGCCGGGCTGGGACAGACCGGGATTTGATGACAGCAAATGGGGAAATGCACTTCTGGTACGGGAACCAACTGGCGAACTGAAACCGGAAACGGATCACCCGGTCAGGATCATGGAGACATTTGAACCTGTAAGTATATCTAATCCGGCCCAGGGTATTTATATATATGATTTCGGGCAGAATGCATCGGGAATTATCAGTTTGAAAACAAAAGGTGGTAAGGGGAAGGAGATAAGACTGCACCCGTCCGAACTGATTGGTCCGGATTCACTGGTTACCCAGAAGGCATCAGGATATCCGTATTATTTTTCCTATATTCCCGGAACTGAGGGAGAGGAGAGCTGGAAGCCACGATTTACTTATTATGGGTTCAGATATGTTCAGGTGGAAGGAGCAGTCCCTTCCGGAATTCCAAATCCGGATGGTCTTCCGGTAATTACAGGTTTGCAGATGCTCCATACGAGAAATTCCTCACCAGTTGCCGGGACTTTCAAATGTTCCAGTGAGCTTTTCAATTCAATTTATGATCTTATTGGCTGGGCGATAAGGAGCAATCTGGCAAGTGTGGCTACCGACTGTCCCCACCGCGAAAAACTTGGCTGGCTTGAGCAGACACATCTTATGGGCAATTCAATAAAATATGTCTATGACATCCACAATCTTTTTAATAAGATGATCGATGATATGATTGAAGCCCAGCTCGATAATGGTCTTGTGCCGGATATTGCACCCGAATATGTCGAATTTACAGGAGGGTTCCGGGATTCACCCGAATGGAGCAGCGCCTGTATCATTCTCCCCTGGGATCTGTATGAATGGTATGGCGATATTGAAGCTGTCAGAAAGGCTTATCCGATGATGAAAAAATACCTCGGTTATCTTGGGATGCTGTCACAGAATGGTATACTTGTTCATGGTCTGGGCGACTGGTACGATCTGGGACCCGCATTTCCGGGCGTGGCACAGCTCACCCCGAAAGCTGTGACAGCAACATCGATATATTATTATGATGCAAAATTACTTTCTGAGATGGCTTCACTTATCGGTGAAGAAAGTGATGCTGCTTATTACAGTGATCTGGCAGAACAAATAAGAATGGCATTCAATAAAGAATTCTTTGATCCTGAAACAAAAGTATATTCAACCGGCAGCCAGACAGCTTATTCAATGCCCCTGTTCTTCGGTATGGTTGATGACTCCGTTAAAAATGATGTTGTAAAAAACCTTGTAAACTCAATTAACGCAGGGAATAAAGCTCTTACGGCAGGCGATGTCGGCTACCGTTACCTTTTAAGAGTGCTTGAACAGGAGGGACATTCACAGCTGATTTATGAAATGAACTCAAAGACTGATGTACCGGGATATGGTTTTCAGATGTCGAAGGGAGCGACAGCCCTTACCGAATCATGGGCCGGCCTGGTTGAGGTATCCAATAACCATATGATGCTGGGACATCTTATGGAATGGCTTTTCAGCGGCCCGGGGGGGATAAGACAGGTTGAAACATCGAAAGCATATGAACATATTATTATTTCACCACAGATTGTCGGAGATATAACATGGACAGAAACCACATTTAAAACTGTTTATGGTGAAATCCTGAGTTCATGGAAGATCACAGGAAATGAACTGATCCTTAAAGTAAAGATCCCCGTCTCGTGTTCTGCAACGATCATACTTCCTTTGTCAGATGAAACCAGAATAAAAGAAGGGGGATTAGCTTTGAAAGAATCTGGGGATGTGATGAATATCAGGAATTTAAAAAATGAGACCTTATTTGATATTTCTTCCGGAGAATATGTTTTCAAATGTGACCTGGACAGGCAATGAGAATGTCGGTATTGGATAAATCCCACAAATATTCATAAACGACCCAATATAATATTCCAATAAAAACAATATAAATTATTACAAACCTGATTATTTTTACAGGATTTTTAAAAATGTACATAATAATAAATAAGGAGTGAGTATGAACACAATTGAAAAAGCATTGATGCACGGATTATTTGTCCATTTACATCATAATATTGATAAAGTGATTGATTTTAAAAGTTTTCAGGAATTGAACAGGCAGGTGGGTAAGATCTGGCCCGAAGCCCTGTTAATCGGTCCTGAGAAGAATGATGATGCCGCTGTATTTGAGATACCGGGGATGAAAGGTTATGTTGTTGCAAAGATGGAAAGTCATTGTTCTCCCTGTGTGCCAAGGCCTTATGATGCTGCAGCCACAGGCGCCGGAGGAGCTATGCGCGATGTAGTTGCAATGGGTGGCCGTCCGGTTTTTCTCCTTGACTTTATCGGGACCAGACCTCTCGACCAGGAAGTGCTGGTCGGGCCCTGTGGTTTCTCAGGAAAATGTACCTGCGGAAAGTGTATTGTCATGACAAGTCAGGAAAGGGTCAATCTTATGGTTAAGGGATTGAAGGACATGTGTGAAGCTATGGATGTATTTATTGTTGGAGGAGGATTTTCCACATCGTTTTCCGATATTGTACCCGCTGTAGTGGTATCAGTAATAGGCAAGCTCGTAACAGAAAAACCACTTACTAAACCGGCAAAGAATGCAGGGGATAAAATAATAATTATTGGTGTGACAGGAAATGATGGCAATGATACACTGTACAGAGCCGGAATTGTTAAAGATATGCGTCCTGCAATAGCATTGTTCAGGGAAGAGAGAATTGCTCTTGAAGCGGCTCTGGCGGCTTTTGGTACAGGGAAAATTAAAGCGTGTTCAGATCTTGGAGCTGCAGGAATAGGCGCTGCAATATGTGAATCAGCAAGATATGGGAAGCTTGGAGCCAGGATTGATCTTTCCGGAGTACCTGTATCAGTACCCGGGATAACACCACAGGAGACCCTGATCTGTGAAACCCAGGGCCGGTATGTCGTACAAACAGCTCCCGAGTCAGTCGATGAGGTCTTAAGAGCAGTCAGATCCCTTACAGATAATGTTGCTGTTATCGGAGAAATTACTTCTGATGATAAAGAAGTATTTGAATTTAACGGAGAGGTAATTGCTGTCATTCCGAATAACCCGTCGAAAGAAATGCTGGAAGCCCTGAAATCCTGAAACCTTATAGTGAATATTTAAAATATAATTTTGAAACTGATATTTAGTAACAGAATATTGATGAACAATTTTTATAACCAGGAAGTTAAAGATGTACTTGAAGGGCTTAAATCTTCAGATATAACAGGATTGATCTCTGAAGAAGTGCGACAAAGGCTTATAGAATATGGCCCCAACCAGCTGGTTTCAAAGAAAAGGGAAACATTTTTAAGAATGTTTCTTGAACAGTTTAAGAGCTTTATGATCATAGTCCTTCTGATTGCAGCCGTTATATCAGGGATTGTAGGCTTATATGAAGGGGAAGGATTGCTTGATACATTTGTCATTCTCGGTATTCTTATAGTAAATGCATTTATCGGAGCTTTTCAGGAAAGAAAAGCCGAGTCTTCCCTTGAAGCTCTTAAGAATATGGCTGCTCCGGTCACTAAAGTACTGCGTGGCGGAGAGATTTTTGAGATACACACCCGCGATCTTGTACCCGGGGATATCGTAATCCTGGAAACAGGCGCGATCATTCCTGCTGATCTTCGCCTTATCGAAGCTGTAAATCTGAAGATTCAGGAAGCGTCGCTTACCGGAGAATCTGTCCCCGTTGATAAGAAAACAGATTCGTTGAAAGGTGAAAATATAGCTCTCGGTGACCGTGTCAATATGGCATTTTCAACGGGGATGGTTACCTATGGCAGGGGCAGGGGTGTAGTCGTTAAAACCGGGATGCAGACTGAAGTGGGAAAGATAGCTGATATGCTTCAGCAGGCTGTTGAGACCGAAACTCCCATGAGCCGGCGTCTGAGCCAACTGGGTAAAGTACTGGGTATTGCGGCACTGGTTATCTGTACAGTGATCTTCCTTGTAGGAATACTGTATGGGAATTCGATCCTCGATATGTTCATGACAGCAGTGAGCCTTGCAGTGGCTGCTATACCTGAAGGTCTGCCGGCCGTTTCAACTATTGTCCTCGCTATCGGCGTCCAGAGGATGGTTAAAAGAAATGCCATAATCCGTACTCTTCCATCCGTTGAGACTCTGGGTAGTGCAACTGTTATCTGTTCCGATAAAACAGGGACGCTTACCCAGAACAAGATGACTGTTGTTGCCGCCTATGTGAACCATAAGAAAGACTTTATAAACAGGGCAGCTCCCGCTACAGTACTGAATGACGAAGAGAACAGATTACTCTCAATCTCGGTGCTTTGTGCAGATGCACAGCTCAGGAACAAAAGTGATGGTAAAATAGAATATACAGGTGATCCTACAGAAACAGCCCTTCTGGAGTTCGGGGTCCAGTATAATGTTTTCAAGGATAAACTTGAAAAGCAATATCCGCGTGTTGCGGAAATACCGTTTGATTCCGAGAGAAAGAGGATGACTACGGTAAATAAGATGGCCGAAACAACAACCAGGGTCAATGTCAAGGGAGGTCTTGATGAAGTTCTGAGTGTCTGTAACAGGATAATCATAGAAGGTGAAATAAGACCGATCACTGACCAGGATATTGTACTTATAAAGCAGAACAATGAAGAAATGGCCGATTCCGCATTACGTATTCTTGCGATGGCTTATAAAGATCTGCCGGAGGCGCCCCGGAATGTTGAAATTGGAGACCTGGAAAACGAACTGATATTTATAGGATTACTGGGAATGATCGATCCTGCCAGACCTGAGGTCGTTGAAGCGGTTAAAAAGTGCAATACAGCCGGGATCAGACCGGTCATGATCACCGGTGATCATAAAAATACCGCTCTTGCAATTGCCCGCGAAATAGGAATTTATAAGGAAGGTGATGTGGCTATTACCGGTGCAGAGCTTGAAAAGATCAGTGAAGAAGAATTTGTTGAAAATGTTGCAAAATATTCTGTTTACGCCAGGGTAGCTCCCGAGCATAAGGTAAGGATCGTAAAAGCATGGCAGGCACACAGGGAGGTTGTCGCGATGACAGGGGACGGGGTAAATGATGCACCTGCCCTTAAACAGGCTGATATCGGTGCCGCTATGGGTATTGTGGGAACAGATGTGGCAAAAGGAGCAGCAGACATGGTGCTCACAGATGATAATTTTGCCACTATCGTTTCGGCAGTTGAAGAAGGAAGGCGGATTTATGACAATATCCTTAAAGCCATTCAGTTCCTCATATCATGTAATATAGGGGAAATATTTCTTCTTCTTATCACTTCCATTTTCAATCTCGGTATACCTCTGTTGCCGATCCATATCCTCTGGGTAAACCTTGTTACTGACAGCCTGCCCGCACTGGCGCTCAGCGTCGATCCTGCCGAAGCTGATGTAATGAAAAGAAAACCCCGGAAAACAAAGAGAGGATTTATGACAAATGGAATGGTGTGGAGAATATTGTACCAGGGAATAATGATCGGCGCTATCCCGCTTGTTGCATTTATCATTGGTCTTCGTGAACATAACGTGGTACTTGGACAAACCATGGCATTTGCAACCCTTATGTTTGTACAACTTGTTCATGTACGTAATATACATTCGACAACAAAACTATCACTCAGAACAAATCCGATGAACAACAAACCTCTTATCGGTGCAATTCTGATATCCGCAGCAATGGCTGTTGTTGTTCTGCTAGTACCGCCCATACGGGATGCTTTCAGGCTTACATCAATGGATGGAAAACACTGGATCATTGTACTGGCTATGTCACTTATCCCGATATTTGTTGTTGACCTGTTCAAGTTATTCAGGATAAACACCACAAGGGAAGAGAAGAATGAATCCATGGGACTGGTATAAAAGAAAATGAAACAGGTACTGAAATATACCGGATATGTACTGGTTCTGCTGATAATCGGATACCTTATATACCGGTTTTATTACATAATCATCTGGGTACTTGTTGCAGCAATGCTTTCATTCATAGGGGCTCCACTGGTGCGTTTTTTCGACAGGATACAAATAGGGAAGAAACTGAAAATGCCCCGGGCTCTGAGCGCTTTGATCACTTTGCTTGTGATAGTAATTATTGGTACCGGCTTTGTGGCTGTCTTTGTTCCCCTTATAGTCAAACAGGCTGAAGCAATATCGACAATTGATGTCAACCTCCTGAATCAAAGCCTTGAAAAACCACTTCAGTGGCTCGATGAGAAATTGAGGATTCTTGGCGCCATCCCTGACGGACAAACCCTTCAGGAATTTGTCGTAATGAAGGTTAAATCAGTTGTTAATATAGGCAGCGTAGGTGCAATTATCGGGAAATTTGTCAGTGCAGCAGGAAGTCTTTTCATAGGACTCTTTTCGATACTGTTTATTACATTCTTCTTCCTGAAAGATGAAAATCTGTTCCAGGACAGCCTCCTTCTGTTTGTTCCCGAAAAACATCATAAAACTACCCTGAGGGTGGTTGACGAATCAAAAACCCTGCTCATAAGGTATTATATCGGGGTATTGCTCGAGGTATTCGGAGTAATGACACTGATTACCTTATCACTTAAAATATTCGGTATTCAGAATGCCTTACTGATCGGATTTTTCGGTGGGATAATGAACATCATCCCTTATCTGGGACCCATAATCGGCGGATTGATCGGTATTACCCTCGGGGTTATATCAACTCTTTCGGGAGGTTCATTTAATGAAATTCTTCCCGTTATTTTAAAGTTGCTTGGCACTTTCGTTGTAGTCAATTTCATCGATAACAATATCCTTATCCCTGTCATTTATTCAAAAAGCGTCAAATCACATCCGCTGGAGATATTCCTTATTATTATTATAGGAGGCGGGATAGCAGGACTTGTCGGAATGTTATTCGCAGTCCCTGTTTATACTCTGCTGAGGGTTATTGCAAGAGGGTTCTTTCAGCAGTTCAGGGTAGTTCAGAAGATCACTGAGACAATGAATGAGATTGATGAGGAAGAAACATAAAAACCTGAAAATATGAAAGTAAAAGGAAATCCCCCCGCCTATCTGTTTTTGTATTTGGTGACAATAATGGTGATCATGATCTCATGCAGTAATGAGAAAGATAATACAAATGCCGGGAAGCTTGGTTTCCCGGCCGGTACTAAGGTACTGTTAATGCATTGCGATGATGCAGGTATGTGTGAAGAAGCCAATATTGCCGTTTCGAATTATTTCATTACAGGCGACATAAGATCTGCTGCAGTAATGATTCCCTGTCCGTATGCAGAAGCGATGGTTCAATGGGCTAAAACACAGGGATCACCAGACCTCGGGGTTCACCTGACTCTCACAAGCGAATGGAAGACATGGCGCTGGGGAACTGTTGCCGATTCAGTTAATGTCCCGGGGCTTATCGATCCTGAGGGGAAGATGTGGCACGATGTTCCGGATGTGCTGATGCATGCAACCGCAGAGGAGGTTGAAACAGAAGTAAGGGCCCAGATAAATAAAGTTCTCGGTATGGGATTCAGACCAACTCATATTGATACTCATATGGGGACACTTTATGGCTCGATCGACTACCTGAAAGTGTTTCTTAAAATCGCAAAAGAATATAACCTGCCGGCAAATGCAATTGACCTTTCAGATCCTGCAATTGCAGAAAACTTCAGAAAAGAAGGTTATCCCATCACAACCGAAGTCGTTGATCTTCTTAACGAATATCCTTTACCGAAGCTGGATAATTTCTCAAGCGTACCGAACGGGAAAAGCTATGAGGAAAAACGCGAAAATTTCTTTGCCCTGGTAAGCTCACTTAAACCCGGACTGACGGAGATCATTTTTCATCCTTCCGTTGAAACAGATAATCTTAAGACTATTACAAATTCATGGCAGCAGCGTGTCTGGGAAGCTGAATTATTCTCAGATCCTCTTGTTAAAAAATTCTTTGAGGATAACGGTATAGTTCTTATAACCTGGAAAGAGATAATGGAAAGGAAGGAAAATGCTGAAAAACAGAAAAGGCCTGTATAAAACAAGCCTTCTTCTTCTGAAATTATTTTTTAAAGAATTTTACCATCCGGGGTTCTGACCGAGAGTTGGATTTTTAACCAGATCATTGGCAGGCACAGGATAAAAGTAAAGCTTATCGTGCCAGGTCCTTATCTGATCTTTCATAAAGACAAGTGACTGTGTGGCATCATCCAGCTGAACATTGTTGGTAGCTCCGCTTGCCAGCTTTTCTCCGACATACAAATAGAAAACACCGGGTACTTTAACAGGGTTCAGATTTTTGGTAAAACAAACATCCAGTTTACCGTCGCTGTCCATGTCATAAGGCACATCAAGTTCAGGTATATATATACCATCCCATAATTCTGTAACCAGTTCACCCACTTTCCAGCGGCATATATCCGGCCATGAAAAACCTTCAAATGATAATTCAACAGCTCTTTCGCGTCTTATTTCCAGGATTTCCGGATTAGTGATTTCCGGGAAGAATCTTTCCTGCAAATACGGATCTGCAACAGTGGGTTTAGTATTCAATCCGCCGGTGATACCTGCTCTTGCTCTTAAAACTCCTATGGTTTTGCTCCAGTCGGCATCGGTAAGGGTACCCAGTTCAGCCTTTGCTTCGGCATAATTGAGTAAAACTTCAGCGTAACGGAACAAAATTGCATTGTTGTCACAAACATCTACGTTATCAAACTGAACATCGTCAAGTGTAAATTTGCTGATATGATAACCTGTAATTGCATAAGCATAGTTTGGTGCTGTTCTCACTTTCTGTCCTCCGCTGATACGGGTAAAACCGGGTGTGCGTACTGTCTGTGACAAACGATAATCCCTGTTCTGACATTCTTCTGTGAATGATTTGGTTTCATAACCGTCAATTTCTGTAAAAGGTGTACCGTCAAGGGTCAGATATGTATTTACAAAGGAACGTGTTGGAGCGGGACTGCTTCCGTATGTTACCGATGTATAACGCCGGTTACCTGAATGTACAATACCCTGTTCAGTACTAAAGGTAACGGCATAAAGTACTTCATTTGAAACAGGTTTACTGCTGATAAACAATTTACGATAGGAAAGTTCCGGGCCATCACCTGTGTAGATTGAATAGCCTGAATTCATTACATATTCAGCTGCAGTAACTGCTTCCTGAAGCCATTGACTGGCTGATGACTGAAGCCCGTAACTGGTCTGATATTTTCGGAAAGTACCCTCCCACAAACAAACTCTTGATTTAAAAGCCGCTGCAACAGAGGAAGTTATTGTTGAGCTTGTGTTGTCTTTCTTTTCCTTTATGTTCGCAATTGCAAAATCAAGGTCTTCCTTAATTTTTTCTGCAATCAGTGTACGTGAATCCCTGCCTGAATATAATAGTTCATCCTTTACATCAAGCGGATGATCTATCCATGGAAGATCACCGAACCTTTGCATCATGCCAAAATAGAAGTAGGCTCTGAAAAACCTTGCAATACCCTGGTAATTGTTTCGTACATCCAAAGGCACAGATTCATCATTATTATTAACAATAAAATAATTAATGTTACGAAGAGTTCCCCAGTTCCATCCGCTGCTCTCCTCCGCACTAAAACCATTTTCAGTAAAATATTTAATAACGCTGTTTACAGCTATATAATAGGAATTTGTATAAAGTGCCGGAGCATCAGGGAAAGTTTCATAAAATGAATTTGTATAAAGTTTCAAACCATTATCGGAATTGAAAATCGGTTCTCTGGACACTTTGGATTCCGGTAACTCTATCATTTCACAGGCAACAATTCCCGTAATAATAAATACTGCATATATTAATTTTTTCATCTTATTAAAATTTAAAATGTTACTGAAACTCCAAAACTAATACTCTTCATTATCGGATAATTATATACCTGGCTTCCGTTTGCAATTCCACTGCTGCTGACCGCATTAGCTTGCTCTATGTCAGTACCGTAAATACTTCCGAAGTCAAAGTTCTTCGTTATTTTATACAGTGGAGACCAGCCCCAGAGGTTTTCTGCAGACATATAAATTCTTGCATTCTGCATTCTTACAGAAGAAACAAGGTTCTTTGGCAAATTGTAGCCTACCTGAAGATTTTTTAATCGTATGTAAGCTACATTCTGCAGATAGCGGGTCTGGGTTACTGCCAGTTCCCTTGAGCTTTGAAGGGCAACATATCCTCTGTATCGCGGAAAGTATGCATCCGGGTTATCTTCTGACCAGATATTTCCAAGCATTGATTTGGGTATATTGTTGTAAGGCCTGTTATACTGGCCCCAGAACAAGGCATTGTCGGTTCCGGGCCACCAGTCCTGTTTGCCAACACCCTGGAGAAATGCAGAAATGAAAATATTGTTCCAGTTAGCACCCAGATTGAAACTGTATGTATAGCGCGGAGTTGTATTCCCGATAATTTTACGGTCCCCTGAGTCATTTACCTTATTGGTACCATAATCAATAACTTCGTCATTGTTCAAATCTTTGAATTTGATGTCGCCGGGTAACCATTTTCCTGAGTTGGAAGCATAATAAAGCTTCTGTGAAGCATGATTTGCTACATCTTCATCAGAAGTAAAGAATCCTTCAGTTTCATAACCCCAGATTTCACCAATTGTCATGCCTTCATAATAATTTACCCTTGCATCCCAGTAACCACCCAACTCCATTTCAGGGTTGGTGTATTTGACAATTTTTGATGTATAATCAGCCAGGGTAACTCTGACATCATAACTAAAAGGTTTGTTGGCTAATTTATAATCATCCCGCCAGCTGAGGGTTATTTCCCATCCATTGGTTTTCATATCCGCATAGTTTCCTTTGGGTGGTGTTGCTCCAAAAGTAGCCGGAAGGTCAATTCCCACAGCAAACATATCATTGGTTTTACGGGTATAAATATCACCGGTAAACCTCAATCTGCCGTCCAGTACTCCAAAATCAAGTCCAAGGTTTGCAGTTGTTGACGTTTCCCATGTAAGTCCGTCCGGCAGTACCGGAGGCACCGAAGTTTTCTGATTTCGTGTTTCCTGAATCAATCTGTTCATTGTGCTGATTGTAAAAAGTTCCTGGAATGTATAGGAAGCAATATTCCCGACGCCCAATGAACCGTATGATGCTCTTAGCTTTACATCGGAGAATATATTATCCAGGTTCCAGAACGGTTCTTCTGAAAGGCGCCATCCGGCAGAAATTGAGGGGAAGAAGCCCCACTGCTGATCTACCGGAAATTTTGTTGAACCATCCAGACGGCCATTTACCTCAAGCAGGTATCTGTCCTTAAATCCATAGTTGAAACGGAAAAATCCGCCGGCAATACGCCATTTTTCATGACTGGCGTTTATAGTTATCCCACTGCCGTTGGTAAGGTTAATATTATTTACATCTACAAAAATTAATCCGTTACGGCGTGTAAAAATGCTGTTAATAATTGACTGTTCATAGTTAAATCCCAACATACCCTTGAAATAGTGGGCACCGGCAAAAGTATTTTCGTATTCACCATAAATGTTGGTAGCCATATAGTTTGTAGAAGTATTCGCCTCACCAAAATCATTAGTACTCGAACCAAGGTAAGCAGTCACACCCGGTGCAGGGCTGTATGGCACGGGAACACGTTTGGTGGTTTCCCTGTTATATGGATTGCGGAAAGAAATATCACCTCTCAGTCTGAAAGCATCATCCCAGAACGAAGCTGTAAAAGATGTTGTATTATGGACCAGCATCTTTTTTGAGTTAATTCCGCTTTTCCCATACCACATATCTCCTACACTGTATGCAGCAGCCATTGTAAGTGTACCGTCAGGATTGAACATTGGGCTCATGGGTTCTGCCTCACTTTCAAGTCCGTACCATACATTTCCATCGGCTACAGTAAGCGGATTAAAATAGTTTGACTGGGTAATTGCCACATTGTTTTCCACCTTCAGCCAGTCAAAAATCTGAGCAGATCCTTTTGCCCGAAGATTCATCATTGAATAGTCATCGCTGTTATACCGGAACACTCCGTCCTGAGTATAATACCTTGCCGAAAGAATAAAGTCAGCCCTGTCTGTTCCTCCCTGAATTGCAATATTGTGCTCATTGCCGAAAGAACGGTCTTTATACAACATATCGTACCAGTTATTATTGGCAAAATACTGGTAATTCCCGTTCGGACCAATCTCCACTTCAGGTTTTCCTGAGCCGGGAGGCCTGTTTGCCATTTCTTTATGCCAGTCAGCATTGTAAGGAACAGCTTTATGAAATGTTGAAGGAGTTCTTGCATAATCATAATAAGATGAATATGCTTCCACAAACATTGTGGCATAAAGATTTGCATCAGTAACCATATCGGGTACCTGAGTTGGTGATTTCATTACAACAGAACCACTATAAGTAACAGATGTGTGGCCTTTTTCAGGATTTTTAGTTGTGATAAGCACAACGCCAAAAGCACCTCTGGCTCCGTAAATAGCAGCAGAAGAGGCATCTTTTAAGATAGAAATACTTGCAATGTCATTGGGATTAAGCATGGCAGGATCACCTTCCACGCCATCAATCATAACCAGTGCGCTTCCTCCCTGTCCGATAGAAGTTGTTCCCCTGATCTGGTAGCTTGCGCTCCTGCTTGGCTTACCGTCAGCCAATGAAATAGCAAGGTTTGGAATAACTCCCTGAAGGCCCTGAGTCACATTGGGCATCGGCCGGCCGTTAAATACATCATCACCAACCTGATCAACCGCACCGGTAAGGTTAGCTTTTTTCTGGGTTCCATAACCTACAACAACCACTTCTTCAAGTGAGCGGGTGTCCTCCTGCAGGGTTATGTTTACCGAGGTTCTTCCGGCGGTATTTATCTCCTGGGCTAAATAGCCGATATAAGAAACCTGAATAACTGCATTTTCTTCCACCTGAAGAGAAAACATTCCATTCAGGTTGGTCAGGGTACCGTTCGTTGTGCCTTTTTCAACGATGCTTGCACCAACAAGCGGTTCGCCGGACGAATCGGCTATGGTGCCGGAAAGCGTCTTTTTCTGCTGTGCAGCATGTGCCACAGAAAATAATGTTGTGGTGATCAATAAGAAAAATAACATTTTCATCATTAACAGAAAATGTTTTGCTGGTACTTTTTCTATTTCCGTACCATTTAAATCGGTTTTCTTCATACTTTTTATATAGAGTTAGTTAAAAATAGCCGGGTAAATCATAATATAATCAACTGAATATAATTAATATTTTTAATAAAAAATGAAAAGAAATCTCTTTCGGAGATTCGCATTCTGTCTTTATTTGCATATAGGCAAAGTAATTTTTTTCAGCCGGAAAGATATTTAAAATACGTTGAAAAAGGAAAAGATACGTTTCAAATATTTATCATCGAATCCGTTGAAGGATTGAAGCTCATATCTGCATTTCGTTGACAATCTGTACAATTTATTAAGAGATTGAAAGGCACCGGGGGAAAAGCTGACAATTATTTTGAATATTAATCTGCAGGCTTACTGATTACTTCCAGATATCTTCCCATCCAGTATGGTAAAAGCCATATATCACCTGAGCTGTATTCAGATCTTCCTTCACCTTTGCCGTCCAGATCAAAGCGATTAGCGTTGTGCCTTGAGACAGGGAGCTCATCGGGAGGAAGAACTTCCTTTGTCGTTTGCCCCCTGAAATCCGGTTCAATAAATTCAATGTCCTTCCTTTGGCTGTTGGTGACAGACCAGTTTATAAGATCAAGCGGATATTCCTGCAGATACCAGACAGCTTCCTTCAGATCAAACTCTTCGGCTCCTGTGAGGGCAGTCATTATATTCCATAATCCTTCCTTTTCAGGTTTTTCGATTTCCCGGTGATCGAGAATTGCTTTTTTATACATTGCTTTCAGAGTATCATTGAAGGCATACCGGTACAAACCCCAGTAACCGCAGTAATACATTTCATCATCCGAGTGATTCCACTCTTCAGATAACATCCGGCTCAGAGGGTCTGCATTCTCCGGAGCAGGACCAATCTCACTGAACGGCCGCATAAGATTTTCAAGATAACCATGTTCTTTCATCAGGTAAAAAGCAGTATTCCTGTATTTCTCTTTTCCGGTGAAATGATATGCTGTCTGGAGCATTGCTATAATGTTTGATGAATTCAACTTACGGTCACCAACCATTTCAGGACGTGCATTTACATATTCCGGATTCCATTTTCCCCACAAAGTAGGTTCTCCGTTCCAGTCGATGAGGTAGAAATTATTCTTAACCAAATGCGACATAAGAGTATCGATAAGCATTATAGCTTTCTCTTTTAAATCACGATCGTTCACAAGTTCTGCAATTACTCCGAAAGCAAAAATGTGCCCTATCGCTTCATCACTGCTTGTAGTTGATTTCCAGTCCCATTCCGGATCTTCTGCCCTTCTCCATGGTTTTTCGCCATATTTATATCCGCGCCTTTCAAATGAGCGTGAAGGAAAGCCGGGGACCGGATTGATCGTGTAAAGTCTTTCCATTGCATCAAGAGATTCCCTGATGTTACTCAGGGCATCATCTTCTCCGGTTACCGAATACCTGAATGCCTGGCCGGCCAGATACATTGAAGTCCACAGGCCGTCATTATCCGAATCTTCCAGGCTTCCGGTTGAAATATCCCCATTTTCAATCCCTGAGACGGTTGCATTAAATCCATGCCTGATATGACGTTCACGCACCTGCTTCTCAAATAACATTGCCTTTTCGAACAGGGTCATTTCCTGAAAACATATCCGTGACAATCCTTTTTCAGTAAGAATGAGAACAGAATTTTCCGGACCCTCAGCAATATCAATTACTTTATCCGAAGGAAGCCAGCGCAGGGAAGCATAATAATCGAATCTGCCGTCATCTCTTAGCCTGAAAGCACCACTGGTGGTTCCCATCCACATATTTTTATAAATGTACCTTATTACAGTTATTTCCGGGCAGGGGAGTTTATCCGTCTTTTCTCCGGAGATTTGTTTTGTTTTTCCATCAATTACAAAAAATCCATTACTGGTACCTGCATAGATCTTTCCGGATAAAATTTCAAAACAGGTAAGGTCATTGGCTGATAATACCTTCTCTAACTCAAACCTGTCAGGATACAAAACACTTATCTCATTCTTTCCGAGTATCCAGAATGTGTCATTCAGTTCTTCATATTTAATATCCCTGATCTCTCCCGGATAATCGATCTTCCCTGAAATAACGGAATCCTTTATGAGGTGAAGTTTTATGCCATTTGAAACAAGGAACCTGAAATCCTTTCCACCTGAAAATATATCAGCATCTTCCATCCCGTGACGGGCATAAAGTTTGCCTGCCCAGGCGTTGCTGAGTATTGCAGTATCATCGATATAAACGAGCTGATCGATGTATGTTCCTAAACATTTTATATTCTTATCTGAGAGAGGTTTATAATGGATGTCTTTAACTAGTTTCCCCGGGAAAAGGAATTGTCCTCCGGAAGGTCTGAGTAATCCTTCCGATGAAAATACCTGTATATATCCGTTGCGGTCACATGCTACACTCAATAATTTGATGTTATCATCCGTAACGGCATATTTTATGCTGAAATCCTGAATAAAAGTCCTGTCCTGATAATTCCTGGTCGTTTTCTGATCATTATTATGTGAACAGCTGATTATCACCAAAGCAATATTGATACAGACGATTGTGAAGATTTTTCCTTTCATGTTTTTAAGTTCTGGTTATACCTGAAAACGGTTATGTGTTCCGGGAATCTCTCCATGTATATTGATCAGGATAAGGGCAAGAAGAATAATGAAGATAAGCAGTCCTGAAAACCATATCAGCCAGGATTTACAATCCGGTTCGGATGACAGATTTTCAAAGAAAGCCGGATATTTTCTGGTGAGCAAAAACAAAATTATGAAGTAATTTACCCAGTAAAGGTGATGGTTAAGTAGGAATGTACCGGTAAGTGCGCCTGTAACAATGTAGCTCACTGTTATATAAGCAGCAAAGAAAGTCAGCAGGATCATCAGTACATCTTTTCTCCTGAATCCTGCTCTTGAATTATTTACCCTGTGACAGGTCAATATTGCTGTGGTTATTAAGACTGCTCCTGTTGAAAGGGAACTCAGAAGGGCAAAAAGTTCAGGATTTGAAAGGTCTTTGAATTTACCGAGGAATCTGTTATAACCGAGAGACTGTGAAAAGACGATAAATGGTATAAGGACAAAGACTATCAGAAATGCGGTTTTGTTTTCCCACTTTTCAGGTTCAAAGGATTTTTCGGGCCAGGATGAGCTGAAGACTCCGTAAGCAAGGGATATTCCCCCGAAAAATCCGATACTGTATTCCATGACGTTCCACATGTTAAAATTTATCTCCAGGATATTTCCAATTATCTGGAGAAAATTCCCGAATGCAAATCCGAATCCTCCGCCCAGGGCTGTTATAAGTGCAACACGCAGGGCTGATCTGAATTTATTTCTTGTCATATACCACAGCATGGCTGTTCCTGCACCAAGGCATATTGCCCATGCTTCTGACCGTGGAGGGGTCATAAGGAATTCAAGCTGTCCTACAAGAAAATAATAGAAGATCAATCCCCCGGCTGTCATTTCCGCGATGAGATTACCCCATCTGACCTTTTTGGTTTCTGATGATTCCAGAGTAAGTCCGGTAAGGCCTCCCCCGAGCAGACCGAATAATCCTCCGATAAGGAACAGCATTGTGAGCCCGAAAAGTGCATTCGGGAAACTGGTGCTTCTGCCAAAACCGACGACAATACCGTAGCTGATCATCCCGCCTGCACCCCAGCCCGTGGCAGAACTGAGCGCAATAGTAAGAATTTTTGAGTACCAGTCCTGCCGGTTTGACACAGCTACCAGGGAGAGTGCACCTATTGCTCCGGCCCATGCAGCACCCTGCTCATGTCCGAACTGTCCCCTCACTGCCCACGATGTGCCAAGGGTCATCCCCACTATAAGTATTCCAATCCACTGTTTTTTCATTTTCTGTTTTTCCCGCCCGGGGGGTGATGAAGGTTTCACAAATAATCCGGCAAAATAACGACCGGTGTCATAAATTCCCGGCCTGCTGCCAGACCTTACTAATTGCTTCAGCTATCATATCAATATCAGATAGCGGTCCCATCAATACCTTATGATGAATACAGGCAGATTCTTCATAATGGATCCTGTCACAGACAGGCAGGGAGAACCTTGACGGATCGATGTTCTCCCAGAATTTGTCGTTCAGTTTGTGCCTCGCAGGTTTGGTATGCGGTACATAAAGTGAACATTTGTTAAGAGGGGTATAACTGGCAGCCACCTCGATCCCCAGTTCTTCACTGAGAGCGGCTCTGAACTTTTTCACCGGCAGGTCCCTGAATTCCTTTGAGTCATATCTGAATGAGTAATTATAATATGCTTCATGAGTTTCACGATTGTCCCTTCTCATTGGTTTTATACCCGGAATATCTTTGAGCAATGAGTTCAGATATAGCGCGTTCTGTTCTCTCAACCTGTTTTGCTCGGGCAGTCTTTTAAGTCCTTCAATAAGAATAGCAGCCTGGAATTCTGTTATCCTGTAATTTCCCGATTGCAGGAAATTACCCTCATCAAAATATAGTCCTTCACCTTTGTCGGTTTCAGATGAACCTTGAGGCTCAGGTCTTCTGCCACAATTCCTGAGGGCATCAAGTCTTTCAAAAAGACTGAAGCTGTTGGTTGTAAGAGCACCACCTTCACCGGCAGTGAGGATCTTTGAGAGCTGGAAGCTGAAACTGCCGATATCGCCGATACTGCCGGCTTTTTTACCTTTCCATTCACCACCATGTTTATGTGCACAATCTTCAATAACATAGAGATCATGTTCCTTTGCGATCTTCATTATTTCATCCATGTCGGCAAATGAGCCGTAAAGATGAACCGGTATTATGGCTTTTGTCCGCGGGGTAATTGCTTCACGGACCTTTTCAGGATCGATGCACCAGGTGTCTTCGCAAACGTCAACCAGTACAGGTGTGGCGTTTACATCAAGTATAGTAGCTGCCGTTGCCTGCCAGGTGAGACCCGGCAGTATTACTTCATCACCCAGTCCGATACAGCACGCCTCCAGCGCCATTTGCAGGGTAACAGTGCCATTTGCAGCCGACAGGGCATGCTTCACACCATTAAATTCAGCATACATCCTGTTGAATTCTTTTTCCATCGGCCCGTTGTATGACCAGATCCCGCTTTTCAAAGTTTCAATAAGGGCTTTTTCTTCTTTATTATCCCAGAAAGGCCATTTGGGCCAGGGATTAGTTTTTGTATTGCGGACAGGATCACCGCCCAGAATAGCAAGTTTGCTCATCATTATTTAATTTAAAGATTTATTTCAGGATTATTGTTTTGACATTCCATCCTTTGACTGCAACTGCCGGCCTTTTCCCGTCTGAGTCGCGTAAGAAATATTTTGCTGTATATGATCTTTCTTCACCGGGAAGGAGAGTTACATAGTTATCATCAAAATATACAGGGAGGACCGGCTTTTCTGAAGCTGAATCTGTCACATCGAAGAAAATGAAAAATGCAATTGCGTCTGGCGGATTCTTAACTTTCAGATCAACATATCCATATACATCATCTTTCCGGAACTGATAATCATAATTCAATTCAACATCAGGAAGTTTGTTCAGTGCCGTATAATCGGCATATTGTTTAGTGGGGGTATAGTATGGCCATGGGAGTTTCGCGGAAGCGGGGTAATCGAGAATATCCTTTTTCTGTGAAAGCCAGTAAATATTGTAATCAACCTCTCTTCCTTCCTGGTTATATATACGGAGATCGAGGAAATAAACCGGAGTAAGGCCTTTTATTTCCGGGAGTTTATAGATGAATTTTGAGGTATTTGTAGTTATATCACCCTTCCATTCATCAGCAAATATCTCACGGGAGTTAATATCAAAAATCCTGATCTTAACAGACAGATTTCGGGCATCCGACAGATCCTCATTGGCCAGGTAAATATCATTAAAGCCGTACCTGTATATTGCGTGAAGTGGTGTACATGCTTTTCTTACGGCATAGAAAGCGCCATTTGGCTGGAGGTAAGTATCATAAAGCTGCCATATCAGTTCGGGCCAGGCTGAATTGAGTTTCCACTGTATTAATCCCGTGCTGACAGGTTTATGTGCAATGAATGCTTCGAACATAGGTCTCATCAGTTCATAATTGCTTACCTGTGATTTATATGCGAATTCTTCAATGTTTGACGATTCGCCATACCTTGCATTTAATGCTCTCAGGAACCTGTCAAGAGTGGTGAATTCATTCCTTCCGGTATGGTATTCCCAGTATTTTTTGTCGATAGGCCAGAGGCTCTCTTCAGGAAGCATTTTTCTGAGTGATGCAAGTGGTGGAATTTCTTCCCCGGGGCAGGTCTCGGTGTTAAATCCCCATGCTCCGCCCAGAGTTGTATCTGTGAACCAGTAATGTGGAGGAGTAATTGCATAAGGACCAAGCATTTTCATTCCCGTTGGTCCGCTTATTTCACTGTAAAGAGGTGTTTCTGCAACTACATTTGTTTTTTCTGTTCCCGCACCTCCTGCTGATGTAACGTATGGCCTGGAAGGATCATATTCATTGAACATTTTAATGTATCTGCGTTCAAGATCAGGATGAGGAAGTTTATCACTACCAAGCATCCAGACAAATATTGAAGGATGATTGCGGAGCCACATCATCTGATCGAACCACGATGCTGCTATAAGGTTAATATCTTCTTCGCTGACCGGACCACCATATTTTTCATGGGTTGGCTTGAGAAGATACTCTTCCCATTCCCAGTGACAGTTCCATCCGATCATTACCATAATGCCATATTCATCGCACAGATCATAAAGTGATTCATCTTTCCCCCAGAAGCCCTCCAGCCGTATACTGTTAAGATTCATATGCTGAACATATTTCAGTTGTGCTTCCACAGAAGGTTTGGTATCCTGAAGCAAGACATCATCCGTCCAGCCTCCTCCTTTTATGAGAACAAATTTGCCATTGACCTCAAAAACCCGGTTCTGTCTTTTATCAAGGTAGCTGGATATTTCTCTTATACCAAAGCGCTTTTCAACCCTGTCAAGGATTTTATTCCCCGATATAAATTCGGTTTTCAGATTATAAAGATTTGCTTCTCCCATTCCGTTTGGCCACCATAACAGGACATCCTTTACTGATAATCCGTTAAATTCTTCCGGGGTGAAACTGCACGACAATGTTTCGCCGGCTTTCACTTCAACTTTCTTCTCCAAAACTCCAAGCTCATAATCAACTCTGAGAGTACCTGTTATGTTTTTGCCGGTACTGTTTACCAGGTCAGTCTGAAAGAAAAGATCAACATCTCTGAGTGTTCCCTTATCGACTTTTGAATAAATGAAAGGGCTCCTGATCTTAACACCTTCATTTATCTCAAGAAAAACCTCCCTGAAAATACCCAGGTTACGGTCACGGGGAAGTGGATTCCAGTCAACAAATCCGATAGAATATTCTCCGTCGGCATGTTGTATCATTTTCAGTGCAACCGTATTTTCCCCTTCCTTTACAAAATCACTTATGTTGAAGGCGAACATACGGTATGTGCCGGCGAACTCATTTTTGTCGGCCACCAGTTTCCCGTTAACCCACAGATCGGCCCGGTAGTTTATACCGTTAAAACGAAGTGAAACAATTTTATCCAGGTCTTCTTTTGTAAGGCTGAAAGTTGTCCTGAACCACCATGGTTGTTTAAATTGTTCCGGATCGACACTCTGCATATTGATGCCGAAATACGGATCCTCAATTATCTTATAGGTTGCCATGCTTCCCAGGACGGTTCCGGGGACAACGGCATTATACCAGGTATCTGTGCTGAAATCATTGAGGGAGATTTTTTCTTCCTCAGTAATATCCAGCTTATCCTGAGCCTGCATTTTCCATCCGGAAGAAAGAGTTTCGACTCTGGAAGCTAAACGTTCAGAGCAGGCTGAGAGGAAAAGTATTGAAATTATAAGAACAAATGTGGTTGCTTTTTTCATTTTCGTCAGGTTGGTTTATCGTCCGGAAATTAATAAAATTTTAACTTAAATGTAGTAGGGTATTACTATGTTAATATGTTGACTTTGTGAACCTTCGCGCCTTCGTATCTACGATATAACTCACCCCTAAATCCCCCTAGGGGGACTTTTGAGTCTGAGCGCCCCCTGGGGGCAAGGGGTGGCAGGAAGGGCAGGGGTTATTATAGTTGATGTTCCTGAGTTCTCTAAGGTGATACACTTTTTGGCAGGTAAAAAATAAAACTAATCACTAAATTAATAATAGCAGTGACCCAAGTTAAGATAAAATTAAAACAAAGTAAAGTGTAATTTTATCTTTTAATTGATCATTTACAGATAATGAAACGATTCTGGAAAATCACAGGTCTGGTAGTATTTATTTTATTGCTGATAATTGTATTAAGCACTTCACTGGTCAGGAGGAGTTCATATTTTAATGAGAACTATTATAAAATTACGAAGGACAGGATTGACAGTATCCGGACAGTTATGAATGAGGTCAAAGGGCCCGTTGAAGCAGGATTTGCAAAAGTCAATCTGACTCCGGTAATTAATGATTCCGTTAATTATTATGAAGGGCAATTCAGAAGATTCCCTCTTGCCGGGTATGGAGACAGGAAGGGGAATCCGGCCACGGGAGTTCACGACAGTATATTTGTAAAAGCTGTTGCAATTAAGACTATTCGTGAGTCCATTGTTTTAGTGGGGGCAGATCTGCTGATAATGCCTCCTAATATTACTGATTCGGTTGTAAATTTACTTGCCCGGAAAGGAATCAGAAGACAGCAGCTTGTATTTTCTGCAACCCATACACATTCCGGTCCCGGCGGATGGGCGCCGGGTTTTATAGGCAAGCAATTTGCCGGTGATGAAAATAAAGATATTCAAAGATGGCTTGCAGTAAAGATCTCGGAATGTATAACACTGGCAATAAATGATTTAAAACCCACAAGGATCGGAACTGGTGATTTTAGTGCCGAACGTTATACCAGGAACCGTTTATTGGGAGAATCCGGAATAAAGAACAATGATTTCAGTTTTATTATTCTTGAGCAGAAAGGATATAAGAAAGCAATAATAGGTTCATTTTCTGCACATGCCACGACGATAGGAGCAGAAAACATGGAAATAAGCGGAGATTATCCCGGCTACTGGCAACGCAGAATTGAATCCACATCAGCGGATATTGCACTTTTCTGTGCGGGAGCAATCGGCAGCCAGAGCCCTGTCGGGGAAGGAGAGCAATTTGACAGGGCAAAATATATTGGCGAGTCACTGGCTGACAGTGTAAATGTACATCTGGGGGAAGTGGTTTTGAATGACAAACCGGTTCTTTCCTTTGTTTCAACCTTAATAGAACTGCCTGATTATCATATCCGCATAACCCCGAAAATCAATCTCTCAACTTTCTGGAGCAAAAGGCTTATGGTTCAACCTGAGAATGTTTATCTGCAGGCAATCAGGATTGATGATATGGTCTGGATAACAACTCCCGGGGATTTCAGCGGCGAGTATGCACTTCAGATGAAAAATTCGCTTCTGGCTGAAGGATTTAAATCAAATATAACGAGTTTTAATGGCAGTTATGTCGGGTATATAGTACCAGGTCGTTATTTCTATCTGGGCGGTTACGAACCGGGTCTTATGGGCTGGTTTGGTCCCGATATGGGTGAATATATGATGGATCTGATCAGGCAGGTATCGGAGATTGTTACGGGGAGGGAGAATCTTTAAGGATCCTGTTCAGTGGCATAAATGCAAACACCAATGGCTATGGCCACTTCTCGCCGGTACTAATTGACTGCCAAAAATTAGTGTAAACCTTATGATCTATAAATAAATATTGAAATCTAAAATTTTCCGGCGCAATGTGGGGGATGTAACCGGCTTTTCCAATCAGGATCAGTATTCTTAATCGGATTATTGAAAACATTATGGTATTGAGTCCAACTTTCCTGACCTCCATCTTCAGAGAATGAGTCTGGGGTAGGCCACCGACCTATCTGAGGATCGTAGAACCTCGCTCCGTAATCCTGCTAGTCTACTCCCAAAAAACAACATGTAAAAAAGTTACTGGAACTCCTCCGGATAGCATTCATTCAAAGAACGTTCTGATCTTAAAGATAGCGCTTTTTTTCTATTAATTGAGATAACCTCAGGTACTTTTCAAATAAAAGAAAAAGATGAGAGTCGGGAGCTGTCGCAAGCGTGAGCAGTTCAGCAAGTGCCCTCTTTAGTGTTTACTTCTGCTACTTTCACTGATATCCGGCCAATACTAAGGCGGGGTGCTTTATACCATCGCCAGGGGGTGCAGACGGCTCTTCGCGGTTTTGTTTTTCCGCTAAATATCAATTCTTTCTTTAAAACAAAACCGGTTGTGCCTGGTGCGTGTGCGGTGGGGCGGGCAGGCTGCGTGGATCTTGTTATTATTGGATGGCTGTCATTGTTTCACAGCTTTGTGATACCTTGTACCTTTACGGTCTCCGGTTTTTAGTAATAACCCTTCTCTTACCAGGAAAGCAAGATCTTTCTTTAGAGTATTCCGTGAGTACTGGTTCAAAGCTTCTTCTATATCACCTATCTGGGCCGGTTCATGCGCTCCAATATAATCAAGTACCTCCTGCTGACGTTTGTTCAGCGCTGTCTTGAGCTTACTGTAGGTTTCGTACTTGGTCTCCAGTCTTTCTGTTAATGTGATCAGACTCTGCATAAAAAACAGCACCCAGGCATGGATCCTTTCATTGTCTTTATAACGATCCTTTTGCCCTGCAACCAGTACCTGGTAGTATTCTTCCTTCCTGGATTCAATAACATTCTCAAAAGAGACATACTGGATGAACTGATAATCCAGCTTCATCAATAACAATGTGGTAAGCAGCCTGGATAGGCGCCCATTACCATCTTTGTATGGGTGGATCGATAAGAACTCATATACAAAGCCGGCAGTGATAACCAATGGATGCATATCCCGTTTATCCAGCCTCTCATGCAACCACTTCAGGAGCTGTTGCATCTCCAATGGTGTTAAATGAGGTGGTGTGGTATCAAAAATCACTCTCTGGGTACCATCCGGATAATTCGCTACAACCTTGTTAATGGTTGTTTTATATTTCCCCCTGTGCGACTGGTCCTTTTCACTGTGTTTTAACAGTATGCCATGCAGCTGATGGATGTAACGTTCTGTTAATTCAATATCAGCATAGTTATCCAGGATGGTTGCAAGAGCATCATAATATCCAACTACCTCCTGCTGATCTCTGGATTCAAAACGGGTAATCTTTAACGATGCAAGTAACTTTTCCACCTCCTGGTCCGTGAGCTTAGCTCCCTCAATACGTGTTGAAGATCCTGTGCTCTCTATTGTTGCTATCTTCCTGAGCTCCTTAAGGTACTGACCCTGCAGGTTCTCTTTGGCTTTCCAAATACCCTTATAAGTATCCAGTATGCTGAGCTGCTGACTTAACTGCTGGTATACCTGGCTGTCGAAGCTCAGTTTTGTCTGCATGTTTTTGGATATATCCATAACGTATCCATATTTATCCATAACAAAAGTATTCTTTTTTATTAATTGAAAATATTTTATCCTTGATATTCCAAAGTGGAAGCTCAAGATGATGTCGCAATTTGCGTTATCAAGTCTGTATATGTCTGATTATAATTCTTATTGGATATCACAATTTGTGATTTCAAGATTGGTGGTCGCAAATTGCGACCACCATATTTATACCAGTGGATGACACTTATTTATCGACTCCTGCAGATCCTCAAGATATCCCACCTGGTATCGCTCCGTTGAGCTGATCCGCTTGTGACCGGTCATGTACTGAACTATCCTTAGATCATATCGCTTTAACTCAGCATCGGTTAACATGCCTGTAGGGATGTTTTTTGTCCGGGACCTCAGGTACCGTCCATCAGCAGGATTATTACTCATGCAGTCTCGTTTCTGCAGGTAGCTCTTTAAACGTGCGTTATGCGTATATTTGCGTTGTTAATAAGTTATTTTCGCAAATATGAGTTTCAGTGCCAGGCTTAAGAAAGCACGCATATAGCAAGGGTATTTCAAGAGCGACCTGGCAAGGGAGATTAACGTATATTACTCACAGATCGGGAGATATGAGGAAAAAGGGGCACAGCCTTCAGGCGATATCCTGGCTAAACTGGCCAATGCCCTGGAAGTTACATCAGACTACCTGATGAACGGGACTACTGATGATCTGGCTAACAGCTCACTTACAGATAAGGAGTTGTTAAATCAGTTTAAAATGATCGAGAAGATGACCGAGGAGAAGAAGTCTGTGGTTAAGATATTTCTGGATGCTTTTATTACCAAGGATAAGATTAAACAAGTGGCGTTGTAGCAGTAATAAAACTATAGAGCAGATTCCTAATGAACACTCTTAAGCAATATTACATTGATCTGTTTAACCTGAAGTATTCCGAAAAGAACATCGCCAACAACATTATCAAGTTTCTTAAATCCAAAAATCCAAGCAGGAAAACAAATAAAGCACTCCATTTCGTGACGCTCACAAAGGAAAGGGAGTTTAAAAATTTTAAAATTAAACCGCTTAAGGATCCAGGGCGCTATTTCAAAGAAGCTAAATCCAATTTAATGTCTGATCTGACTCATTATTGTGTTGAGTATTGGGATCCAATTAAAGATCCCTGGGATAGGAACACAAAACCCGGAACTAAGCCGGGTTTTTGTTCTCATAGAATAAGAATATACTCTTTAATCTTTACCATTTCAAATACACTTCTTCAATAACTGGGTGCTTTTTATTGCCTATGATACGAATATCAAATCTCCCAGGTAAACTCTTAAAAGCTTTAACAATTTTTTCATCCATATCTTTACATATTCTTTTTTTCATTACAGCATCTTTGATGTAGCCGGTAGTATCTACATAAAGCAAGACCTCAGCATCTCTAATAAATACTGTATCAATATTGCACTCATTAACATTTGGCAGCATCTTATCTACATACGAATATAAAGAATCTAATCCTCCCAAATAATTTGACGAACCGCGTGTAAAATAATACCCTTCTGGAGTGTAATTATCGTTCCTATTATTGAAAAAGGATGTTATCTCACTTTTAATTCTACTATAAAAATCCCTACCATATTTCATAAAAATTACACTGTCCATTATTGACTTCTGACACTCAAAATAATGGACATCGTCTGCTCGACAAATGATATTGTACTTTTTGAATAAATAATATTGATACTCTGTAAAAAGATTAGCCTCAATATCATCAAAGTAAGCAATGACATTTCCTCTCTTAAGCTCATCATTAGCAATCAGTCGGTCTCTGGAACATCTAACTTCTTTCAATTTTGCTTCGGTTTCTTTCCACTTTTGCTCCTTTAATGTGGTTTTATTTGAGGAACAACCAAGAGTAGTAATAATTATTATTAATAAGTATATGACGTAATTCTTCATTTATTAACCACAGTATTTAAGTAACTTAAAAACTTGTTAGCATCAAATTTCATATCACTTTTTGACCACCCTAAATTACTATATCGGTCTGCCACAGCATTATAAATCATATTGATCCCATCCTTATACTTACTTATTGTTTTTGCATCCACATTTTTACCACTTTTTAGCATATCAATAATCCCTCCAGCGTTTTTTTGAATGCTAAACTCATCTTTCCCAACACCAGAAACGACCGAAGCAAATTTTGCTTCAACTTCATTTTCGATTTTTGTATTTTTCGAACCAGAAGCATCCTGTCCAGCATGAAATACTTCCTCAAATAAAGTCTCACCCATACTGGTTTCAGGAACATTGCATCTTAAATTGATAGTATTATCATCTGGGGAGTATTGTCCATTGATAACATCCCCGCTGGTATTGTAATTAGCTAAATAAACTTGTTTAATGTCATATGTCTCCGGCTTACTTTCAACATCATTCTAAACTGCCGAATAAGTTTTATTGGACATTAAAGTATTGTGAGCTTTAGTCCAATTTGATTGGTCATTCTCGCCCCCTTGATATCTTATAAAATTGTTTTTTTCGGTTTGCCATGGTTTCCATTTCATACCATCTGGATCTATAAACCGTATAGGATTATCAACAGCATAATTATATGGGCTCCATCTTCTGCTTTCTTCTGCTTTTGGATCTATCACATTCCACCTCCCAATTTGCGGATCATAAAATCTCGCCCCGTAATCCTGCTAGTCTACTCCTTAAAAACAACATTAAAAAAGGCTTCAGGAACTCCAAAAACAGGTGTTATTCAAAGAACGTTCTGATACTAAAGATAGAGCTTTTTTTTTTTATTGAACAAGATCTGTTTCAGTTAAAAAGAAAAAGGTTCATGGTTTCCAGTCCCTGATTATGATCCTGTCCTGGTAAAGCTTTACCTCGAGCTTTTGTTTGCCTCTCCATTTCAGCTCCCGGATGTACTCAATCGGGATTGTCACCGCATAGCTTGTGCCTCCTGCTATTTTGGTAAGGCTTCGTACCTTCCTGTCAGCTTTATTCTTAAGTGCCATGGCTTTAGTTTTATCTACGTAGTAAGATACGTAGTTTCCTACATAGATCCAAGGCCTCCCCGCTGCCGCCCCTTCTGCATTTATTTTTTTCATGGTTTTTGTGGCCGATGCACTTGCAGCACATGCCGGTTTTTGTTTTTGTGTATATACGATCATTAGCGGCCCGCCTTCGCTAAAAGCTACGGCGGACGCAGTGTTTCGGCTGCCTATTACTGGCATTATGTACTTCGGCCCCGATGGATCGGGGCAAATAGCCGCACTCCCTCCCCGCCGGGACCCGGAACCAAAACCGCAAAAAAACAAAGCAAAGGTATGCAAGCTCCGCACTGGCCGATCCTCAGTAAAAAAGCAAGGGTATATAAACAGCCGGTATTGTTGATTTGATTTTAAGTTGTACCGGCTGCCCTTGCTTTTTCCCCACGCTTGCATGTCGTCGAGAGCTTTCTTTTTTTACTCATGATGTGTTTTATTTTCAATGAGATTCGTGAGCTCGCTCCGCTCGGTTCCGGTTTTTTCTTTGTGGTCCCGATAGCTATCGGGATGGCTCTGATAGAACTTTACACTATGGCTTAACTTTGGCTTAGATACAGCCTAAGCGAGCGGGAGGGGAAGTGTCAAGGTTCCCGGCAAAAAGTTTTTTACTGCTGAAGATCTCAAATAAAATAAAAAAGTTTTTGCCAGGAACCCGAAGGGCTTGACCTTGACTGCGGGCGGGCGGAAGCTACCTTTACTAAGCCAAAGTTTTAAGCACTTTCTGCAACTGTCAGTTTCAGTTTTACCTGGAGTTTCATTCAGACTGGGCGGGTGGGCTGCGGGGGTTAGTCTTCCGGGCTTCCTTTAGTTCTGAAGCCGATGCGTTTACGATTCTTTTGCTCTAGTTCCTGATGCTTGGCAGCTTCTAATTGCTTGAGATACTCAAAGATCACCATTATCTGATTATCATGTTCAGTAAGTTTGTTTTGCACCTGCTCCAACTGTTGAACGACATCTTTATGCAAAAACATTAGATCCCGAAGCTTAACAATCGTATCAATAATAATCATGTTTACCTTATCGGCTCTTTCACTGTTTAATACACTCGATAACATCAGTATGCCATGCTCTGTAAACGCATAAGGTAAATATTTTACGTGTTGTCCTCTCTTTAAGGTCACATTTTGTGACCTTAAACGATCGTACTCATCCTTAGTTAATTGGAACATATATCTTTCAGGGAACCTTCTGATATTCCTTTTGACCTGCTGGTTAAGTACTTTGGTTTCAACCTCATATAACTCAGCAAGATCCTGTGCTAAGAGTACATGTTTACCACGGACATTGTAAATTTTACTAATGATTATCTCTTCTGCAATTATGATCTGTTTTCCTTTAGGGCTCATTTATAATTCGTTTGGTTAAACAAAAATAAGATTCATTTTTGGAGGACGCAATTTGCGACCTCCATTTTATCCCAGCGGGTGACATTTATTTATTGATTCCTGCAGATCCTCCAGGTAGTTGACCTGGTATCTTTCCGTCGAGCTGATCCTCTTGCGACCGGACATGAACTGAACCGTCCGGCGACAATACCTCTATAAACTGATAGTGATCACGCTCTGACTGATATGACTTAATCTCCTGACCCTTGGATTTTTCTGTTTTAAAGCTCTCCCGGGGATCCGGATCATTCCTTTCACTAAAAGCACAGCAGAATGTTAAATATACCTGGCTGATACGGAAGTCCGGAAACTTGATCAGCTTCAGAAGAATGAGAAGAAATCCATACTAAAAGTATTCAATACTCTTATCAGGAACTTTAACGCTAGACAAGTATATGTCATGTATGATTTACTTATTTATCTGACGTGTATTTTCTTTTGTGACCGTGTTGGGTTGCTCAGAAAAAAGAAAAAATTGCGCCAGGAACAACTTGCAAAGAAGTATTCTATTCCGGTAAAATATCTGACTGAGTATGAGGATGACAAGGTTTCTCCTACCCTGAACATTGCTGTCAGGGTAGCTGATATTCTGGACACAAGCCTGGATTTTCTTGCCTGCAGGATTGATGATCAGCCTAGCAGTTTACTCTTAAAATGGTCAGCCGAGATTGACAGGTTATCAGATCGTAGCCGGGAAGTGCTGTTTGAAGCGATGGATGCCATTATTAATTCCGATAAGCTAAAGGATCTTTATGATATCAAATAAAACAAAACCCGGTTCCTAACCGGGTTTTATTCTATTCTGTCCAAGGTATGGACTTAAGATTCTTTTGATATACTAATATCGTTGCTTCTATATACTTTAGTGATTCGTTTGCAGGTATTTTAATTTCTTTTAGAAACGATATTTCTTTGATTAGTACTTCGTCTAATCTTTTTAAGTCTAAAATTTGAAAACTATCTTTATTTCTCAGCAATAAATATGTCTTTGAATGAGCTGAATATGTTCCAAACTTAAAAATACCTTGCTCTTTGTTCCCAATATCTTTAAAAGTTAGCAAATCCGTTATAAAAATATTGTTATAATATTCTTGTTTGTTTTCAATTGGTTTTAAGTCACCAACCTTTATCAAATATTCAATAATTGATAACTTAGAACTATCTTGTCCGCTAACTGTGTGTTCCTTAGTCATTATTATTGTGAGGATCAATGCGAAAAATATTACTTTTTTCATCGTATCTGAAGGGTTGGTTGAACAGTAGGAAGTACTATTTTGGGTGGTGCAATTGGTTTCATGTTTTGTAACCCAGTCTCATCAAGAATCTTCATTTCTGTCTGGTTAGGTGCTGCTTCAACATCATTTGTCGCCCCATTCCTTTTATTATCAGTAACTTGCTGTATGTTAGTCTGATCTGTGCCATGTACTGACTCATGTCCCGCTACTGCCGCAATACGTTCATCATTAGTGGTTGTATTGTTTTGATATGATTGGGCCTTATCACTTTTAGAATTCTTTGTATCATTCATGAAGGTATTTATAGTACCCTCATAAATTGTAATTTCAGATTTTGTTACTGTTGCTTTACCTGTATTTGTATTTACCGAAGTTGTATTCAGACAATCTCCAAGCAAATATGTTTTGGAACCATTCGCATCAACAGTGGTTTTGTCAGCAGAACTGATTGACAAAGTAATAGGATGCGCTGCAGTAGCCATAGTATTCCATTGTTGCGAACCTGTTCTTGTTTCCATCATAGCTGTCCCGATTCGTCGTGCATCAGCAGTAGCATATTTTGTCCATACACCACTTTGGGTGTACATAATATTCCCATTTGCATCAACTAGTTTATACCCATCAGGATCTAAAAATCTTATGGGATTATTCGCAGCATATACATAAGGACTCAATGGGAAGTATTTTTCAGCTTTCCCATCAATTACATGCCACCTCCCGACCTGCGGGTCATAGAACCTGGCCCCGTAATCATTTAAATTAAGTCTCACTTGGTCCAGGTCAGGCTTTCAAGCATTTTTTGGAGTTCCGGTAAACTCTCTGAAGCGGTTTTCCAGACAATATCTGTGTCGACATCGATGTAATCATGGATTAGAATATCTCTCATACCTGTCATGTCAGACCATGGTACATGGGGATTATTATCTCTCAACTCCCCGGATATATGTTTGGTAGCTTCTCCGATGATTTCAAGTTGGCGTATAACTGCATCCTGTGCTAAAAAATCTTCTGAAAAGGATTGATAATTTTTACCTTCAATGTATAATTTTATCCTGGCAATGCCCCGTTGGATATGTTCGATATAGATTTTGTCATCTTTCATTCAAAAATGACCTTAAGATCTTTATAAATATATTTTTTTAGTCTCTCATTTTTCAATGAAGCTTCAGTTACAAGATCAATCTCTCTGCCAAGTATCTGTGATAGTTCTCTGTGTATTTTTACAAGATCTAGCAATGAAATTGTTTCCCGGAATTTAACAAGAATATCTATATCGCTTGTGGCAGTCTGTTCTCTTCTGGCAAAAGAACCAAAAATCCCGATCCTCTCAGGATTAAATGGCTTGAGATAATTTATGATATTGATATTTATTGCATTCTGATCCATGCCAAGACAAATATAATGCATTTTATTCTAAAAGAAAACGTCAATAAATCCGACAAGGTGGTACAAACTCTGAAAGATGCAGAGCTGATTAAACAATTCAAACGGCTCGATCATATGCCTGAGGAAGAAAAGAAGTCTATACATAAAGTGCTGAGTGCACTTATCAGAGATTTTAACGCCAGACAGGCGTATACGCTTTAATCGTAGATAGCTATTTCTTCTTAAATAACCATTCCCTATTATCTTGAGAAATAGTAATTGATATTTCTTTTAATGCATTTTCTGCAATACTATCTATTTCAATCTGGCTTTTATCATTAAAATAACAAGAACGAGATGTGATTATAATAGTGTCGCCATCAAGAGATCTAATTTTTGGATCAGACATGGAAAATAAAGAATCATTAAAGAATGAGCCTTTAATTTCTATATTATGTTTTTCCCCAATTGCCTTCTTTAATTCAATATCGTTAGAAGTTATTTTAAAACCAAGATATGCACAGTTGGGTTCCTCTGAAAAGCCAATGACAAATTCATTGATTACGCCAATCCGATTCTCTGACTTACATGAACAAATAATACAAATGCTATAGAAGATGATATATCCTAAATGCTTCATTTTGGCCAGTATATAAAAGATGATTGATATTGTTTAGGTATGTAGTTGCCATATTCTTTGATCATATGCTCTCTAAAAGGATTAGATACTTTCATCCAACTTGGATCAGTAACTTGAATCAAGCATGCATTTCTTTCCCATTTATCTCTGAGATTATCTGAATATTCAGATTTAAGGAAATCTGACCCATGACCACCTCTCTCATGTTTAAAAAGATTAATAAAATCAAATCTATTTATTAGTGTATTACCAATTTCTCCTCTTTCAACTTCAATATTGAATTTGCCTTCTGGCAACCCAAATTGAGGACCAAAACTGGTTCTAGCGAGCGCATAATCATATATTTTTCTTCCTTCATTAGCCTCCGGATCTATGCTCCCATTAACAGTTTCACCTAAGTCATAGCCAGACTGTTCATAATAATAATTCATTACTTTTGATGCAACCGGATCACTCATATTATCTCCATTAGCTGCTATGCTACCAATAACTTTAGTATCCCACTCTTCACCCTTCATCGCCTTCCAATTAGATTCAGTGGTGAGATACACATTATTATTTATCTGATCTTTGTCTTTACCCAGAAACTGTCCCGTGTTTATATCAAAATAATCATTAGGAGGAAGTGGCGCCATCCCATCCGGATCAATATACCTGATCGGATTGTCTGCCGTATAATTGTAAGGAGACCAGCTAACTGATTCTTCCGCCAGTGGATCCACCACATGCCACCTCCCAATTTGCGGGTCGTACATCCTTGCGCCGTAATCATACCAGTTCAATCCGTTCATTGCAAGGAATTCCTTACAATTATACCTGTATGGCAAGGCAGCACTGTTAGTGGTGCTCGCTGAATAATATCTTATACCGGATGGATAATAATGACTCTTTTCAACAATATTACCGCTGCTGTTTATAACTACCCTCACATTACCAAGATGATCTTTAAGGTAATAATAATATGAATTATTCTGCCAGTAACCTTCAGAAGTGTTGATCTGCTTCAACTTATCATTTTGATATACCTTGTTATTAATATAAGCCGTAGTAATCCTTATATAATCTGAGGAATTTGGCGGGATAGGACTTATAGCTCCCTGAGGTACCACGATAATACTGTTTTTTGTATAACTGTCGGCCGTCAACTTTCTGCCATCTGCTCCGTAGATATACTTGTTCTGATGCCCCGCAGTAAACTGTATAATCTCAGGTAAATTTAATAAATTATACTTTATTGTACTAATGCCACTGTTAGCATCGTAAGTGTTATTTCCGTTTTTGTCATACAAATATTCTGTTTCAAGTTCAGCCCTGTCATTAAAGGCTTCCGATCCATACGATAGAACCGGGGAACATACATCATTGACCTTTTTTAATTGATTCCCCGTTGAAGTATAAACAAGGTCATTCAGTATGTTGCAGTTTTCATAACGGATCAGGGAATTTATATTCCCCATTTTATCATAAGCAAATAGTTCATTATACTTATTTTCAGTACCTGTTATTTTTGTGGAACCTGTCATACCGCAATAAGAAGCTTTCGTGAGCCTATCCAGAACATCATAGGTAAATGAATAGGTATGTTCATATCCGGGATTCTCACCGGGGATGTTCCATTTCATACCGGATATATTGCCGTTATAGGATGCTGAAAAGTCTGGCAGTCCTACCGTATTTTTATTATAATATAAATTCTCGGTAAACTTGGGACCAATTATATCTGTGATCCATCCTCGCACATTGTAGATGTAGATTATGTCACCAGATATTCCACCTAGCGTTTTTGAAATTAATTGCCCCAGCTTGTTATATGAATTCGAAGATAGAGTAATAACATCACCACTATTTATTTTATGGGTTGTTTTTACGAGCCTCTGAGCCTTATCAAATGTGTAACTATATACTTCGGTGTTTGTCGAAGATGTGCCATTTATTCCATTGGTCATATAAGTTTTGGTTGCTTTTCCTGTAAAATCAAGCAGGTTATAAGTAAAATCGTAACCCGCCAGATGATTGCTTGACCGGACTTGTACTATTCTGCCATATTTATCGAAATATGTTGAAATCAGTTCAAATTTTGAAGAGTCATTAATTTGATAAACACAGCTACCTGTAAGTAATGTTTTTGCATGAACTGTGTCAGGGGCAGAATACCCTGCAAGGGTAGTATAAATGAGGCTGCTTTTATATGAAGAGTATGTGCTTAACTTCAGAAAGTTGTAATTGTCATAATAATGTACTGTCAGTAATTTTGAAGGAGTAAGGTTTGAGCAGGTATAGCCACCCGTTGAACTACTGCCGGTATAACTTTCATTTGTGATAGTTCCTGAAAAGGTCGATTCCATTTGTGCACGGGTGTTTGTATTAATTATTATACCCCGGTAGAGAAACCTCCCGAATTTATCATATTTTTTTATCTCCCAGTTGTTTTTAAGCTTCTGGTTGCCATCCTGTGACAGGATCAAACGGTCGGCTTTGTCATAAACAAAATATGACCATTCGCATCCGGGCAGTTTCTTTTCGATGCATCTTTTGCGACCGTCATAATGATAAATAAAAGCATACAGATAAAGAACGGACCCGGAAGTTTCAGGAAATCCCGTAAGATTGGTATTCAGGTTATCTGCAGCCAGAGGAGGTAAAACATATCGCAGATTTCCCAGATCGTCATAAACATAGTAGGTATCGTAGCTGCCGGCTACCCTGCTTAACACCATAAGTCCTTGTTTGTCGGCATATTCAATCCGGCTTTTACCATCCTCATCAGTGGTTTGTACTCCGTTTAATGTAGCAGCAGCATAACAACCATTACTCTTAAGTTTATCGTTTTCAACATAAAAATATTTTACATCAGATCCGTTTAACTGATAACCTGTTGTTACTTTTTTTGAATTGGCGTACCAGTCATTCCCCGGGCCTGCCTGACTGATAACACGGTTTAACGGAGAAGCTTCATATCCGGTGGTTGAAAAAGGCTTGGCATCATTCAGATTGGAAGCAATTGCATGAGAGGCATAACCTGGATAAAACGCCCCGTTGTTTCCCTGTACCACGGCAGGCAGCCAGTTTTTTGAAAGTCTCCCTAATGCATCATATTCCAAAGCAGTTATCATATCTTCGCCTGAGGGCGCTAATGCTCTCTGAACTGTTTGGGAGAGCCTTCCTGATCCGTCATAATATTGTATCGTACTATTGGAATTAGCTTCAGTTAATAATGAAGGATCACTGACTGCCTGAAAGGGGATCGTGGTTACTGCATAATTCTGAGTTGTTGTTTGTGCAATTATGCTGATATGGACTAAAAGAATTATGAGTGAATAAATAAATTTCATCTTTGGAATATTTAAAGATTATATGTTAAAGTTCCTGAATCTTCACACTCGTATTCATACATCTCAGTACCACAGGCCATTCTCCAGTAAACATAGCCATATTGGGTTATGGTAACTTCCCAGGACCTTCCCATAACGGAATCGATATTGAAGGTACGGGTGCCTGACGGACAGCAGCCTGAGCTTATAAATCCGACCAGATAGGTAACATTTGGCTGCATAATATAAGTAGTGCAAAAAGTAAAAGAAACAGAGGCTGTTGTCCCAAAATTAAATGCACTGCCTGAAATTTTTGAGAAACCGGTATTGGTATCAAAACTGCATACTGATACACAGCATGTGAAATTTCCGGTATAACATGTTATTTTTTTACCCAGAAGATTATCCGTTATTTCACATTGGATATAAAATGTACCTGTCTGACTGCATGTGAAATAAAAAACGTCCGAACTGCTGTTCGTGGAACTGGCCGCCAGTGCTCCCGAACTGGTTTTTAAATACCAGTTGTAGGAAAAGCTTCCCGATCCGCCGGAGACAGTTACTTTGCCTGATGATAAATTGCCCTTTATAACATAGGATGGTTTTGATAAATATGCTGTAACAGGACTGTATCCGCCTAAACCGTTATCAGGATAATTCCTGAAACCAAACCTGTGCAGACTCAGGATATTCTTATCATCATCCCGGACCATGAATAATCGTCGGGATAAGTCATAAGTATAGTTTGTTGTTACTCCCGGGATATTTGTAGCTGTGGCAATACCGGTCAGGAGTTTATAGGAATATGTTGAAAACTGGGCTCTGTTAAAATTATTTTTCAGTCCCGTCCATAGAGTGATGCTTGAATAATCACCTGCCTTTCCGTCATATGATTGTATCTGTGAATATGTTGCTCCTCTTACCTGTGCCATCGAATATATCCCGCTGGCATCCCACAGATATGAAATGGGAGTTTCGTCTCTGCCGGTCATCTGCCTTATATTTCCTGTATTACTATAGATGTCATATGTTATTTCAGGGAATATTCCATAATGACTATCTCGGCTTGTTCCGTTATAATAGGTGAATGATGTCAAAGGATATGTGATCTCAAGTGAGTATATTTTATCCGGTGCATAATTGGTACTGCTTACTGCTTTATAAGTTGTCAGTTTGCTTCCTGTATATTTATTGTTTTTTAGCGTGATTTGCTCTACAGGAAAATTAATCATATTCAGTGTATTCATGTTGGCATAAACACCTGTATTTATATCGGAAGGATATCTGATAATTGTTTTCAGTGAATCTCCTCTGCTGTTATATGTGATGACAGCTGACTTAAGCCTTTTATTATTGTACCTGTATCTGGTAGTATTGGTTATAGACTGACTTCCATAATAGTCTGTTATTTTTTCTTCTTCAAGATAGACGGGAAAAGTATAAATGCAGTAACTATGGAGCATTACAAAGGATAAAGCCGAATTATTCAGGTATTGCAGGCCTAATTCGAAAGCCAGCCAGGCCATCCGCTGCTCTGAGGTGTCGGTGAGATAAATAGATGAAACATATTGATTATACCGGCCGGGATTTGAAGAATAAGTGTATGCTATGGTTCTTTTCAGAGTGTTTGATGAATCATAAAACCTTATTTCTTTTATGTGACCTCTTTCAAGTGCACAGGATGAGCTTTTACTCAGAGCCCCGACGAAAATATATTTATAAAAAAAGTTAAAAATTGCAGGTAAATTTGCCGTGCATGCATAGTAATTTTCATTCTGGTTGTTTTGACCTTCGGGCCGGTCCAGTGCTGAATACATGTCGTAAACTGTATAGCTTTTATCTGAAAGGGATTCAATGACCCTGGAATAAGTAACAGGAGGCTCTCCTTCAATTGATAAGAAATTCAGTGCTTCAGCAGTCATATATGACACAGCAGGGAATTTATAGAGAATTCCGCTACTTGAAAAACCAATATAACTCATTGATCCTGGGATATAATCAGGATTATTCGGATCGAAAGTATTAACGTATTTATATTTTCTTATCTGGTTGCCGAGTGTGATTTTTGCAATTCTCAGGCCTCCGGCTATTTTTGGTTCTTCTGAAAAACTGTTATAATAGCTGCTGAGGGTCTGTATATTTGAATATGAATATGTATGAGATTCATATTCAAACAACTCCGAATCACCTGTCGGATAGGTAACTGATGTGAGTATTCCAAGTTGTGAGTGTGTCGAAGATGGCATCTTTGCAGGCAGCGTTAAATTCTGGTTCAGGTAAGGATCTCTTAATCCGGGTTGGATGCGCCCTGTTAATTCCGGTTGTCCGTTATAAAATCCCCAGTAATCAGTACCGCATGATTGCGGGAAATCCGGTAGTAAATATGCAGAATTATACCCGAAAGAATAACGTTTATCGTCTACCCTCAATGAATCAAGAATATAATACCTGTTTGAAACCTTTGGCGAATATTTAAGAATTACAGAGCTTACTTTCTGATCTGCAGGATTTCTAAGCTCAATTTTATCAATAATTCTTGCATAATCAGGAGATTCACAAATTTTATGAGGTCTTTTTTCAGAAGTTATTGAAACTTTTCCTCCATTGAATATGATGTTTTTTAACACAACAGGTGAGGCAACCGCTCCAAAATCTTTATCAGACCACTCGGAAGTTCTGAAACGGATATGGATGTCAATATTAGGTTGATAAGTGAAGCTGATGTTCCTTCCGGTGGGAAATTCTATCCTGGTCAGATACCAGGCAAGACTTTGATAAGGTGTATAGTTTACTCCACCTGAGAGCTCAACGGATCCTTCCTCTGAACCGAAAGTAAATTTTGTTCCGTCATTAGCTGTCAGTTTGAAATAAAAGGTATTATTAAGATTTATAAGATTACTTGCATATTTCTCAACTTTAACAATATCCTGAGATTGGATCTTGAAGGTCTTATCATACCCCATTACAAAGTAACCAGAATAACCCAGGAAACTGAACGAGAAAATGTCTGGGCTGTACTCATACTGTGATATAAAAGAGGTATGATCGGTTCCCTGAAGAAATGTATATGCACTATTCCTGACATATTCATTGTTAACAGAATTGGCTGGCAGGTTAAAAAATCCCAACAGTCTTCCGGTACCCGGAGTATTGAATTCATCGGGCTCTTCATTCACTGTTCTTGTTATTGCACCTCCGGCCGATAACTTCCATCCAAATCCCACACTGCTGTAGGGATTTATCGGACGTAATCCTTCCCCCCCTATATATTTTAAGGAGACGGGAATTGTTATTTCGGGAGTTTGTATTTCAAATAAGGGAATTGTAACATCAGCCTGTCCTGTATAATATGAGACGCTGCTGAATACCTCCTGTTTATAGCTGAAAACATCGGGTGTTGAAAAGGTCTGACCAGGCAAGTTTCTTAATAATCCCTGAAAAGTTAAAACATTAAAGAGCAGGTAAATTCTCAGATAATATAGTTTTGGCCACTTAACTGAACTCCGGATCAGAAGCAGCTTATAAGGAGCAGCAAAAATATAATTCATCGTTAAGGATATTTAAAGGTTTGCAAAAAGGGTTGGTTACTTCCGCCGGATTAGATTATTCTTTTTGTTTCAGCAGGAAGACTGATTAAGATGTTTGATTTATATTTTTATCACCTTAAAAACCTTAACAGCTTTACCAGTAAAAACATTTATGAGATAAATTCCGGGGTTAAATCCATTCATATTTATTATTTCCGAATAGTTCTCTGCCTTTTTAAAGGTTTCGGGTAGAGAGAATCTGAGTATTCCCTTATCATCGAATACTTTGAATGAAACAACTCCATCATTGGTCAGGTCATACACAATATTCAGCCACGACCGTACCGGATTAGGAATCAGTTTAATGCTGGTCATGTGAAATTCTGTATTTTTAATTTCCTCAGATAGTTCCTTTAGCGACCAGTTGCTGGAGTCATCAAGTAAAAATGCTTTTTCAGGAGGGGGATAGAAAAATGAAGCCACCTTGTGTACGGACTCCCTTCCACCTGCCATTTTTGTTGTGGTTTTCACAGTCTCAAAAACAGGGTACCGATGGCCGGTTGCATACCAGGCATAACTTTCCAGCTTCATAGTCAGGCTGTCAAGCCCGGTCTGTAAATATTCGCGAATGCTCTTTATCCTGAGGACATTTTTAAAGGTTAAGCCCAGAGGAGTGATCAGAGTACCTGTTGCATCAGCGGTGATGGTTGTTTTACCGGATACATGCAGAGAAATAATGTGGCAATATTCTCCATATCCTTCAAAATCCGAACAGACAATATCGCCATATTTCACAGGAAACCGCAATCTGAGTTCCGGGATAGAATAATTCATTATTGTAGTGCTGTTTTCATACCCGGTATGTAGTAAAGAGTCTCCCCGGACAACATAACTGTAAATTGTTCCATGTTCAATTCCTTCAATCTTAACTGAATCTGGAGAAATGATTCGGTAACGCAGGTTGTAATAATCATTTACAGGATTCACCTTACGAAAATCCCAGGTTATATTTGTGCCGGCAATTCCAGGGTCAATATAATCTACCTGCTGTTTAACAAGTGAATCACCTGAACGAGGCATATTAGCAACCTTCATTAATTCAGTGAAAGGATTTCTCTGGGCCCGGATAAAATCTGTTTGGAACAGAGATATCAGGATACAGAGTAATTGGATAAAAAGATAGCGAGACATAATATATTGATTATTAAGTAATAATAACCAAGCTATTAAAATACAGTTTTGGAACACTTAAATCATCCAGAGGTTTTGATCAAATTCATTTGATCAAAATCACTACAAGCCTGTTAACTATAACTAAACTTATGAAGCACTAAAAACTGATACTATTTTGAAATACAGCTTATCAAATTTAAATAAATAAATGTTTTAAACAAAATTTTCCTGACTGAAATTTGATTACTCCGCAGACTTGTAAAAATCCGATTTTCATCCATATTCTTGCATTTCTTGAATAAAACTCCGAAATTAGATGGCAACTCATTTTCTGACCTGAAAGCTCTGATTTATGGTTCAGGAGTGCTATATATTAAACCTGATTCAATCGAAAGATTCATCAGAATTCTTTATACCAACAAAATCTTATAATCCATGAAGAAAATTTTGTTTGTTTCTTTTGTTGTGTTTGTTGTCGGACAGGTTCTTCTGACATCGTGTAAGGATGAAGAACCTGAAGGTCCTCCGATAGCAGGGATCTTTTACAGCATTGCTGATAAGCAGGTTGCATTTACTGCCCTCACAAAGAGGGCTGACACCTGGAACTGGGATTTCGGTGACGGTCAGACCAGTACCGAAATGAACCCGGTTCATATTTACAAGGAAGGTGGTATTTATGATGTCAAACTTAGTGCTACAGGCAATGGCAAGACTGTTGAAGCGGCGACGGTAGTGTCCCTTGCACTTTCAAAAATGCAGATGCTGACAGGTGGCCTGAAATCACCAAATGGCAAGAAATGGAAGATAAGCAGTGCTCACTCGGAGAAAGATTGCTTTGCCCTGGCTGATGATAATTTTACAAACATTCAGGAAATCGGGACCGGAATGCTTGGCAATGTCGGTCTTGGGCTGGGTGAAGTGTATGATGATATTTTTATCTTCAAACATGACGGAATTTATATACATTCTCCGCAACATGGTGGTGCTTTAGCAGGATTGGTTTATTCCATACTTACGCAGCAAACAATCCTTAAAGCAACCCCGGTGAGCCAGAGCTTTGGCTTATGCTATACGGCATGGGCCCCCCAGGCTGCAACATTCACGCTGAATGAGAAGAAAAACCTGGGCATCACTACAGTCAGCCCTGATGGCAATACTCCGACGGAACGACTGTATAAGGACGTTATGACGCTTGAATTCTCGGGAAATGAATTCATCGGATTTATGGATTTTACCCGTGAGTGCATTGTCCAGGAATTAACCCCTGCAAAGATGCGGCTTGCTATGTTCGTCTGTACCACACAGAAAGCACATTACAACAAACCTTCACATGTTGTGATCCTTACATTCGAAACAGTGCCTTAAAAGGTCTTTGTATTGTGAATTTGACGATTTAATAACCAGCATAAATATTAAGCATGAAATATTTTAATTATATAAAAGACATTATCCGGAATATAATACCGGTAATGTTTATACAATTCCTGCTGATAATTGACCTTCAGGCTTTTACCCCTTCAGGAAAGGGTCCTGCCCCGGCTCCTGATTATCCTGATCAGCAAGGATTTGTAATTACCGGACGTGTAACCTCCGGTATTGATAATACAATTATGCCCGGTGTAAGTATAGTTGTTAAGGGAACCCAACGGGGAACTGTGACAAATTCCGCAGGAGAATATACACTTGAAGTTCCCAATGCAGATGCTATACTTGTATTTTCATTTATCGGGTATAATACTCAGGAGATCACAGCCGGTAACAAGAGAGTGATCAATATAATCATGACTGAAGCCGTTGAAGCTCTCGATGAGGTTGTTGTTACAGCTTTGGGTATTACACGAAGGGAAAAATCCCTTGGATATTCTGTCGGGACTGTGAGCGGAGAAG
>Ga0209201_1000584_pt1 | contig 49142 bp, 39 predicted proteins | sample AD_UKC055_MetaG_FD_184411 | JGI IMG/M metagenome (GOLD analysis project Ga0209201, IMG submission 184411) | Active sludge microbial communities of municipal wastewater-treating anaerobic digesters from USA - AD_UKC055_MetaG (SPAdes) (version 2) | ecosystem: Engineered > Bioreactor > Anaerobic >... | reverse complement strand
GCCGTAGGAGGGCCTGCCTGCCGGTTAGGCAGGCCTGCCCGCCGTAGGTGGGCCTGCCCGCCGTAGGAGGGCCTGCCCGCTGTAGGAGAGCCTGCCTGCCGAACAGTGTAATTCTTCACAATTTCGGTAACAGTTTGTAAACTGTTATCATATGACCAAAGCAATAAAACAAGTATTAACCAGTAAGTGGCTCTTAGTCGTTCAAGAGTATGAACTGGTAAAAGAAAAAAGAAGTCCAAATTTCAAGACCGTTGAGGAAATATGCCAGGTTTTTAAAGTTCATCGTAAAGATATTAGGAAATATTATGAAAAATGGATAAAATCACAGAAGAATGTTGATTCTTTATTACCTCAAAAAAGAGGTCCTAAACCAGGAAAATTAAAAATATTAACTAAAGATGAGGAAAGAAGTATTATCGCTATTCATCGCCGGCTGCAAGCCAATGAATTTGAAATATTTTATCTTCTTAAAGATAATTCTCATTTTAGAGTTCATCCTTCTGTTTCAACTATTTATCGTACCTTTAAAAGATATCCTTTAAACAAGAAAAGAATTGAAAAAATTAAAAGATATGAGAAGAGTTATCCGGGAGAACAAGCCCATGCCGATACTTTTGTATTAGCAAAAACCTTGTTTATTGATAGAACACGAAGATATTTATTTGGTCTTTTAGATGATTGTACTAGACTTTGCTATGTGGAATTAATACCAGATATTAAATCAGCTACGGTTACAAAAGCCTTTTTTAAAGGATACAAATGGTTTGCTCTTCATGGTATCAATATTAAAGAAGTCTTAACTGATAATGGAGTTGAATTTACCTCCTATACGAGTCAGAAAGCTAAAGATCTTCATTTTTTTGAAACAATGTTAAAAATATTTGATATTCACCATCGATATACGAGACCTTACCGACCACAGACCAATGGTAAGATTGAAAGATTTTGGAAAATACTTAATAATGAATGTATAAGGTTACAAGCCAAATCTCAAACAGAACAGGAATTTATTGCTGAACTTAATGGCTATATGTATAGATACAACTACCAAAGAAGACATTATGCTTTAAAGTTTCAAACGCCGTTAGATAAACTCAAATTTGTTACCGAAATTGTGAAGTGATACACGGCAGGCAGCGAAGAATCCCACGCAATGCAATTGATGGTCAATTATTGCTAAAAGCCGAGGGATCCTTCGGACTAAAGTCCTCAGGATGACAAAAAAATAATGAGGCGGCGATTTTTTAATAGCCGTCTTCACTTTAGACAATCGCAAACAATTATTTAGATCTAACCAGCTCTTTATAATATTTCAACAAATCGCGGAAATTTTTATTCCTCTGCCATTCCGTAACCAGTTTTAATCGAATTTCCTGATACTCTGTATAGCCGTAATCGGGTCGCGATAAAATATCCCCCATTTCTTCGTTCAATAAAACCGTCACTGCTTCTTGGAAAATAACAGATTCCTCTAGATTTAATTTTAAAATATCACGACAATAAATTGTAAAATTGCGCCAAAATTCAATGTGCATTATTTCGTGAGCTACGACAGTATCAACCATTTCATCATCTAATCTTACCATAAAAGTTCTGAGTCGCGCATCAAAGGGACAACTCCCCGCGCTTGTTAAATATCCCTTGTAAATGGCATCTGATGGTATTTTGATATTTAAGATTTTCTCCAAACGCTTAAAATATTCATCATTAATTTTATCCCAATCCCTTTGAAATTTTTCGATTTTTTGATTAATAAATTCTCCTTTTTCTGTTAAATTCTGCTTTAAAAAATCAGATGCTATTTGATCCTGAACTAATAAATCTTTTTCTGATTTTAATCTTTCGATCAATTCTTGCGGCAACTTACCATATTGCCTTTTAATATCAGCTCCAAAATTTGAAGGATTATTAATAACCCTCAAAATATTTTTCTTGTCTTCATTTATATCGTAGTGAAATTGAACCTTAGACATATTATTAATTGTATAATTATTATTAAAATTATCCACTAATGTCAGCAGTCTATAAAATAAAAAATAAAAAGACCACAAAGCAGCCTGTTCCTCGTCAAGGCGAGGAACAGGCGGCTAAAAATCTTTCTCTTACTTAATTTTTTTTACTACTGGGCCGTGAGGAGTGTCGTCAATCGTATATCCGAGTTTTTTAATTTCCGCACGCAATTCATCGGCTTTATCGAAATTGTTAGCCTGACGATATTGCTCACGCTCTTTTAACAATGCCTCAACCGTTAACGGAATATATTTTCTTTTTCTTTTTCTAAAAATAAATCCGAAACTTTTATCAACGTCTCCTAAAAAAGTCATCATATTTTTGATATCGTCTTTGCTCAATTCATTTTTATTAATCAAAATATTTGCCTGTTTTATTAAGGTAAAAATGACTCCCAATGCTTTAGGCGTATTAAAATCATCATCCATCGCCTGTTCAAATGCTTTTTGAAATTGTTCTATTTTCAAATGATTTTTTTGTTTCTTGTCTTCTACTATTTTCAGACGTTCAATAAACTCATCGAAAGATCTAATTTCTCTTTTGGCTTGTTCTACAATTTTTTCATTAAACTCAATCGGTGACCGATAATGATTTTTAATAATCATCAAACGTAAAACACGCGCCCCATCTTCTGTATTCTTTAAAAAAGCATCAACACTAGTGAAGTTTTTGAGAGACTTGGACATTTTTTCCTTGTTAATGGTCAAAAAACCGGTATGAAGCCAGTATTTCACAAATGGTTTTTTGCCAGAAATTGCTTCCATTTGGGCAATTTCGGCTTCATGATGAGGAAAAATTAAATCACGGCCACCTCCATGAATATCATATTGCGGGCCAAAATATTTTTCCGCAATGGCGGTATCCTCAATGTGCCAGCCGGGCCGACCAAAAAACCAAGGGCTATTCCACCGCGGTTCCCCCGGTTTTGATTTTTTCCATAAACAAAAATCCCCCTTATTTCGCTTACCAATAGCATCATCAATCCGAGAAACACCATCTTCAGCCTGCTTTCTTGTTCTTTTAGCTAATTTACCGTAATCTTTAAACTTTGAAATGTCGTAGTAAATACCATCCTCCAAAAAATAAGCATAACCTTTATCCAGCAACTTTTCTACTTGGCTAATAATTTCAGGAATATAATCTGTTGCTCTCGCATACTGACTCACAGCAGTAACTTTAAGCGCTCGCATCGATTGGTAAAATAGTTTTTCGTATTTCGAAGCAATTTTTTGCCAAGACACTTTTTCTTCCGCTGCCCGTTTTATAATTTTGTCATCAACATCCGTAATGTTTTGAAGATAAAATACATCATAGCCTCGAGAACGCAAATATTTAACAATGACATCAAAAATAATATATGTCCGCGCGTGCCCCAAATGAGCCACATCAAAAACTGTAGGACCACAAACAAACATATTGACTTGTTTATCTTTCAGAGGTTTAAAAACTTCTTTTTTGCCTGAAAGAGTGTTAGTTATTTTGATCATGTTTTAATAGGCGCGAGCAAATAAATATCTCCTTTTCGACGGTTTATTGCTTTTGATACAGCGCCCCTTTTCTTCAAGAGATTCAAAGGGCAAACATCGAATAGTAGCACCTGTTTCTGCTTTTATTTCTTCTGCCACTTTTTCGTTTTCACACCAATGAGCCAAAACAAAATTGCCTTCGTCAATTGCTTTAACAAAATCATCCCACTTATCTACAATTTTAGTACGAGACTTCCGCATTGCTAAAGCTTTTTCGAAAAGATTATTTTGAATAGATTCTAAAGTTTTTTCTATTTCATTGGCTAATTGATTAAAGGGAATTTTTATTTTTTCTCCGGTATCACGTCGTGCTACTGTAAAAACATCCTCTTTCATTTCTTTGGTTCCCACTTCAATTCTGAGAGGCACGCCTTTTTTCTCCCATTCATAAAATTTTTCGCCCGGTCTCAAATCTCTACTATCAACCTGCGAACGAATATTTTTAGTTTTTAAAATGCCGCTGATTTCTTCGGCTTTTTGTTTGAGACTAGCATCACGTTGACCGGTTTCAATAGTAGTCAAAACAACCTCTATAGGCGCAATCTTCGGTGGCAAAACCAGTCCGTTATCATCGCCATGAGTCATAATTAATCCGCCAATTGTTCGTGTACTTAATCCCCAACTTGTTTGCCAAGCATAATATTCTTTAGTATCTTTATCAAAAAATTTAATATTGAAAACTTTAGAAAAATTTTGCCCCAAATTATGTGACGTAGCGAATTGCAATGATTTACCATCTTGCATCATTGCTTCTACAGTATAGGTGTTTTGGGCTCCAGCAAATTTTTCTAAATCCGGCTTGACTCCATCAACCACTGGAATGGCCATAATATCTTCTGCAAAATCTTTATAAATCCGGAGCATCAATCGCGCTCGTTCATCTGCTTCCGTTTCAGTAGCATGAACTGTATGACCTTCCTGCCATAAAAATTCTACTGTTCTTAAAAATAATCGCGGCCGCATTTCCCATCTTACTACATTAACCCATTGATTGATAAGCAAAGGGAGATCACGATAAGAATGAATCCAGCGAGCAAAAACTTCATACATTACTGTTTCTGAGGTCGGCCGAATTACCAACGGTTCGGCTAACTTTTTGCCGCCGGCATGAGTCACAACCGCCACCTCTGGCGCAAATCCTTTGACATGATCCTTTTCTCTTTCCAAAAGACGCTCAGGAATAAATAAAGGAAAATAGGCATTTTGAACACCGGTTTCTTTAAATCGCTGATCCAAAATGCTTTGAATGCGCTCCCAAATTGCATAACCATAAGGCCGAATCACCATGCAACCTTTTACTGGCCCATACTCAGCTAATTCTGCTGCATCAATCACATCTAAATACCACTGCGAATAATCTTCGCTCCTTTTAGTTATTTTTTTATGAATAATTTTTTCTTCTTTGACAGCCATAAAAATTTTCTTTTAATTAATCTTTCTATTTTAAATTCAATTTAATTTTTTGCCCATTAATTTCTAATTCTTTAAACGTTGTCAATCCTGTTGTTGATTCAATTGTTTTTAATAGGCAATTTTTCTTTAAATCTGCCTCTGATTTCTCAATAACATTCTTTAAATTCATATCTTCTGTCTCATATTCTAGAATAACATTTTTCTCATCAATTTTTAAGCCCTTTTCTTTGCGGAGCTGATTAATACTTCGCGTTAATTCTCGCAACATGCCCTCTTCCTCTAATTCAGGCGTAATTTCCGTATCTAACCAATCTTTATCTCCAAGGGCTATTTCTTTAACATTTAATTCTTCTTTTACTATATCCTCATACAAATTATTAAACATTTCTTCGTCACTAAATTGAATAAGTTTTAAGGGCTGGCGAATTTTTATTTGATGTTCCGAGCGTAAGGCTAAACCAATTTCTACTGCCTTGCGCGTTTGCTTCATCTTTTCCAAAACCTCTGGATTAATAAGATTTTTATTTACTGTTGGCCAATCTTCTAAATGGACCGACTCTTTGCTGCCGCCAATTTCTTTATAAATATATTCGGCTACAAAAGGCATCACCGGCGCAATAACTTTAGCTAATTCCAAAAGCACATATCCTAAAACCTCTTTAGCTTCTTCGTCGCCATTCTTAAATCGTTCTCTGGATCGCCTTACATACCAAGTAGATAAATCATCAATAAATTCAGCGATAGGGCGATTGGCTTTCGCCAAATTGTATTGTTCATATTGCTCCGTCATTTCTTCTTTTAAAGATTCAAGTCGTGATACAATCCAGCTATCCAAAACATTATTGAAATGTGGTATCAATAAAATCTTTTGCTGTTTTGCATAAAGATTGTAAAAACTTAAAACATTTAAAAGAATAAAAATTACTTTTTTTAAAACTTCCTCCACACCCTTTTCAGAAAAGCATAAATCTTCTGCTTCCATAACTTGGGAGGTTGCTAAATAATAACGCATCGGATCGGCTCCATATTTTTCCATTACTTCTAAGGGATCAGTATAATTTTTTAAATGCTTTGACATTTTTTTACCATCTTCTGCCAAAACAATTCCATTTACAACAACATTTTTGAAAGCGGACTTATCCTTTAAAGCTGTGGCTAAAACATGCAAATAATAAAACCATGCCCTTGTTTGATCAACGCCCTCAGCAATAAATTCAGCGGGAAAATTTTTCTCAAATTTTTCTTTATTTTCAAAAGGATAGTGCAATTGAGCGTAAGGCATTGAACCAGATTCAAACCAACAATCCAAAACATCGGGAATTCTTTTCATTGTGCCGCCACACTTCTCGCATTGAAATTGCAGCTTATCAATAAAATGCTTGTGCAGGTCTTCTATTTTTTCTCCTGTTAAATCTTCTAACTCTTTTACTGATCCAATAACTTTTTTTTCACCACATTGATCACAAACCCATAAAGGAATCACAGAACCCCAATAACGTTGACGTGAAATTGCCCAATCCCGCGCGCCTTCAAGCCATTTGCCAAATCGCCCTTCTTTAATATGAGCCGGCACCCAATTAATAAATTCTGCATTTTTTAGAAGTCGGTTTTTCAAAGCTGTAACATTAACAAAAAGTGAAGAAGTAGCATAGTTTAGAAGTGGTGAATAACAACGCCAGCAATAAGGATAACTATGTGTATAAGGTTCCACTTCAAAAATAAGATTTTTCTTTTTTAGAAAATCAACGACTTTTTCATCAGTAAAAGTGGGTGCTTCTCTTGGTTTTACATCCAAACCTGCAAAGTCTTTCACTTCTTCTTTAAAACGACCATCCATTCCGACATGCTGAATAAACGGCAACTTCTTTTCTAATCCCAAAGCCATATCTTCTTCGCCAAAAGCCGGCGCAATATGCACAACTCCTGTTCCATCTTCAATAGTCACAAAATTAGCTGGCTGAATAGTATAGAGATTTTCTTTATGCTCTAATGGCTTATTTAAGTAGTAATCAAATAGCGGCTGATAACGTCGGCCTACTAATTTTGACGCAGCGATTTGTTCTATTAGCTCTAATTTTACTGAAGCTAAATTTGGATTTTCAGCAATGAACTTTTGATATTTTTCAAAATAATTTTTAGAAGCAATATAAACTCCATCTAATTTATCCGGATGATTTGACAGACGAAATTTTACATATTCAATATTTTCGCCTATTGCCAAAGCAACATTGCCAATTAAAGTCCACGGCGTCGTCGTCCACGCCAAAATATAAACATTTGGTTCATCGGCTAATTCAAATTTCGCTGTTACTGCCAAATCAATCACATCTTTATAACCTTCGCTTACTTCATATTGAGAAAGCGTCGTTTCGCAACGCGGACAAATATGCATTGCCTTATAACCTTCATAAATTAATTTTTTATCCCATAATTCCTTAAATACCCACCAGACGCTTTCCATATAAGCAAGATCCATAGTTCTGTAAGCATGATCCATATCTACCCAGCGGCCCCAACGTTCAATGACCTTACGCCATTCATCAACATAAAGCAAAACATTTTGACGACAAAGCTCATTAAATTTATCAATGCCAATTTTTTCAATATCCTTTTTTGTTTTTAAACCTAATTTTTCTTCAACAATATTTTCAATCGGCATGCCATGACAATCCCAACCCCATTTCCTTTCCACACGATAACCTCGCATCGTTTGATAACGCGGCACGATATCTTTCATTAAACTGGCTACAAGATGACCATAATGAGGAGTGCCAGTAGCAAAAGGCGGACCATCATAAAAAACATAGTCGCCTTTTGGCGCTTCTTTTTGAAGTGATTTCTCAAAAATTTTATTTTCTTTCCAAAAATTTAAAATTTTTTTCTCGATTTCTAATAAGGACATCATAAAAGTGGTATTTTTATTATAAAAATTTGGGAGTGTTTTTGCAAGATGATCGATTAATATAAAAGGTTCTGCTAATTTAGACAGGAATGATGTCCAGCTCATGAGTTAGCTCATGAGCTAACTCATGAGCTGGAGAGAGGGGCAGTGAAAAATTTCAAAGAAATTTTTCACTGCCCCTCTCTTTTCCAATTGATTATTTCAAAAAACGAGCCACTTGGCTTTCTCCAAGTGGCCCCAAAATTTATCTTGGAGAAAACCTACTTACGGCCAGCAATAATTTGTTCCGTAATATTTTTTGGCACTTCTTCATAGTGATCAAACTCCATTGTCATAAAGCCACGTCCTTCGGTTAAAGAACGTAGATTTGTCACATAACCAAACATTTCCGCTAAAGGTACTTTTGCATCAATAATTTTGCTATCTAAACGATCGCTAATTTGCTCTATACGAGCTCGCCGAGAATTTAAATCGCCCGTCACTTCTCCTAAAAATTTAGCCGGCACAATTACCTGAATCTTCATAATTGGTTCTAACAAAATTGGATTAGCTTTCTTCACGGCTTCTTGCAAGGCCATCGAAGCAGCAATCTTAAAAGCAAACTCCGACGAATCCACTTCATGAAAAGATCCATCAAATAATGTAACGCGAATATCTTGCAAAGGATAACCTGCCAAAACACCTTTCTGAACTGCTTCTCTGACTCCCTTTTCAACAGCCGGAATAAATTCTTGAGGAATAGCACCACTACGAATTTCATCTACAAATTCAAAATTTTTACCTCGTTCCAATGGCTCTACTCTTAACCAAACATGACCGTATTGCCCACGACCACCACTTTGACGAATATATTTTCCTTCGGCTTCAGCTGTGCTTTTAATAGTCTCTTTATAAGCCACTTGAGGTCTTCCAGTATCAGCTTCTACTTTAAATTCGCGTCGCAAACGATCCACTAGAACATCTAGATGCAATTCTCCCATACCCGCAATAATAGTTTCGCCAGTTTCTTGATCAGAGTGAACCTGAAAAGTAGGATCTTCATCAGATAATTTTCTTAAAGCCAAACTCATTTTTTCTTGATCGGCTTTGGTTTTCGGTTCAATGCGCATTGAAATAACGGGTTCAGGAAATTCAATTTTCTCCAAAATTATAGGATGCCTCTCATCGCAAAGCGTATCACCTGTTGTGGTGGATTTCAAACCAACAAGAGCAGCAATATCACCCGCAAAAACTTCTTCAACTTCTTCTCGATGATTTGAATGCATCCGGACAATTCGACCAGCTCTTTCTTTTTGATTTTTAGTTGCATTTAAAATATAACTGCCTCGCTTGAGCGTCCCTGAGTAAACACGGAAATAAGCAAGATTTCCTATAAAAGGATCGGTTGCAATTTTAAAGGCCAAAGCAGTAAATGGCTCGTCATCGCTTGCCTGACGAAGAATTTCTGTTCCAGTTTTAGGATCAAATCCTTTCACTGGCGGCAAATCAGCTGGCGATGGTAAATAATCAACTACACCATCCAATAAAAATTGAACTCCTTTATTTCTTAAGGCCGAACCACAAAAAACCGGTACAATTTTACTTTCAATTGTTGCTTTGCGAAGTGCTTTTCGTAGTTCCTCAATACCAATTTCCTCTCCTTCTAAATAACGATTGGTGAGCGCATCGTCTGTTTCTACAATTTTTTCTACTAATTCATGACGATATTTTTCTGCTTCGGCTAATAAATTTTGAGGAATGGGTATCTCGTTAATAATTTCCCCCTTATCTCCGCTAAACGTAAAGGCTTTCATTTGAAGCAAATCAATAACACCTTCAAAACTAGATTCCAAACCAATATTTAATTGAACCGGCATGGCATTCGGATTCAACCGCTCGCGAATAGAAGCTAAAGAATTAACAAAGCTTGCGCCCATTCGATCTAATTTATTTATAAAACAAATGCGGGGCACTTTAAATTTATCAGCTTGATGCCAAACAGTTTCTGATTGCGGCTCTACTCCTGCTACGCCATCAAAAACCACAACCGCTCCATCCAAAACCCTCAATGAACGCTGAACCTCAACCGTAAAATCAATGTGCCCTGGCGTATCAATTAAATTAATCCGAAATTCTTTTTTTGCTCTTTCCTCAGGCGTTTTGTATGTTTGAGTCCAAAAACACGTTGTAGCCGCTGAAGTAATAGTTATTCCTCTTTCTCTTTCTTGCTCCATCCAATCCATGATTGCTTCACCTTCATGAACTTCGCCAATTTTATGAGAAATACCAGTATAATATAAAATACGCTCACTCACCGTAGTTTTTCCGGCGTCAATGTGAGCAATAATCCCAATATCCCTTGTTTTTTCAATTGAATATTCTCGCATATAATTAAAAATTCAAATCTTAGAATCAGAATGCTCGCAAACAAACAAGCACTCAAAATAATAATTTGAACGACTAAATATTTAAATTACAAAGTCTAGATTATTTTTTTATCCTCGTTAAAACCAATAATTACCAGGAAAATCGAGCAAAGGCACGATTAGCTTCGGCAATTCGATGCGTATCCTGTTTCTTTTTAATAGCTGCTCCTTCATTATTACTAGCGGCAATAATTTCTTCCGCTAATTTTTCATAAAATGGTTTGCCCCTTCGACTTCTTACTGCTTGAATAATCCAACGGCAAGCCAAGGTTAGCTGTCGATCTGGTTTTACTTCTTGAGGAATTTGATAATTGGCACCGCCGATTCGACGAGATTTTACCTCTACGATAGGCGCTACATTTTTCAAGGCAGCATCAAAAACTTCCATTGGATCTTTTTTGGTTTTTTCTTTAATGATTTCCATCGCTTTATAAAAATTTTTTTCAGCCGTTGCTTTTTGGCCGCGTTGCATTAGATAATTAATAAATCGGGTACATTCAACTCGGTTATAAATTAGATCTTCTTCGATGGTTCTTTTTTGACGATGTTTCTTGCGCATAAATTTTATTGCGGCTTTTTAGCTCCGTATTTAGAACGTTGCTGCCGACGATTTTCTACACCCACCGCATCCAAAACTCCACGCACAATATGATAACGCACGCCAGGCAAATCTTTTACTCGACCGCCTCGCACTAAAACAACGGAGTGTTCTTGCAAATTATGACCAATACCCGGAATGTAGGCGGTAACTTCAATACCATTGGTCAATCGCACTCTTGCCACTTTGCGCAAAGCCGAATTCGGCTTCTTTGGTGTTGTAGTAAAAACCTTCAAACAAACCCCACGTTTAAACGGAGAGGGATATTTAACGGGTCGATTTTTTTTATAATTAAATCCCCATAACAAAGCCGGTGCCTTGCTTTTATAGACAACCTTCTTTCTTCCTTTTTTCACTAATTGATTAATTGTAGGCATACGTTAATTTTTATATGTTAAATACTTTAACAAATAAAAAAACCGATGTCAAGAAAAAGCGGTGAATTTAGATAGAGCATATCGTCAGAACCATAAAAAAATAGGTGCCGCCGAAATGAGAAAAAGAAAAAAACGACGAAATGGGCGGCGGAAATTTTCTGAAAGAAAATTTCCGCCGCCTCTCATTTCAAATGTAATCAAAAAAGTCCAAACAATATTAACAGCGCTATAATTATTCAAACAGCTTCATCTCTAGTCGATATGCGTGTAAGAATTTAATTTTTTAATTTCCTGTAGTATAATATTATACATATGATCAAAGAACTTCATTCTAAAATCAGCTGGCTCGACATAGTAAACCCCACAGAAGAAGAGTTATCGGATTTACAAAAAAGATTTCATTTGCATCCTTTAATTATTTCTGAACTAAAAAATCCATCAACTCGCACTAAAATTGAGGTTTATGATGGTTTAATGTTTATCGTCTATTATTTATCTAATTACAATGAAAAAACTCAGATTTCTGAAGCTATCGAAATTGATTTTCTTTTAACAAAAGATGCCCTTGTTTCAGTGCGTTATCAAAACTTTAAATTAATTGACAATCTTTTTGAAAAAATAAAAAATGACCCTTCAAACCTTCTCAACAAAACCCCCGCTCATCTGCTTCACTATATTTTAGAAGAAGGGCTTACTTTTTCCTTGCGCCAACTCGCACACATCAACGGAAAGATTAAAAAAATCGAAGATGCCATTTTCAAAAGTAATCCAAAATCACTGATTGAACAAATAGCCATTGTCAAAAGAGACATTCTAGATCAACGATTAATTGCCAGGCCTCAACATTCAATTTTAGAATCATTAAAAGAACGAGGTGTACAATTTTTTGGCAAGGATTTAGAAATCTATTTTAATGATCTTCTGGGAGATTATGAAAAGCTTTGGATGAATCTGGACAACCTTAAAGAAACGATTGAATCGCTCGAAAATACTAATAACACCTTTTTTGAGAGTCGAACGAATGAAATTATGAAAATTCTAACTATTTTGGCCTTTATCACTTTTCCTCTAACGCTCATCTCTTCTATATTTAGTATGAACACGGCATATATGCCCTTCGTTAATTCCCCTTATGGATTCTGGTATGTCATTGGATTGATGGTTCTTTTGGCTTTGCTTTTTCTTGCTGTTTTTAAAATTAAAAAATGGCTTTGATTATTGAGTTTCAATAAAAAGATTTTCATCAAAATGAATTTTTATTGTTCCATTTAAATCGGTTCTAAAAATTTGAGAGCCGATTTTTTTTAATAAACTGGTCACTTCAACCGAAGGATGTCCAAAACGATTATTAAATCCAACGCCAATTAAAGCGATTCGAGGTTTAATCATATCAAGCACTGAAGCAGTGATGCCTGTTTTTGACCCATGATGAGAAACTTTTAATATTTCTGATTGAATATTGCTTAAGCTAGAAAGTATTTTAGCAGAGACATCGCCTGTAAAAAGTATAGAGTGATTATGATCAACAAAACGTAAAACAAGAGAGGTGTCATTTAAATCCTTCCTCAAAAAATTAGCAGTTGGCCATATAATATCAAATCGCGAATTACCAATTTTAATTTTATCTCCTGCGGCTAAAACAAGAATGGGTATTTCTTTTGCGTGAAGTAATTTCTTTAATGCTTGAAAAGAGTCTCCTTCGCTATCAAAACCATTATAAATAAAAATTCGGGGAGGGTTGGTTTCTAATAATTTGAGAAAGCCTCCGTAATGATCAAGATTGGCGTGGCTTAAAATCCAAACATCTATATCTTTATTAAAATAACCCTGGACTTGAGACAGAGCCGTTTTGATTTTCTGACCATCACCAGCATCAATAAGAATTTGGCCAGAAAAAGGAAATTTTAAAAGCGTCGCATCGCCTTGCCCTACATCTAAAAAATCTGCCTCTACATTTTTTGGCTCCTTCAAAATTTCAATCCACAAAAGAGTATCAAAACAAAAAATAATAAGAAGGGCAATAATTAAAATTTTACTAGATTTCTTGTTTAATGAGTTCATGTTTTTTTAAATAAATTCCAAAGGCAAAAATAATTATCACAGATGCCCAAAAAACAATTTCTCGAAAATCCCCAAAATTCAAGGCAGCAAAATTCCAATGACCGAAAAAATTAATCATTGCAATTTCAAAATGAAGCAAAAGATATCCTAGAAAACCGATTAAATGTCCCAACCAGAGATTAATAAAAGAAAGAAATACCGCTAAAAAACCTACAAGCATAGTTGCTGGAATAAAAATAATGATCGCTACATTAGCCAAGGGAGAAATAAGAGGTAAAGAACCAAATCGTAATACCAAAACAGGCAAAACCATTATTTGGGCTGAAAGGGTTGTTGCTAAAATTTTGCGCCAATCCAAAAAAGAGGCTTGATCGACTTTAAATAAACGACCGAAAAATGGCATTAGATAAATTAAGCCCAAGGTAGCGGCAAACGATAATTGAAAACCAAAATCAAAACGGATAATTTTGGGATTTAAAATAATCATCAGAAGCGCTGCGCAAAATAAAGCATTTCGTGCCTCATAACGTTTTCCTAATTTATTACTCAACAAAAGAATCATGCCCATAATGCCCGCTCGTACTACTGACGGTGAAGCGCCCGTAAGCATAATAAACATAATAAGAAAAATAACCACCGCCCAAAAAGTTTGAGGTCGCGCTAATCCCAAAGCAATTAAAAGAAAAGAAACAGCCTGAATAATAATTGTGATATTATAACCGGACAAAGCAATTAAGTGAGTGGTGCCGCTTCTTTGAAGAGCCAATTGTAAATCTTTATCCATTGTTCTCTTTTCACCCAATAATAAGCCAGCCAGAAATCCACTTTCCGGCTCCGAAAAAATTTTATCGATTTGTTTTTGAAAGCTTAACTTTAAACGATACAAATTTTCTTTTAACCAAGACCCCTGATGATGCGCTAAAATTTTGATTTCTGGATAATAAATAACAGAGTAAACATTATCTTTAGCTAAATAAGCGCGATAATCAAAATCTTCATAAGCTTGAGGCTGTTCAAATTTTCCAGAAATTAAAATTTTATCACCATAATGAAAATCTGTAGTATAAGATCGTGTTTTAATTAAGGCCTTGCCTTGAAAAGGCGCTAATAATTGAACTTGAAAACTAACATTATTATTATAAATTGGCAAATCGCTAATAATGGCCGAAACTTGAGATTGTTCTGTCCCATTCAAATAATTGCTTGAATGATTTTCTTGATAAAAATTATAAAACTGCAGATAGAAAAATCCTAGCAGGAAAACAAGAGGGTAAATAAAAAAAATAGCTCGTTTTTGCATTAAAATAGCGCTTAATCCCAAAATCGCACTGATCAAAAAAATAAACAATCCAATAAAAATAGCTATTTGAAAATTTAAAAAAGAAGAGAAAAAAATTCCTCCAATAAAAATAATAGTAATAAGCAAAAATTGATGTGGCGGCGGAAGAGAAATTATTTTTTGTAACCAGTTCTTATTTAATGAGCTTTCCATACGTTTTCTCAGCCAGAATAATTTCACCAAGGGTTGTTCCTAATTTTTTAGGGTCATGTCGCAATAATCCCCTTTCTCGTAATAAATCTTTTTTAATAACCAATGCCCTTCCCCATTGATCTACATTTGGCTCTACAAATTGAGCACCCTCCTCTTTGTATTTCTTAAAACGTTTTTTATCCGGACGACTATTGTTTATTAAAACATAATCAAGTATTTTTTTTCCTAAATATTTTTCAAGAGTAATAATAAAATCAGAGGCCTTAAAATCGTCTGTTTCGCCCTTTTTGGTCATAATATTAGTAATAAAAATCTTTTTCGCCCGTGATTTTTTTAAAGCAGTCGTAACACCACTAACTAAAAGGTTTGGAATAATACTTGTATATAAATCACCCGGGCCAATAACAATATAATCAGCTGCTAAAATTGTTTGGCGAGCCAAAGGATTAATTTTGGCTTTTGGTTGAATCCAAATTTTTTGAATCTTAGAAGAATTTTTCTCTTTTCTTCGATCAATCGCGCTTTCGCCATAAATAATTTGACCGTTTTTTAGTTGAGCAACGAGATTGATGTTGTCTAAAGTCACCGGAATAACTTCGCCTGAAATGTTTAAAATTTTCCCCGCCTCGCGAATCGCTTTTTGAAAATCGCCCGTAATGCGCTCCAAAGCAGTAATAAATAAATTACCAAAACTATGACCATCCAAAAAATAACTTTCATTAAAACGATAATTAAATAATCTGGCTAAAAGCTTATTGTCTGAATTGGATAAAGCAATTAAAGCGCGCCGCACATCGCCTGGCGGCAAAATACCGAATTCTTCTCTTAAAATTCCACTTGAACCACCAGAATCCGCCATACTGATAATCGCCGAAAGATGGACGGGAAAATTTTTCAAAGCCGTCAAAACCACAAACACACCTGTTCCGCCTCCAATGACTACCACCTTTTTCATCTTTTCTTTCTTCATTAATTTTTATTATAAAAAATTTCATAACATAAAAAAAGAGGGTTAATATTCTGTTCCTCTTTTTTGCAAGTTTATTGCGATAAATAAAATACTAATGGAAGGTGGAAATAATTTAAATTCAAAGATTAAAAATTTAACCTTCCAAACGTTGAACAAAAAAACGGAAGCGATCTTAGCTCCCGTTTTAATTTTTCAATTAAAATTTTAAATCTGCTAACCATCGCCATGTCACAAGCACTAGTTTATCATTCTGAACGTTTTTTTCCTGTCATTCTGAGCGAAACGAAGAATCTCATCCACAGCAGTAAATGCTGATTATTGCTAAGAGATGGAGGATTCGGACCTTGTCCTTAGAATGACATTAAAAAAGTAGGATGACAATAAAAAGCAGGATGACAATAAAATCGGATCAAACTCATTTCATTCGTTTGTGCCCGGGGTGGGACTCGGCTACAAGTCGCTCAAGCTTCCGCTCTCGCGCTCGCAGCCCGCCGCTCGCTGGGCTCCTCGCCAACTCGCTCGTCACCCATAGCTGCGCGCTTCTCGTCCCCACGCAAGCCAAGCAGTTGGCTTGCCCCCGGTCCCAAACTCATTTCATTCGTTTGTGCCCGGGGAGAGACTCGAACTCTCATGACCGGTAAAGGTCATTGGATTTTGAGTCCAACGCGTCTGCCGATTCCGCCACCCGGGCAATAGTGGTAAATGCAAAAATAAAAAATCGAGGTTTTGGTTATTTTAATTTCTTAATTTTATTCTTTCCACTTTTTAATTTTTAAGTTTTTAAATTACTTCTGAGGCCACGGTGGGAATTGCACCCACGTATATCGGTTTTGCAGACCGATGCCTTACTACTTGGCTACGTGGCCACCAATAATTCTTTGTTCCATTTATAATAAAATACCTGATTATCCAATAAAAATCAAGTATCTTAAAAATTTTTGGTGGCTAACTTAATTTCTTCAATTGTAAATGTTCAAAGATAAAATCAATCTTTTTTTCTTTTTCTTGACCGACGAGCGTCCTTTTTAATCTGATTTAATAGAGCATCAATGTGGGCGGCTTTGGCTTCCGAATCGTCATACATAATCAGAATTTTAGGCACAGGGTGAATGTCTAATTTTTTATTAAGTAATTGCTGAAGAGCAAAAATATTCTTTTTAAAATATTCTTTAATTTCATCCGTAACAGCAGGGAAAACGCTAATGAAAACCTTAGCATTTGCTAAATCCTTCGAAACTTCCACCTTGCTCACACTTACAAAGACTTCCTCGGAAAAATTACTTTCTTTTTGAAGAATTTCGGAAAAAAGCTGCTGAATCAAGCTGTTTAACTGCTTAAGACGATACGAGGCGGCCATAGTATTTATTTGACTAGTTGCTTAATTTTCGACAATATTTCCTGAAAGACTTTTTCATTGATAGCTTCAATATTTAATCGAAGAATGTTTGGTTCGGTATGAGAAACTCTCAAATTAAATTTAAAGTTTTTATCAAAGACTGTTAAACCATCAATTTTATTAATTCTATTCTTACTAAATGCCTTTTCTGTTTTTTGAAAAATTTTATTGACTTGTCGTTGGTTTTTAATTTTAAAATTTATTTCCGGCGAAATAACGCCTTGGAAAAATTGACGCGCCACATCATCTATCTTATCTTTTTTTCCAGCCAAAAATTGAAGCAGCATTAAAAAAGAAAAAATGCCCGAATCCGCAAAGAAAAAATCCTTCCAATAATAATGGCCTGATTTTTCAATGCCCAACAAGGCTTTGTTTTTCTTCATTGCCTGTTTAAAAAATCCATGACCTGCTGGCGAATAAATTATTTTAAAACGATAGCGGCGTGCTAAATTAATCAGAAATTGGCCAGAACGACAATCAAGAATTATTTTTTTAGGCATCTTATTTTTCATCAATTCCACAAAAAAAGCACCAATTACATCTCCTAAAATTTGTTCGCCCTTGCTATTAAACACCTGCATCCGATCGGCATCAGAATCAAATTGAATTACGCAATCGCATTTTCTTTGTGCTATTAATCTTTTGGGGATTGGCCGATGAACAAATTGCAAGTTAAGTTTCAATTCCTTTTTAATTTTTTCTAAAATCAGCTGACTGCTTTTAGGACAACAGATTAAAATATTTTTCAAAGAAAGTGTTTTTTTAAATTGTCTGATTTTGCTTTTTTGCAAAAGGAATTGGACATATTCATTGATAAAATTTTTCCTTGTCAATTTTCCTTTTGTTAAACCTACGGTAACCGGTCGATTGAAAATATCCAAAAATTGTACCAGCCAATTTCCAGAAAGAGTATTCAATTCATGAGTATAAATTTTTAAACCCGTATAACTTTCGCTCAAATGAGATCCTGTAATGATAAAACCCAGATCGAAATGATGCATTTTTATTAAAAAATAGAGCATCGGAGAAGTAATAACACCCGCATCTACCAATTCAATATCATTCTGTAACAATCCTTGAATGAGATTTTTAATTAAAATCGCACCGCTGGGTCGACTATCACGTCCAACTATTATTTTTAATTTTCTATTAGGCAATATCTTTTCTTTCTGCAAAATCATCGGTAAGTTATATCCTAACCGCCACAAAACATCACCATTAATTTCTTTAGGGTGCCGGCCTCGAATATCGTAAGCTAAGAAAATTTTCTTGTTTATTGTTTCCACAATAAATATAGTTTATAATAAAATTGTCTAAAAATCAAAAAATATGCTTTCCATTGGAATTGTAGGATTACCCAATATCGGCAAATCAACTCTTTTTCAAGCGATTACCCAAAAACAAGTTGCTATCGCCAACTTTCCTTTTACGACCATTGACCCTAATATTGGTTTAGCGCCAGTGATTGACGAACGATTACAAAAAATCGCCGAAATTCAAAAATCAAAAAATGTTATTCCCGCGACAGTAAAGTTTGTAGATATCGCTGGATTAGTAAAAGGCGCTGCTCAAGGAATGGGGCTCGGTAATCAATTTTTGAGTTATATTCGAGAAACCACTGCAATTGCCGAAGTAGTCCGATTATTTTCAGCTCCTAATATTCCTCATATTGAAGAAAAAATCGACCCTCTTCGTGATTTAGAAATTATTTCGACCGAATTAATTCTTGCCGATCTTGAAGCATTAGGAAAGGCATTTAAAAAAATTGAAGGTGATTTGAAGCGAAAAGAAAAAACAGCCCAACAAAAATTCGAATTAATTCAAAAGTTGGAAAGGCATCTTCAAAATGGTCAATGGATTTCCACTTTTCCTCTAACGGACAAAGAAAAAGAATTAATAAAAGACTTTAACTTTTTAACACAAAAGCCTCTCCTTGTTGTATTAAATGTTGATGATTCAATTACGCCAGTCGAAATAGAAAAAATTAAAGAAGAAATTATTGATCATATTGGCAATCAAGTGAACAAAACGGATATTTTTACTATTAATTTGGCGAAAGAATTAGATTTAGCAACGCTCTCTAATATAGAAGCGGCCGAGCTAAATATTAATCGCCTTCCTTTCCTTAATAAACTCGATGACTTGATCAAAAGAGGCTATGAAATATTAGATCTTATCACTTTTTTCACCACCAATGGTCCAGAAGAAACGCGAGCTTGGCCGTTAAAACGAGGTTCAACGGTTTGGGATGCTGCTGGTTTAATTCACAAAGATTTTCAAGACAAGTTTATCAAAGCCGAAATTGTGAATTGGCGCGATTTTATTGAATGCGGCTCATGGGCTAAAGCTCGAGAAATGGGAAAATTAAAGGTAGAAGGAAAAGATTATATCGTTAATGATGGCGATATTGTCTATTATAAAATCTAAATACAAATAAAATTATTTTGACTTTTTATTTTATTTTTTTATACTAATTCACATATGAAGACGGATATAATCAATGAAATTGTTAAAGGTCAATTGAAAAACGTCCCTCGATTGAAAGCAGGAATGCAGGTTCGCGTTTACGAAAAAGTGAAAGAAAAAGATAGGGAACGCTTTCAAATATTTGAAGGAATTGTTATTGCTCAAAAACACGGCAAAGGACCAAGTGCTACTTTTACCGTTCGAAAAGTGGTAGACGGAATTGGGGTGGAAAAAACATGGCCACTTCATTCTCCTTTAATTGAAAAAATAGAAATTGTTAAAGCGCCTAAAATAAAAAAAGCTAAAGTATATTTTATCAGAAAGCTTTCTCCAACTAAAATTAGGCGCAAGTTGTCAATGTTTAAATCTGTAGTTCCTGAAGAACTAAAAATAGAAGAAATAACCGATACAGAAGAAGTGGTAAACGAGGAACATAAAGAAAAAATGGATGATAAGAATGCAGAAAAAGAAATAAACTCGCAAAAAGATTCTCTCTAGTATTTATTTCGTGCCCAGGTGGTGGAATTGGTATACACACACGTTTGAGGGGCGTGGGCCTTTTGGCCGTGCGGGTTCGAGTCCCGCCCTGGGCACTATAAAATAAAAACTAAATTGAAATAAACTGCGGAAATTTTTTAAAAAATTTCCGCAGTTTTGAAATTGCTTACCGAAAAACAAAACTCCCGCGTCGAACGCGGGAGTTTTGTTGTTGTTTACTTCCTAATTATTTTTTCTTTTTCGTAATAATCCCATCTATTAAACCATATTCTTTAGCATCAGACGCTGAAAGGTAGAAATCTCGATCGGTATCTTTTTCAATCTTGTCTAAAGGCTGGCCGGTGTGTTTGGATAAAATCTCGTTAATTTTATTTTTAATCTTTAAAATCTGCTTAGCGGTTATTTCAATTTCAACAGCCTGCCCTTCTGCTCCACCCATTACTTGGTGCAATAAAATTTCTGCATTAGGTAAAGCAAACCTTTTGCCTTTAGCGCCAGCTGCCAATAAAACAGCAGCGGCTGACGCTGCTTGACCAATACAAATAGTAGAAACATCGGATTTCACATATTGCATTGTATCATAAATAGCCAAAGCCGAAGTAACAACTCCACCCGGACTATTAATATAAAGCTCGATATCCTTTTTGGAATCTTCGTGTTCCAAAAAAAGCAGTTGGGCAATAATGCTATTTGCCACCGCATCATTAATAGGTCCACCTAAAAAAACTATGCGTTCTTTAAGTAAACGCGAATAAATATCATATGCCCGCTCACCAAATTGTGATTTTTCAATAACAGTCGGAATTAATAAAGGATATCCTTCTTCTAAATTTTTAATTTTTGATTGTGGTTTTTTAAAATCCATATTATTTTTGATCTTGATTTTCTAAAAATTGAAAGACCTTTTCGTTAGTTAATTTTTCTTTAGTATACTCCATGAGAGCCTCTCTGTCAATTTGATTAACGTCATTGCCTTCCATTGCTTGGTAATTAATAATTTCGTTTACGGTTTTTTCAATTTCTTCAGGAGATGGTATACAATTTTCTAATTTAGCAATAGTTCTTAAAACAACAAAGCCTTTGAGAGTTTTTTCAGCTTCTTTGCGTAAATCTTTTTTTAAATCATCTTCGGTTTTCTTAATTTTATTTAGATACTCCTCAAAACTCATGCCCTGCCTTTCAATAAGATGTTTTAGCGAATGAAGTTGATTTTCAGTTTCTCCTTCAATTAAAATTTCGGGTAGTTCAATTTTTGTCTGCTCAATTAATTTTTCTAAAAGGGCCACCCGCAAACGTTCTTTCTCTTTCGTTTCTTTCTCTTCTAAAATCCCTTCTTCAATAGATTTCTTCAAGTCGTTAAGGTCATTGAATTGTCCTAATGTTTTAGCCCATTCATCTGTTAATTCGGGTTCCTGCCTCTCAAAAACACCATTTAGCTTTACATGAAAAAATAAGTTTTTATTACGCAAGTTCTCATTATGATAATCATTTGGCACGATAACATTAAATTCTTTTTCTTCGCCTACTTTCATGTCTTCCAATTGCTTTTCAAAATCTCCCGGCCATCTACCCTCTCCAAGAATAAAACGGTCTAATTTAGGAAAATCTGCTATTTCTTTCTCGTTTTCTAAACACTTGATTTCTATCTCAACAACATCTTTGGGTTGAGCCGGTCGATCAACCGGTACAATTTTAGCTCGCGATTTCTGAAGCCATTCAATCGCTTCTTGAATTTCTCCTTTCTCTACTTTCAAATTTTTCTTCTCTTTAAAAATTTTCTGACTTATTTCTTTATAATTTTTTAGTTCTGGCTTGGGCAAAATCGCACTTCTAACAACATAAACAAATTCCTCCTTAGGCGCAATCTTCTTAATGTTCACTTCCGGCGCGCCAATCAATTCCAAATCCAACTCATCTATAACTTCTTTTAAGCTTTTTTTGAATGCTTGATTAGCCGCCTCATCAAAAATTTTTTCTTCTAAATCAGTATTCTTTATTAATTCCTCTGGAATATTGCCTTGACGAAATCCATCTAAACGAACTTCGCTTAAAACTTTTTTACGAGCAGCCTGCCAAAACTGCTCCATTTCTTCAGCCGTTAATGAAACTTCTAATTCAATTTGTGATTGCGATAAATATTTTAACGTGTGTTTCATAAGTTAGTAATTTTAAATTTATTGCTGAAAAATTTGAATAATTTTTTCAGCTGTTTTTTCGCCAATGCCTTTGACTTGCATCAGCTCTTCTTTAGTAGCCGACTTTAATCTTTCTTCATCATATCCATTACTTTTGAGTAATTCCTGAATTTTTTCGGAAAGTTGCTTTTTAATCAATGATTGTTCATTAATTGTTTTATTTGTTTCTGATGAAACTTGCTCTGCGACTTGTGACGAATTTTCCTCTTCAAAATTTTCTTCCAACGCCTCCGCCACACCCCCTTCCACTTTTGCCTCTGGCGCTGATTCGCTACGAACATCAATTTTCCATCCGGTTAATTTAGCTGCCAATCTCACATTTTGTCCTCCCTTGCCAATAGCTAAAGAAAGTTGATCCTCAGGAACAAAAACTCGCATCTCTCTTCGTGGCATCATTTCCACTCGTGAAACTTTAGCCGGCGATAAAGCTTGAGCAACAAATTCTTCCGGATTATCTGACCATTTGATAATATCTATCTTCTCCTGCCCCAACTCATTTAAAACAGCCATAATTCGAGTTCCTTTTTGGCCAACACAAGATCCAATAGGATCCACTCCTTCAACAGTTGATGCTACAGCTACCTTACTCCGAAAACCCGGTTCACGAGCAATCGCCATAATTTTAACAACGCCCGAAGCAATTTCTGGTACTTCTAATTCAAATAGCTTTGAAACGAATTTGGGGTGACTACGTGATAAAACAATCATCGGCCCTCGACCCGCATCTTGAACCGCTAATAGATAAAACTTCATTCGCTCGCCAATACGGTAACGCTCATTAGGAATAGATTCATTATAAAACATCACGCCATCTACACGACCTAAATTAATATAAATATTTCTGTTTTCAATTCGCTGAATAATACCACTCACTATTTCTCCTTCTTTATTTTTAAACTCCTCTAGAACCGCCTCTTTTTCTGCCTCTCTTAATTTTTGAAGAATAACCTGTTTAGCGGTTTGGGCAGCAATTCGCCCAAACTCTTCGTGCGTCTCTAAGGGAAAAATGATTTCGTCACCGGGCTTAGCTTCAGGCTTAATCTTGACTGCTTCCTCTAACATAATATGTCGCTCGGGATTAAAACGAATTTTCTTTGCTAACTCTTCTCCTTGCTGAATCTGCTTCTCTGTTGCTGTTAATTGTGAAGTCTCTTCTTTTTCCACCACTTCTCCTTCCTCTTCTTCTTTAAGCATGCCTTCATCTACAACAATTTTTATTTGCCAAAATTTCACCTCGCCTGTTTCTGGATCAATTTTAGCACGAATAATATTGTTTTTGTTAGCATACTCTTTCTTATAAGCCGCTGCAACAGCCTGTTCAATTGCTTCAAGAATTTTATCTTGAGAAATACCTTTTTCTTCAGCAATTTCATTAATGGCTGAGAAAAATTCCTTAAGATCAAACATAATAATAATATTTAATCGACTCTGAAAAATAAAAGTCCGTTTCTGCCGGACTTCTATTCTTTATTATAGCAAAAAAATTCTTAATTAGTCAAGAGACGCGGAAATACTTTAATTCCAATAATTAAAATTCCTTCCTCCTGAAAAATTACTGGGCTATTGGCAGATTAATAGGCGGCTCGCCTTTTTTGGCCTCAATGCGACGAACAACTGGCGCTTCAACTACAGTAACTGGAAAATGATAAATGGTAGCCAATTCTTCGGTATTTAAAATTACTTTGCAATCGGAATTAAATTTACGTTTAAGATAATTTTTATACATCACTGTTTTTTTCCAGAACTCCTTTTGTTTTTTAAATGGCCAAGTTCCTTTCGTTACTGATGGTTTGTGGGGTTTAAAGCCGTTGAGATTTAAAGTGTTAAATTGACGGAAAAAACCCATAGTACTAGTAATGTTTAATCGGGTAAATGCATTTTGTCGATCGATGTAGACAAAACGAATGGTTGCGTCAAAAAGCAATTTAGAAATTTTGTTTTGAATCGCCTGAACCACCTCTCTTTCGCCGGGCGTTAAATGCTGCATTAATCCTGGCGAACCTTCGGTCCCTTTATCCTCGGACCACTCGGGCGGTTGAATTGGCGCTTTAATCAAATTATAAATGAATTCTAAAATATAATCCCAATAAGAACGCGGTTTGCCCTCTTTTTTCCCAATTAATTTATTTACAATTTTTTCTCCTTCTTTTTTACAACTATCATCTGCTGGCTTTATTAATAATTGAATCCAAATTTTTTCATCCAATTCTAATTTACTAATCGTCTCCATTAAACTCGATAAAGGATCAATGGTTTTTTCTTCTTTTTGCGCTTCAAAAAAAGGATAAGTTAAAATAGGATAAGGCGCTTCTTTAACAAAAGTAAAATCTAATCCCCACAAATCCCAAAATTTATTAGGTAGCATTGAAGAAAATACCTGCGTATAGTCATCTATCTCTGTTAGCTCCAAATCAGGGTACTGAGCATACATTTGAGATTCAACCAAATGCCGATAATCTTTAGGAGTGCGAATATAAAAACCTGCGCCTCCGCCATTCCCTATAATTTCAAAACTAATCCAAAGTTGCGTTTTTCCTTCCAAAACACGCTCTTTAAAATTCGGCTTAGAAATCTGTATGGAGTGAAGCGCGCTAAAAACATCCTCCATTGATTTAAAACTTTTTTCAATATATTTAGGAATTTTGATCTCAAAAATTACATATTCAACCTTGGAAAGGAACTTTTTTTTAACATAATCAAGCCAAAGACGATAATCAGCTTTAAAAAAAATGATGGGTAAAACAATCCACCACACCCATCCTAAGAAATGCCCAATTGCAATTAAAACCGCTTGCAAAATTGCTAATGCTTCGGCCATTAGTTTTTCTTATTTGCCGACTGAATCAAGCAATAACGTCTATCAGGTAATTTCTTAAAAGTTGTTTTGTCTTGAAGATTAATTAATACTGTAGTGTCTTTAACTAAACGCTGTTTTTTTACCTCTTCTAAAACCTCTCTATAAGTCATCGGTTTTTTCGCGAGAATAGAAATAATAATATCTTTCGTAGTTCCAGGTCGATATCCCCACTCCTTTAAAGCATAAAGGCCGCGCCCCACTAAAACAAATTCATCATTTGCAATTAATTCATTGTGAAGAGTATTAATTGATGCACGTTTACCATCAAAATTAAGTTCATTAATCGCTTTTGTAATTTCTTGATAACTCATAGGGCGATTGGCATTGCGCAATACAAGCTTTGCTTTTGCTTTCACATTTTTAGGATTAATTAATTCCCAATCTATTAAACCAAATTCGCCAAATGGATTAAAACTAAATTTTTTGGAAACATCTAAATAAGAAATTAGAATGTTTTCATTATGAATTCGAAATTCCTTCATTGTTTTACGCAAAAGCAACTGATACTGATCTAACGGCAAGGGTCTCTTTGTAATTTTTAATTCGTGTTCAACAAATTTATAAATATTAATCGCTTTTTTCAAAAATTCTTCCCTTAAATACCAGTTAGAATAGATATCTGGTTTTTCAAAGAAATAAAAAAAGTCTGGACTTATATCTAATAAAAAATTGATATCATTTTGCCATCGCTCTCGTATCGCTTTACTTGTCCACAACTCAACAGGCTTCGGAGTTAATAAAGCCGAGGCTTCTTCCAATAATTGTTCTTCGCGCCTAATTCCTCCTAAAAGTTCTAACTGATATTTAATTCTTTCTATAAGATCACTCAATTCGTTTAAGTTTTTTTTCAAAGTTTCTAAAGCCGCCTCCTCAATTTGACGGATGCGTTCACGTGTTAACCCTTTTTCTTGTCCAATGGCTTCAAGAGTCATTGGCTTTTCACCATGCAAGCCATATCTTTTTTCAATCACTTCTCTCTGTTTTTCCGACAAAATACCAATAAATTCTTTTAAAATTGTATCTAAATCTTTGGTGTCCATATTAACAAAGTTATACTAATATATCTTTTATCGTTTGTCAAGGTTTTTTACGCCGCCGAGCATGAAAAGTTTGATAGATTTCTTTTAATTCTTTATCGGTAATATGAGTATAAACTTGGGTGGTGCTAATATTGGAATGCCCTAAAAGCATTTGAACAGAACGCAGATCTGCTCCATTTTGCAATAAATCTGTCGCAAATAAATGGCGCAACGTGTGGGGAGTAACTCTTTTTACAATGCCTGATTTTCTAGCATAAAAATTTATCAAGCGCTCAACACTTCGTGGCGTTATTCTACCCAGCACCTCATTGTTTTTTGATTTTTTAAATGTAATAAAAAGCGGCTCTTCAGTGTCAGTTCTTTTCTCTAAATATTTTTTTAAAATCGCTTTGGCTGAATCCGAAAGAAACACTAAACGAATCTTTCCGCCTTTCCCTTTAACGCTAAATTCACCCCTTTCTAAATTAACGCTTTCTCTATTTAATTGACACAACTCTGAAACACGCAAGCCCGTTGCAAAAAGCATCTCAAGAATTGCTCGATCTCGAAGTCCTTTCAATGAATTTTCATCTGGCGCATTAAGTAGTCTTTCTAAATCCTCAAAGCTAATTAATCCAATTTCGTTACGCGTTACTCTAGCTAATTCCACTTGTTCGGCCGGCAATGATTCCACGTTCATCTTACTCAAATATTTAAGAAAACCTCGAAGCGCAATGATATAATAATTTTGAGTTACCTTTTTAAGATTGCCCTCGGTTCCTTCAGTACGGTTCAAGTAGAGTCGAAATTGACGAACGTTTTCTAGCGTAATATCCTTGGGGATCAATTGCTCTAATTTTTTATGCAACCGCTCACTTAAAAAATTCAAAAAAACGGTTAGATATCGGTTATAATTTTCTAAAGTTTTTGCACTTCTGTTTTTCTCTATTTCCAAATATTCCAGATATTGATTTTTTAAATTTAAAAGGCTTTTCTGATTCATAAACTTCTCTCTTATTATAACATTATATTCCTTCTTGCAAAATTCAAATTATTGTGATATATTACTTTTAATAATATGTTAAAGAAGGAAGAAAAATCAAAAATCGTTAGTAAACATCGCCAACATGAAAAAGATACTGGTTCAACCGAAGTCCAGGTTGCTTTACTAACAAAACAGATTGATAAATTGTCTGAACATTTAAAGAAACATTCCAAAGACAATAGTTCGCGTCGCGGTCTTTTGAAAATGGTTTCCAAGAGGAAAAAACTTCTTAACGCTCTTAAAAATGAGTCTCCTACTCGTTATGAGAAGTTAACCCGATCTCTAAATCTAAAATAGTTTATTAGTTTATGATTATCAAATATAAAGATCAACGCGTAGCAATTTTTTTTGACATTCAGAATCTTTATCATTCCGCCAAAAATCTTTATCATGCTCGAGTAGATTTTTACGAAGTATTAAAAGCGGCTACTGCTAATCGCAAATTGGTAAGAGCTATTGCTTATGTGGTTAAAAGTGACGCCGTCGAAGGTGAATCTTCTTTTTTTGAAGCTCTCGAAAGGATGGGCATTGAACTCAGAATGAAAGAATTGCAGGTTTATCCCGATGGTTTGAAAAAAGCTGATTGGGATGTAGGGCTTGCTGTCGATGCCATTCGCCTAGCTCCAAATATAGATGGCATTATTTTAGTAACAGGTGACGGTGATTTTATTCCTCTTGTCGAATATCTTCAAGCACTGGGCAAACCAGTTGAAGTTGTGGCTTTTGGACGCAGTGCTTCTGCTAAATTAAAGGAAATTGCTGATGAATTTGTGGATCTCGAACAAAATCCTCAGAAGTTTCTTATTAAAAGTCCCTTAATAAAAAAATCAAAATCAAGATTTCAGCGATAATTTCAAAGACTTCTTGAAAATTTTTCCCAGAAGCAATTTAGAGCAGAAGAGAGTGTTTTTCCCTAAAAATTTTCTCTTCTGCACTAAATAAAAATTGTTTCTGGAATTTTCATTATGTTAGATGAAAAAGTTTTTTCATTAGATGTAGGAGGGCGAATTCTTACTGTAAAATTTACCCCTCTTGCTCAACAAGCTAATGGCTCCGTTTTAGTTCAATACGGAGAAACAACAGTTCTCGTAACAGCAACAATGGGAAAGACTGATCGTCTCGAGAATGATTTCTTCCCTTTGGTTGTTGACTATGAAGAACGTTTTTATGCAGCTGGAAAGATTTTAGGCAGCCGCTTTGTTCGACGTGAAGGCAGGCCTTCTGAAGGAGCAATCTTAACGGCTCGCCTCATTGATCGTTCCATCAGACCACTCTTCAATCAAAACATGCGACGAGAGGTACAAGTCGTAGCTACGGTTTTATCTATTGATGCAGATAATGATCCGGATTTTCCTGCTCTTATTGGCGCTTCGCTCGCTCTCGCCACCTCAGACATTCCTTGGAGTGGGCCAATCTCGGCTATCCGAATTGGTTTAGTTAATAATGAATTTAAAGTGAACCCTACTTACCAAGACAGAAACAGCGGTCAACTTGACTTCTTTTTAAGCAGTGCTGATAACAAAATTACCATGCTTGAAGCAGGCGGCGACGAAGTGCCGGAAGAAAAAATTGTTCAAGCCACTCAATTAGCTTTGATTGAAATTGAAAAACTCCAAAAATTCCAATCAGAAATTATTTCTCAACTGGCTAAACCAAAAACTGATATTGTACTGAAACAAATTAATCCCGACATCCGTACCAAAACCAAAGAATTCATACAAGATAAATTAGAAGATGCGATTTATACACCTGTTAAGATAGGACGAGTTTCTAAATTAAACGAGCTTAAAAAGAACTTGGAAGAAAAATTGAAAAGCGAAAATTTTGATGCTAATGCTATCAGTGAAGCCTTTGTAGTTCTAGAAGAAGAAATCGATGCTTTAGTTCATAAAAATATTCTTGAAAAAGAAAAAAGACCAGATAGCCGTGCTTTAGATGAGATTAGACCTCTTTATTGTGAAATTGGGTTAATTCCTCGCGTCCATGGATCAGGTTTTTTTATGCGAGGATCCACCCAGGCTTTATCCATTGTTACTCTAGCCGCTCCTTCTCATGCATTAACGATTGAAACCATCGAAACATGCGATACCAAACGATTTATTCATCATTACAATTTCCCCCCTTATTCGGTTGGTGAAATTTCTTCAATGCGTGGCCCTGGGCGAAGAGAAATTGGACATGGTGCTTTAGCGGAAAAATCATTATATCCTATTATTCCTAATAAAAATGAGTTTCCTTACGCCATTAGAATAGTTTCAGAAATTTTATCATCTAACGGATCCTCTTCTATGGCTTCGGTTTGCGGATCATCTTTGGCTTTAATGGATGCCGGAGTGCCTATTAGAAGACCTGTTGCTGGCATTGCAATGGGTTTGATGCTTGATAATGAATCGCATTATAAAATCCTTACCGATATCCAAGGACCAGAAGATCATTATGGTGATATGGATTTTAAAGTAGCCGGCACCACGGAAGGCATTACCGGAATACAAATGGATGTTAAAATTACTGGCATTACACTTCAAATTTTAGAAGAAACATTAATTAGAGCCAAAAAGGCCCGTCTTCAAATTCTTCAGAAAATAGCCGAAATTATTGAAAAACCTCGTCCCTCACTCTCTCCTCATGCGCCTAAAATATTCACATTGCAAGTTAATCCTGATAAAATCGGAAACATTATTGGATCAGGCGGAAAAACTATTAATGACATTATCAAGCGTACGGGTGTAGAAATTGACATTGACGAAGATGGTCAGGTTTTTATTACCGCACCCACAGACGAATCTGGCCAACAAGCAATAGAAATTATTAAAGGCCTCACTTATGAATTTAAAGAAGGTGAGGTCGTTACTGGTACTGTTAGTCGAATTCTTGATTTCGGTGCTATTATCGATCTTGGATATAATCGAGATGGACTACTGCACATCTCAGAAATTGCTAATCGACGAATTGATAAAGTTGAAGATGTACTAAAAGTAGGGCAGATTTTAACTTTAAAAATTATAAAAATTGACGAGACAACAGGTCGTATTAATCTTTCGCTTAAAGCTCTCCAACCATCAACATCAGCTGATTCGCGCGCCAATCAAGTTTTACACGAAAAATCCTCTGAACAACATTCAACTCGTCGCGGACAATCCTCCTATCGTCACGATCGTCGTAATCAACCAGGAAATCGACCTCGCCGCAGAAATTAGATAAATATTAAAAAATCAACCGCTTAAAAGCGGTTGATTTTTTAATTTTCTTTCTTTTTACTTTTTTCTTCTTTTTCCTTTTCTTCAAGTCGTTTACGATAACCGGTTCCCACTGGTACTAATCTGCCTATAATAACATTCTCCTTTAGACCACGTAAATAATCCACTCTTCCTTCAATCGCTGCTTTTACTAATACGCGCCGCGTTTCCTGGAAAGAAGCTGCCGCCAAAAAGCTTTCACTAAACAAAGCCGACCGCGTAATACCCAAAAACAATTGAATCGCTCGAGCTGGCTTTTTGCCTTTACTTTTCAATTTTTTGTTTTCTTCCAAAAATCTTGACTTAGAAACTACATCACCAACCAAAAAATCACTATCACCTGGATTTTTAATTTTTACTTTATCAAACATCTGACGAATCATAATTTCAATATGTTTATTGTTTATAGAAACACCTTCGGAAACATAAATTCTCTGAATTTCGTTTAAGATATATCGCTCAACCGTATAACGATCCGTTACTCTTAATAATTCCTTTAAATCAATATCGCCGAAACTTAATTTTTGACCAACGACTACTTTATCTCCTTCGTTTACTAAAATTCTCTTAGTTCTCGGAATTAAATATTCTTCTAACCCAATCTCTTTTGTTTTCGCATCTTTCTTATCTTTCTTGCTATGTTCTTTTCGAATCAGATCCGGCTTAATTTGAATGGCTATATCTTTATCCCTTTCCTCTATTTTCACTACTGTGCCATTCACCTCGCTAATAACTGCCTTATTGCGAGGAATACGACATTCAAATAATTCTTCAATACGAGGCAAACCATGAGTAATATCCTGTCCCGCCACGCCTCCGGTATGAAATGTCCTTAAAGTTAATTGAGTTCCTGGTTCTCCGATAGATTGAGCAGCCACAATACCAATAGGCGTCCCTAATGTGACCGGAGTATTATAAGCCAAATCATTACCATAGCATTTAGAGCAAACTCCCCACAATGTTTTACAGGTAATCGGTGAACGAATTTTAATTTGCTGGATCGTTGATTCCTCAATTAATTCAGCCGCTTCAGCATTAATAATTTCGTTTGCTTTAACTATTAATTTGTTTTTTATCTTAATATCCTCTAAACTTGTTCGTCCTACAATTTTAGAGCTAAAATGATGACCATATTCTGCTCCGTCATCGCGGTAAACTGTAATACCACTTGTAGTCCCGCAATCTTCTTCAATAATGATGAGGTCTTGAGCGGCATCAATCAAACGTCGTGTTAGATATCCTGCATTAGCCGTCTTTAAAGCTGTATCACTCGAACCTTTGCGAGCTCCATGGCTAGCAATAAAATATTCCAACACTGTTAGACCCTCTTTGTAAGATGATAAAATTGGTAATTCGATAATTTCACCTTTAGGATTTTGTACTAATCCTTTCATTCCCATCATCTGACTTAATTGCCCCCAGGAACCACGACTACCTGAATCAAAAATTTGAAAAACGGCATTATCCGGCGGAAGAACCTTTGAAATATTCTTTGAGATTTTGGAAATGCTATTTTCCCACGCCTTTATTGCATGAACTCTCTTTTCTTCTTTAGAAAGCAGCGCTTGATTAAATTGTTGCTCAATCTGATTAATTTCTTTGCGAGCTTCATCTATTATTTCTTTTTTTTCTGCAGGTATAACCAAATCAGACATCGACCAAGTAATACCTGATCGAGTGGCATAATTAAATCCTATCTCTTTAATTTTATCCATCACTTCAATTACTTTATCGCTTTCAAAATATTTAATTATAAAATCCGTTAACTGACTAATAAACTTCTTTTCTACAACAGCAGTTACAAGAGGAAAGTCCTTTGGAAAAATTTCATTAAATATAATTCTACCTACAGAAATATCAATCAAAGTATTGGGATTTTCGTATTTTTCTACCACCAACACACCTCCCATCTGTTTTAAGTAATGCTCTTTGTAAGGTCTTATTTTAATCCGCGCCTTCAAATCAATAATTTTATTTTCATAAGCCAACATTGCTTCTTCTGGTGAAGAAAATATTTTGCCTTCTCCCTTTCGATTATCCCAAATTTTAGTAAGATAATAACATCCTAAAATAATATCTTTGGTGGGATTAACAATGGGTTCGCCGTTGGCTGGTTTCAAAAAATTACGTGAAGAAATCATCATCTCTTTTGCTTCTTTTTGTGCTTCTTGCGTTAGGGGCAGATGGACCGCCATCTGATCGCCATCAAAATCAGCATTAAAAGCCGTGCAAACCATTGGCGGAATACGAATTGCTAAATCTTCGATTAAAACCGGTTTAAAGGCCTGAATGCCCAAACGATGAAGAGTTGGCGCTCGATTCAATAGCACATAGCGATCCTTGATTACTTCCTCTAAAATAGCCCACACCTCGGCTGGTCCTTGATCGATTAGCCGGTTAGCATTACGAATATTAAAAACCAATCCCCTTTCTAAAAGTTTATTTACAACAAAAGGTCTAAATAATTCCAAAGCCATTGTTTTGGGAATACCACATTCATAGTGTTTTAATTCAGGGCCAACAGCAATAACAGAACGACCAGAATAATCTACTCGTTTACCTAAAAGATTCTGTCGAAAACGCCCCTGTTTTCCCTGGAGAATATCAGACAAAGATTTAAGAGGTCTCTTTTGAGCGCTGGATTGAATTTGAGTTTTACGAGCTCCATTATCAATTAAAGCATCCACTGCTTCTTGGAGCATTCTTTTTTCGTTGCGAATAATTACTTCGGGAGCATTTAATTCAATTAGTTTTTTTAATCGATTATTACGATTGATGACACGGCGATACAAATCATTCAAATCTGAAGTGGCATATCGTCCGCCATCAAGCGCTACCATTGGTCTTAAATCCGGAGGTAAAACTGGAATAATTGTTAAAAACATCCATTCCGGTCGTAAATTATTTTTCAAAAATGACTTCACTAGTTTTAATTGAAGAAGGATCTTTTTCTTATCTCCTTTTTGAGTTTTAAAGGCTTTAACTAATTCTCTTTCTTTCTTTTTTAAATCGATTTGCTCTAATAGTTTAACTATCGGCTCACTCCCTATGCCGGCTTCAAAAATATGACCATACCGTTTACTGAGTTCTAAATATTCTGTCTCTGGAATAATTTTAAGCGGCTCAAGGCTATTCAATTCATTTATATGGTGATGATATAAAGTGTCCAGCATATTAATCTTATCCGTTTTCTTTCTTTTGGCATTGTACTCTTCTTGCAATTCAGCCTGAATCTTTTTCTTTTCTTCATTATTAATCTTGGTAATGATATAAGCAGTATAATAAATCACTCGTTCTAATTGTTGTTGGCTAACGCCCAAAAAGAGAGCTATTTGAGAAGGAATGCTTCTTAAAAACCATGTATGAGCAACAGGACAAGCTAAAGCAATATGCCCCATTCTTTCTCGACGGACACTCGAACGCGTTACTTCAACGCCGCACTTATCACAAACTACGCCCTTATACCTAATTCTCTTATATTTACCACAATAGCATTCCCAATCCTTTGTAGGGCCAAAAATTCTTTCAGAAAAGAGACCATCTTTTTCTGCTCTTTGCGTCCGATAATTTATCGTTTCGGGCTTCGTTACTTCTCCATGACTCCAAGAAAGAATTTCTTTCGGGGAAGCCAATTTTAATTTAATAGCATAGAAATCTTCTGGCAACATATTAATTTGCTGGATTTTGATTATCTTGACCTTGTTTCGAATTTTGATTATTTTCAGTTAGATATTTGTTATCAACCATCGCTTCTGCAAATAATTTTCCTTCCTCTGACTCATCCAATGCATGCACTTTGCCCTTAACGCCAATTAACTCAACATTTAAAGCTAAACTTTTTAATTCACTCACAAGCACATGAAAAGAAGCTGGGATATTCGGACTTTTAAAATCTTGGCCACGAACAATAGCCTCATAAGCAGCAATTCTTCCTCTGATATCATCTGATTTAATTGTGAGCATTTCTTGCAAGGCATAAGCCGCTCCATATCCTTCAAGTGCCCACACCTCCATTTCTCCAAAACGTTGACCACCCAATTGAGCTTTTCCACCCAAAGGCTGTTGCGTAATCAAAGAATAAGGCCCAATGGATCGCATGTGAATTTTATCTTCTACCATATGCACCAGTTTCATCATATAAATATAACCTACCATAATTGGTTCACTAAACGGCTCTCCAGTCCGACCATCATACAATGTGGCTTTCCCATTTTCCGGTAAACCAGCCGCTTTAAATTCGTTTTTGATATCTTCCTCTGTTGTGCCGCTAAAAACCGGAACAATTGCTTGATATCCTAGTTTATGAGCCGCCCAACCTAAATGAGTTTCCAAAATTTGACCTAAATTCATACGCGAAGCTACGCCTAGTGGATTCAAAATAATATCCACCGGTGTTCCGTCAGCTAAGTAGGGCATATTTTCCTCGGGCACAATTTTTGAAATTACTCCTTTGTTGCCATGACGACCAGCTAATTTATCACCGGCCATAATTAATCGACGTTGAGCAACATCAATTTGAATTCTTTTAATAATTCCTGGCTCTAATTTATCGCCTCGCTCGCGCGAAAAAATTCTAATACCAACAACTCGACCTCGCTTGCCATGTTTTAAAATCAAAGAAGTGTCCTTAATATCACGTGCCTTTTCTCCAAAAATAGCTCTCAATAATCTTTCTTCGGAAGTTAAATCACCTTCGCCTTTAGGAGAAATTTTCCCTACTAAAATATCGCCGCTTTTCACTTCAGCTCCAATTCTTACAATACCTTCCTCATCCAAGTCCTTTAATTTCTCTAGAGAAACATTCGGAATATCTAGCGTAGTCATCTCAGGCCCTAATTTAGTTTCTCGAACATCGCAAACAAAATCTTCAATATGAATTGATGTAAACAAATCGTCGCGAACTACTCGCTCGGATAAAATAACCGCATCTTCGTAATTGGCGCCGCCCCACGAAACAAAAGCGACAAGTAAATTTTTGCCCAAAGCGAGCTTGCCATTTTTTGTTTGTAAACTATCAGCTAAAACATCTCCTTTTTTAATTTTTTGTCCTTTAGTGACAATCGGTCTTTGAGAAATACAAGTATACTGATTAGCTCGAATAAAATTACGCAAACGATAATTTTTAAAATTACTGGTTCCTTTAATTTTAATTTTGATATGAGCGCCATCTACTTCAACAACCTCGCCTTCAACATCGCTTACTAAAACATGCCCTGAATCATGAGCGGCCTTCATTTCCAACCCGGTTCCTACTAAAGGCGCTTCGCTCGACATATACGAAACTGCCTGCCTTTGCATGTTAGATCCCATTTGAGCTCGATTAGCATCATCATGCTCCAAAAATGGAATTAAAGAAGTAGCAACACTCAAAAGTTGAAAAGGTGAAATATCAATAAAATTGATATCTTCTCGCGGATAAAATCCCGGTTCACCCTTATATCGCGCTTCTACAATATCGTCAATGATTTTCCCTTTATTATCTATATTAATATTTGAATGAGCAATATAATATTTTTCTTCTTCATAAGCATCGAGGTAAACCACTTCATCTGTTACTTGTCCTTTTTTGACACGAAAATAAGGCGTTTCAATAAATCCCAAACGATTTAAACGCGCAAAGCTAGATAAATAAGTTACTAGACCCACATTAGCTCCTTCGGGCGTTTGAATGGGGCAAATTCTTCCATAATGAGTAGGATGAACATCGCGCACTTCAAAGCCGGCTCGCTTCCGGTGTAAACCACCCGGCCCCATTGCCGACAAACGCCGCTTATGTTCTAATTCAGCTAAAGGATTTTCTTGGGCTAAAAATTGAGATAGTTGAGAAGTACTAAAAAACTCCCAAATGATTGCCATCATTTGCCGAGCATTAATCAATTGCGCCGGTACCAAACTATAAATATCTAATGTAGACATTCGATCTTGAATAGTTCGGCGCATTCTCATAATCCCAACACGCAATCGATTTTGTAATAACTCGCCTACCGCCCTAACACGACGATTGCTCAAATGATCAATATCATCTGGCTCAGCCGCTTCATTATTATTAGAGCTAATGATCAATTTAACCACGTCAATCAGATCATCAAGCGAAAGCAGCCGACTCTTTGTGTCTGCTTCTTTGGATGCTCGATTGAGCCTTTGATTTAATTTAAATCTTCCCACCTCACCCAAATCATATCGATCTTCTCGAAAAAACATTCCTTCAATCAAACCTCGCGCATTCTCTGGCGTAGCTAAATCACCCGGTCTAATGCGTTTATAAATTTCTACTAGCGCTTCACTGCGCGTGGTAGCAACATCTTTGGCTAAAGTTTTTTCAATATATTTAATTTCACCAGTATCAACATTGGCAAAAGTCTTCAAAATACTCTCTTTGTTTTCCAATCCAAAAAGACGTAATAAACAAGTCACTGGCACTTTTCTTTTGCGATCAATTTTAACATAAATGACTGAATCAAGATCAGTTTCAAACTCCAACCAAGCTCCTCGATTAGGAATAATTTTGGCTCCAAACAATTTTCTCCCTCTGCTTTGAATTGCTGTTAAATACAAACCACTAGAACGAATTAATTGAGAAATAACCGTTCGCTCCACGCCATTTATAATAAAAGTCCCTCGACTTGTCATCATCGGAATTTCTCCAAAATATACCTCCTGATTTTTTTTCTCGTTGGTTTTATTATTAATCAATTTTAATTTCAGCCGAAGAGCGGCTTCATAAGTCAAATTCTTCTCTTGACTTTCAATTTCATTAAATTTAGGCTCATCAAAATAATAATCTTCAAAATATAATTCCAAATCTTTACCTGTATAATCTTTTACCGGAGAAATTTCATCAAAAAGTTCCCTCAGACCTTCTTTTAAAAACCACTCGTAAGATTTTATCTGGATATCTGCCAAATGAGGAAGATATTCCAACGTTTGAAGAGAACGAGGAAAGTGAGAAAAGATTTTTTGATTAGGCATAAAAATGATAAAAAATTAATAAATTTTATAAAGAGGAGTGATACGAAATGAAAGCCCTATACACGGGTTAAATGATCTAGATGTTTTTATTATGAAAAATTGGCCTCACTGCAATTAGAAATTATTTAAATAGTTGGAACCACCCCTTTATAAAGATTTTCTTTATACTATTCAAAAAATTTTTTTTGTCAATAGAAAAACTCTACTAACAGGCTAACGCGGGAGCAAAAGAAATTGTTCACCTTCAAAAGTCAGCATCAATTCATCGCCTCGTTTAATTTCCCCTCTCAAAATTTTTTCGGCTAAAACAGCTTTGACATTATCCGAAATTGCATTACGCAATGGTCTCGCGCCATAAACCGGATCATATCCAATTTTCACCAATTGTTTAACGGCCTTGTCATCAAAAAACAACTTAATCCCCTGTTCAGTTGCTAACGATTGAGCTAAATCAGCCAAATTTAATCGAGCAATTTGAATTAAATCATCAGGCGACAAAGGCTTAAAAACAATGATGTCTGAAAAACGATTAATTAACTCTGGCTGAAAATAATCGGTTAATTTTTGTTTTAATTCAGCCGCAATTTGCTCCATCGCCACCCCTGTTTCAATTCTTTCCTTAATCAATGCCGAATGAGCATTTGAAGTAGCAATAATGATTGTATTGGTAAAATCAATTACTCGACCCAAATTATCAGTCAAGCGGCCATCATCAAAAACGGAAAGAAAAATATTCATTAAATCCGGATGCGCTTTTTCAAATTCATCTAATAAAATGAGAGAAAATGGGTTTTGTCTGACGGCTTCGGTTAATGCTCCCGGCCTATCACCTTCTGGCGCTCCCACGAAATCAAAAATGCTTTTTTTATCTTGATATCGAGACATATCAAAACGAATCATGTTATTTTCCGAACCAAACTGAATTTTAGCTAAAATCTTTGCTAATTCTGTCTTACCAACACCAGTTGGCCCCACAAAAAGAAAAGTTGCGATTGGCCCTCCTTTGCGCGATAATCCGGCTCGATATTCCCGCAAAGCCTTACTCACTTCTTTCACTGCCTCATTCTGATCAATTAGTCGTTCGTGGATGATTTTTTCCAAATTCAAAAGTTTTTCCGCTTCCTCTTTTTCAGCAAATTTTAAAGGCACATTAATTTTTTCTTGGCTAACACGAATCACGTCTTCGCCCGTTAAAACCTTCTGTTTTAAATTACGCACATCTGCTAATACCTCCTTTAATAAATCATCGGCACTCGTCGGCAACATTTTATCTCTAAAATAGCGATGGGCAATTTTCACCGCATTTTTAATAGCTGGGTAAGTAATTTTAATTTTATATGTTTTCTCTAAAATTAACGAGGAATAAGTTAAAAACAGAATTGCATCCTCTTCACTCAATTCATTAACAAGAATAACCTCAAAAAGTGACATAAAATCTTCCCGAGGTTCAATCTCTGTTTTAAAAATACCCGGCGTAGTTGCACCAATTACTTGAAAACTACTACGCGATAGAATTGGTAATAAAACCTCGGCCGCGCTTAAGTAGTTTTGGCCGGATGTTTTAAATAAATTGTGGATGTCGGGAATAAACAAAATAACATTGCCAGCATCTAAAATTTCTTTTACGATTCGCTGCACTCGCTCTGCCACTGCTTGAGGTTCACAACCTGATACTAACTCATCTATTGAAAGTGCCACCAATCTTTTATCAAACAATTCCGATGGCACTTCATCTTTAACAATCAAATATGCCACGTGGCGAACAATAGCCCCAATACCACTAGATGGTTCGCCTACTAACAGAGCGTTATTGCGATTAGCTCGCGATAAAATATTAATCAGCTGTCTTACCTCTCCATCATGACCAATTAAAAAACCGATTTTTTCTGCCCGCGCTAAATCCGTTAGATCATCACTAACAGAATCCAAAAATGGAGTCGGCCGCGCCGTCCAAGCGCGATTCATAATTTTATGTTTTTCTTGCTTTGTTTGCTTAACCAATTCTCTGCGTCTTCGAGGTGTCAAAAAACGGCCAAACTGCTTCTTAAATTCACTGTACACCGCAGCAATACGGATATCATCAGATTGAATACGAAAATAATTTTTTATCCGCTCCAATTCCTCGTCTTTGATATAAAATAGCGCCACGAAAAGATCTCTTGTTTGTAAATAATTTTTATCTCTTAAAAAATATGCACTTACTACCAAATCATTAATCGTTTTAATTAATGATTTTTTACTGGGTCTCGTAAAATTTTTCTTCAAATTTTCCCGAATTGCGCTTTCTAACTCATTACAATTAATTTCTAATCGTTCGAAAATCTCTCGAAACTTTCTCTCTTCTAAAAATTCAAGCAATAATTGAAAATTAAAATTACCTCCCTGAGACAAGGTTTTTTCAAAAGCATTAACCAACACTCTTTTTACCGGCGCCTCAGAATAGGGCAACAAGTTGATTTTACAATTTGGTTGCGTTACTAGTTTTTGATCAAATGATTTATCAAAATTTTTGTCTGGCCGATCAAAATTAACGATGCGATCCAAAATAAAAATTATGCCGAAATAACCCAAAAAACGCAGCGAGGATTCTCGCATTAAAATAAGCATTATCGTTAAAACAACCGCCAATGACCAAAAAAGAAAAATAAAAAAGCGTACTAAAATTCGCTCAAAAAAAGACATTTCAAATTGAGGATCGCGATAAAAAAATTGTTCTACTTTTCCTTTAACGGTCATATATTTTAAAAATTAGGCGAACGCTCTAACAATAAGAAGAATAGGCGTTGCCGCCCAAATAAGATAGCCGAACATTACCACAATAAAAATTGCCAAATAAAGCACTGCCGCGATGGCAATCCGCAAAGTCCGGAAAATAAAGCCCAAAATATAACCCACCACTGTCCGATCCTGATATAAAGGATCAAGCCAATGTCGAGCCGTAATTTTAATAGCAAAAGTCCGATCCAAATTCCTCAATGTTTGAATGAAAAAATTCCAAAATTTAATAAAACTATTGGAATACCAGTGTTTTAGAAACAACTTAATACGATTAAAAGCAAGCGCAATAAGATAAAATATAAAAAATCGATCTAGGGTCATAATTTAATTATAAATGTTTCTTATTTTTAGCCAAGGTTTGTTTTTTAGACATTGCTGCCAAAGAAAATTGACAACCGCAATATTTTTGATGATATAGTTGATATTGTTTTGCTAAAAGCCGTGTTTCCTGCCACAAATTGTTTTTATCACCAATATCTGCCAATGATAAAAAAATTAAACCCTTGTCTTTGGCCACCTCTTGGGCAATCTCATTAATTACTGCCTCGTTTTTAAATGGACTAATTGCGAGTGTTGTAGTAAAGTATAACGCCCCACTACTTTTAGCCAGATCAGCTGTTTTTTCTAATCGCATTTGAAAACAAATCGGACAGCGTTTTCCTCCCTCAGGTTCATTCTCAAACCCTTTCACCTTTTTCAACCACAATTTATTTTCATATTTTCCTTTCTTTAAAATCACACCATAAATTTCTGATAATTTTACAACAGCTTCAAGCCGCTTCTCGTATTCTTCACGAGGCCAAATATTCGGATTGTAATAAAAAAGAATGACTTGGAATTTTTCTTGCAATACCTTCACCAAAGCAGCACCACAAACGGCACAACAAACATGAAGAACTAATTTTGGTTTTGTAATCATATCAGATTGTTTTTAATCGCTAAGCGAACTTCTCTAATAAAATCCAAATAAAACTTCAGGTTGTGGATTGTCGCCAATCGATAATAAAGTAATTCGTTATTTTTATAAAGATGGTGAAGGTAGGCTAATGAATAATTCGCGCAAGTTTCACAATGACAAAAACGATCAACGGGCAAATTCTGACTTTGATATTTGCTTTTCCCAATAGAAATGATCTGATAGTTTAACCGTCTCGAAATAACAATTTGTTTATTAGTGCGAACGAAAAGTTCACCATGCCGAGCATGACGCGTTGGAATAACGCAATCAAACATATCCACGCCATTTTGAATAGCTTCAAAAATTTGTTCGGGATATCCCACACCCATTAAATAGCGCGGTTTATTTGCGGGCATTTGCGGTGCTAACCACTTAATAATTTCCTTCATTTTTTTCTCCGGCTCGCCCACTGCCAAACCGCCAATCGCATAACCATCAAAATTCAAATTCATTAAATTTTGCAAACTTTGGCTTCTTAAATCTTTAAAAATTCCTCCTTGAATAATGCCAAAAATTTGATTTTTAAATTTGATTTTATCAACATGCTTGCGACTGCGTTCAGCCCATAAAGTGGTTAATTGCATCGCCCTTGCTACTTCTGCTTTTTTAGCTGGATAACCAACACAATAATCCAAAATCATAGCAATATCCGAATTTAAATTTTTTTGAATCTCTAATGCTTTTTCTGGAGAAAGAAAAATTCTTTGACCATCAACTTCCGAATTAAACTCCACGCCTGCTAAACTAATTTTTCTTAATTGAGCCAAAGAAAAAACCTGATACCCTCCAGAATCAGTTAAAATTGGCTTGCGCCAATTCATAAATTGATGCAGACCACCAAATTTTTTGATTACTTCATCTCCCGGCCGCTGAAAAAGATGGTAAGTATTCGCCAAAATAATTTCAGCTCCTATTTTCTCTAAATCAGCACTTGTCACGCTCTTCACGCTACCTCGCGTAGCAATCGGCATAAAACAAGGCGTTTTGATTGTTCCTGAGGCTAATTTAATTTGCCCCAATCGCGCTTCCGATTTTTTTGATTTTTTAATTAACCGAAACATAGTTAAAAAAGTGTACTGTTTGATGGAATATCCTCATCATCAACAAAGATTTTTATCTTACCATATTCTCCGTCAAAACCCGGAGCAATACTTAAACGATTTTCTCTTACTCGTCTAATCCCCTCTGCTAATTCAGGACTGGATTCTTTTTCTATATCTTTAATAGTAGCATCAATTAAAATCGTTAATTCATTCCCAAAAACTTTAATTAATCTTTCGTATTCGGCTTTAACTTTTTTGGAAGTGGTTGAAGTTTTTAAAACTTCCGCAATAATTTCTTCAAGCGGCACCAACTTTTTAAAAGGCGGCCGATCGCTAGCAACATAATTTTGATCGCGGTCAGCTAAATCTTCTACTCGATGCATCACTCCGATAGTTAATGGTCGATTGCATTTGGGACAAATGTTATTGTGTTTTTTTGATTCCTCAGGTGAAAACACTATATTGCATAATCGATGACCATCATAATGATATTTTCCTTCTTCGGGATAAAATTCGATTGTATAAAGAAATTTTGAAGGATCGTGTGCATAATTTTGGGGGGTGCCGCTTTTAATCGCTTCAATAATTTTTTCATACGAAAGATCAGTATCAAACACGTTGGCTTCCCGCATAATTTTTGAAGTTGAATGAGAGTCAGAATTAGAAATAATAGCTAAATGGTCCAGTTGCGATAAACGCCAGTTCATCTGTGGATCTGAAGATAAGCCAGTTTCGATTGCAAAAATTTTTGAAGACCATTCCCCAAAGCATTCTTCCAAAGAATCAAAACCAGACATTGACCCAAAAAGCGAAAACCATGGCGTCCAAATATGAGCCGGAATAAGTACAATTTCCGAAGAAATAGAGAAAAGTAATTTAGCAAGCTCAATGCTTGAAAGGCCTAAAATTGGCCGTCCATCAGAAGTAAGATTGCCTTGCCAACTCAATGCCACATTAATTTTTTGAACCACCTCAAAAGATGGGGCTAAAATAACATGATGAATTCTTCGTGTTTTTCCTCCTTGAGAATAAATACAAGCAATTTCACTCGTTAAAATAAAACGGCTGAAATTTTGTTCGTTTAAATCATTTTTTAATTGATACAGTCCCGGCTCAGCCGGTTCCAAATTTTCTTTCAACTCCTTAAACCATTGGGGATGAGTGAAATCGCCTGTGCCCAAAAGATTGACTCCTTTCTTTTTCATCCATTGATTTAAATTGACCACAGTAATATCGTGTGCGGTAGCGCGAGAAAAACGCGAATGAATATGAAAATCAGCAACTATTTTCATAATTGATAAAAATAAAGACTTTCGAGAGGGTTCGCCGAACCAATCTCCTTTACGGGTTTTAAATTTTTAAAAGCGAAGGTATTCACAATAACGTAGCAACTTTTTTTGGCTTCTTTTTGAATTTTAGGCACCAATCGTTCCATCAGAGAAGAAAGCAAAAAAGCGTAAATATAGTCAAATTGATTTAAATCAACTTTAAAAAAATCCTGATGATAAAATTTTATATTAGGCAAGTGATTGAATAACTTAGAAAATATGTATAAAAAAATGTTAATTTCATAGCCAATGAAATGAATATGAGGAAATTCTTTTGCTAGTTCATACAAAAAACTGCCATCACCCGATCCTAAATCGCAAAAAGTCGTATCATCTTTTAAGATATTAGCTTCTTTGATCTTTTCGACAAGTACTTTTTTCGATTTGACGAAAGGAACACCTGTTTTAATTCGATAAAAAAACAAAGAAATAAATAAAATAATTAAAAATAACTCTGCAATCATTAGAATAATTTCAATAATCAAAAAAGTTATGTATAAAACACTAGCAGTCATTATTTATTATTATAAACCCAATTAAAGAAAAATTAAAATCGTGAATAATTTTTCGCTAATTATAAGGAGAAACCCGGGCGGCGATTTTTCTTTAGAAAAATCGCCGCCCTCACTGCTCCCTTGATTTGAAAATTTTTCTTGCGTTATTATAATAAAAATTCAATAATAAAAGAGCCTCGGTGGGTTGGCCGAGCGGTTTAAGGCGCTGGTCTTGAAAACCAGTTGAGGAGAAATCCTCTCGCAGGTTCGAATCCTGCACCCACCGCTAATTGGAAAAGTTTGAAAAAAACAATGACAGAAATATCGTTAGGATAACGTCAAAAAACTGCGGACAAAACTTACCAAGACCATTAATATTTCTATTAAAGAGTTGCTATGAATACAAATCAACAAAAAGTCGTAAAGTATTTTACTAACCCAGAAACAAAATTGGGTTTCAATTATGTGCTTTGGGGTTCAAAACATTTCGGATTCTATCCAACGGGAAAAGCAGATATCACCGAGAAAGAAGCTCAAATATTATATCAAGATTTAGTTGCCGAAAATTTACAACTAAAAGAAGAACAAATTGTTTTAGATGCTGGTTGCGGTCAAGGCATTGTATCAACTTATTTGGCAAAAAAAATTGGATCAAATGTTTTTGGTATTACTCTTGTTCCATTTGAAGTCCAGAAAGCACAAAAGCGAGCGAAAAAATTAGGCGTTCAAGATAAAACCGACTATCAGATAATGGATTATTCCTCAACCAATTTTCCGGATAATTATTTTGATGCGATTTATACAACCGAAACCCTCTCGCACTCTCCAGACATTCGCAAAACATTAAATGAATTTTTAAGAATTTTGAAGCCGGGAGGTAAATTTGCTCTTTTTGAATATACTATTGCTCCCGATAAAAAATTTTCTCCATGGGAAAAGAAAATGCTAGATGTGGTTATCGAAGGCTCGGCTATGATGGGCTTAAAAGATTTTCGGCACGATCAATTCACCGAAGTTATAAAAAGTGTCGGTTTCAAAAATGTAAAAGAACGAGATATAACTGAAAATGTTCTTCCATCGTTTTATCGACTACACAAACTTTCACTTTGGGCATATTGGTTTGTAAAACTCTTTGGACTTCAAAAATTTTTGATCAACACTACTGCCGGATATGAATATTATAAAATGGCCACCAAAGGATTATTGCGATATTGCATTTTTACAGGAAATAAATAAACCTACTTTATTAATTAATTTAAAAAACTATGAAACTTTCTATTGGAATCGTTGGATTGCCCAACGTTGGTAAATCCACTCTTTTTGAAACATTAACACAAAAACAAGTAGATAAAGCGAATTACCCTTTTTGCACTATTGATCCGAATATCGGCGTTGTTGCTGTTCCTGATGAAAGAGTAGATCTTTTAGCGGATCTCACTCATTCTCAAAAGAAAATATATGCCACGATTGATTTTATTGATATCGCTGGTTTAGTAAAAGGAGCAAGCCAGGGCGAAGGTTTGGGAAATAAATTTTTAGCTAACATCAGAGAAACTGACGCCATTCTCTATGTCTTGCGCGCTTTTGCCAATAACAAAATTATTAATACTCAAAACAGCATTGATCCCCTTCGCGATAAAGATATTTTGGATACAGAATTAATTTTAAAAGATTTAGAAACTATTGAAAAAAGATTAAATAATTTGGAAGGCGATATAAAACGAGGCAACAAAGAGGCAATGCGAGATTATGCCGCTTTATCAAAAGCACAAAAAATTCTCGAAGAAGGAAAAATTCTTTTTGAACAATCATTTACCGAAGAAGAACTAAAAGAATTAAATAAATATCAACTTTTAACTTCAAAGCCGCGCCTTTATCTTCTTAATGGGAAAGACGAAGAAGTTCCTCAAAATATTATTAATGAATTTAATAAAAATCGCTGGCCTTATTTAATTATTGATCTACTAACCGAATATGAAGCAGTTAATTTGTCTAAAGAAGAAAGAAAAGAATTGGGATTGCCCACTGACACTGAACTTGATTTGCTCATTAAAAAATCCTATGAAATTCTCGATTTAATTACTTTTTTTACTACTGGCCCAGATGAAACTCGCGCTTGGACTATTAAAAAAGGAACAAAAGCTCCTCAAGCCGGCGGTGTCATACATTCTGATTTTGAAAAGGCTTTTATCAAAGCCGAAGTTATCAACTGGAAAGACCTGCTTGACGCTGGCGGATTTGCTCAAGCAAGAGAAAAAGGCTTGATTCGCACTGAAGGAAAAAATTATGTCGTCCAAGATGGAGATGTAATTGAGATTAAGCATAATGCTTAAAAATATATAAGCGACTAAAATGGGCGGGAATTTTTTTAAAAAAATTCCCGCCCATTTTGAATTCTCCAATTTTTATTTTCAGCTCATCTTATTATATTTTGCAATTCAAGAGTGGCAATTTAAATTTTAGATCCTTTGTCCCCCCGGCAGGACTCGAACCTGCAACTTTCTGCTTAAAAGGCAGCTACTCCCTGCCTGCCGGCAGGCAGACCTGCCTACCGGCAGGCAGGTACCAATTGAGTTACGAATTGGTTATAAAAATTCTTTTAAAATTTCCCTACCGTAACCAGATTTATAAAATTTTTCTTTTTTTCGCGCCTCTAAACGATCGGCGCATTTTTCTTGATAAATTAATTCGAATGGCCGTCTATGTTTTGTTGAATTAGTCATTCCTAAATTATGCTGTTTTAATCTTTTTGAAGGATTCTTTGAAATGCCTATATACAAATTATTATCTTTTAAGCTTTTTATCACATAAACATAGTATGCCATATTACAAAATGATTTAGATCCTTTGTCCCCCCGGCAGGACTCGAACCTGCAACTTTCTGCTTAAAAGGCAGCTACTCTACCAATTGAGTTACGGGGGGATTATTAAAATTATAAATAAAACTTATAAATTAAAAAGGCAGCTACTCCCTGCCTACCGGCAGGCAGGTACCAATTGAGTTACGGGGGGATTATTAAAATTATAAATTAAACTTATAAATTAAAAAGGCAGCTACTCCCTGCCTACCGGCAGGCAGGCCTGCCTACCGGCAGGCAGGTACCAATTGAGTTACGGGGGGATTATTAAAATTATAAATTAAAAAGCAATTAAAAAATTCTCTCGAAAATTTTTGGCATTAATTCTAATGTTTGAATAATGCCTTTAATCTATAATTTAATTTTAATCTTATTCTTTTTTTACAAAAATTCAAGAATTTTGGGAAGAAAAATAATTAGACCTATTATCAGAGCTGTAATCGACGCTACCAAAACTGCACCAGCAGATAAATCTTTAATTTTCCCAGCCAAAGGATTAATTTCGGGCCTTAAATAATCCAAACTCAATTCCCAAGCAGTATTAATAATTTCCAAAGCTAACACAAATCCAACACTTAAAATTAAAAGCACCCATTCCAACAGCGAAATATGTAATCCAAAACCGAGTCCAATCGCCAACAGTGCTAAAACTAGCATAATCCGAAAACTTTGCCCACGCCAAGCTTCTTTTATTCCTGCCCACGCATAAGATACGCTTTTGATAAATTTTTTTATCATAATTTATTATTTATTTCCAGTTATTAAACCACATGCGCGCCTCGAATTGATTATCCGTTAAAGGCAGGCCATAACTTAAAGGTGCAAAATAAATAAAAGATTGAATAATCACCAAAAAAATTAAAACCAAAACCACGGGTTTATTTTTGAAAAAGAACCACAAAATAAATCCACTCATTAAAGTCATAAAAATAAAAGATGGAAAATAATGATAAAGAAAAGCAGGCCGTGTTATCAAAACGTAAGGCAAAAGATTAAAAATATAGCCGATCATTAAAACTAACAGCGGCTCAAAATAAATGGTTTTCTTTTTGAAGCGCAATTCATCAATCAGTACAAAGAAAATAAAAACAACGCAAAGCAATCCCAGCCACCAAATTAAAGGATTGCCTAAAAGATAAATGCGAGCTGTTTTTTGTCCACCTTCCAAGGCCTCTTGCCAATCAAAAATCGGACGCGCCATAATTGGCCAGCTATACCACTTTGAGGCGTAAGGATGCGGCTGATTAATACTAGCATTGGCCTTATACATCGCTATATTTAATTCCACAATGCGGCTAACCAAATTAGGCGGTTGATATTGTCCATAATATTGATTACCCAACAAGGCGCTTTGAGAACGAACGGATAAAAAACCATCGGCATTAGAACCGCCACTATAGGGCAAGCTTAATAAATGAGCGGCGAAAATACCAAAGTAAACCAAAACAATAATTACGCCTATTGTCACCGCTTCTTTCAAAAACAAAGTAAAATTTTTTTTATTTCTTAATCTATCCAAAAGCAAAACAAAAAATCCCACCCCTACAAAAATCAATCCTGTCCATTTAATTAAAATACTGCCAGCTAAAAATAAAGCCGCGAAAAATAAATCCACAAAAGATTCAGAGTCAATTTTTTGATGATCTTTTAATCGATAAACAAAATAAAGGCCAATCACACCGAAAGCCAAAAGAAAAACATCAGTAAAAATAAAACGCGATTGGACTAAAATTGCATTATCAAAAGTCACTAAAAGCGCTGCTAAAAATCCCGGCCATTTATTTTTAAACATTTTTTTACCTAATGCATAAACAGCCAAAACTAAAACGACGCCAAAAAATGATTCCACTCCTCTCAAAAATTTGTAAAAATCAGTCTGATATTCATTACCGATTTGTGAAAAATTCGTATTGCCAGCATCAGCATAACCAAAAATTTTAGCTAAAGTCGCCAGCATCATTTTGGCCAAAGGCGGATGAATATCAAAATAAAATTCCCCGTCATAGTAATTGGTTACCCATTTGGCAAAATAAACCTCATCAAAAACCGTCTGATTAGGATGGCCTAAATATAAAAATCGCGTTAAGCTTGCCAAAACCAAAAGAATTAAAATCAAAACCCATTCTTGTTGCAAAAAAACTAAAACTTTTTTCATAAATTAAAAAGATTAAAACAATTATTTACTGTTGCCTCGGCCACTTTTTCAACGGATAAATTTTTTATAACTGCTAATTTTTGTGCGACAAAT
>Ga0209201_1000583_pt1 | contig 49310 bp, 40 predicted proteins | sample AD_UKC055_MetaG_FD_184411 | JGI IMG/M metagenome (GOLD analysis project Ga0209201, IMG submission 184411) | Active sludge microbial communities of municipal wastewater-treating anaerobic digesters from USA - AD_UKC055_MetaG (SPAdes) (version 2) | ecosystem: Engineered > Bioreactor > Anaerobic >... | reverse complement strand
TCTTATATTCTTCAATTGAATATTTACCACCCATTACTAAAGATATTATACAAGCGTATTTGTTTTGTGCAACCTGCCAAATATGTAAGTCACTGATTTTTGTGTCACCATCAGATTCTATCTCTTCTTTGATCTCTGCTGCAATAGGTGAGTCCATTTCACGATCAAGCAGAATTTTAGCGGTGTCTTTAAGCAGCAATACTGTCCAACGTATAATTAAACCGGCTCCCACGATCCCGATAAATGGATCAAGCCAATTGAACTGGAAATACTTAGCTCCAAGCAAGGCAACAATTGCCAATACAGATGTCAAGGCATCAGCAAGAACATGCAAATACGCTGATTTTTGGTTTAAGTCCTGATGATCGTGATTATGTTCCGAGTGTTGATGCTCACCGTGGTGGTGTTCATGTGACCATCCATCTGAATTAAGAATTACCGCGCAAATCACATTAACCACCAATCCGATAACCGCTACAAATAGCGCCTGATTATATTGGATGCTAAGTGGATTTATTATTCTTTCCACAGAAGTGAAAATCATGAGAAGCCCGACAATCCCTAAAACAATTGCATTTGTATAGGCACCGAGAATCTCTATCTTCCATGCTCCAAATGTAAATCGATCATCGCATGCATATTTCCTTGCTAATATGTAGGCAAGCAATGATACTCCCAAGGCAAAGGCGTGAGTACCCATATGCCAACCATCAGCAAACAACGCCATTGAATTTGTAAACCATCCAAAAAAGATTTCGGCAAACATTGTAATGAATGTAATGATGACCACTATGAGAGTCCGCTTTTCTATCGCCTTCTTTTCGGCATTAAATACATGGTGATGTTGCCACAATTCTATATGTTCCTGATGCATTTTCAGTCCTTATTTCAAAGTGAGAAAACCATAGAAAGTTTTTCGGAACTCTATCAGTTCCTTTTCGAGTGCCTTGTCTTTATTCTTGTTGAGTACACAGTGATCAAAATGATCTTCAATCAAGATTTTTGTTGCCCTATTCAATGCAGATCTTACTGCTGATAATTGCAAGAGAACCTGATCGCAGGATTTGCCTTCCTCAAGCATTTTTTTTATGCCTCGAATGTGGCCTTCAATCTTTGATAGCCTTTTTATGACTTCATCAGTATGTTCATGCGCATCATTTTTCATATCCTATCCCCCTGGAGGGGATATATAAAGCACATGGATACTTTTGTCAACCACTTTTTGTGAGTCCCGTGCGGGATAATTCATTTGGAAGTAAATAGATGAACTTCATAATTATTTGATAATAGCTCAACAGCCATCAACGGCCGGGCAGCGCAAGGCGAATGCATTCCGTCGCCAATCCGGCGGATATCGACGGCAAAAAACGATCTTTCCTTAAATTGCGGCCCTAAAAGATTGCAATCATGAAAAAAGGGCCGCCCCACGGTCGGGTGAGGCGGCCCACAATAACGTTTTCAACCAGCTTTTGTTTCCGACCCGCTTGCCTGAAAGCTACCCTTGCAGAAATCCGTGCCGAACCAGAACCTTTCGCAAAGATTCGCGGTTTTCCGGCCTGAGAGGCACCAGGGGCAGGCGCAGTTTTCCTGCCGGCAACCCCATCATTGCCAGGGCTTCCTTGATCGGGACGGGATTGGTCTCGATAAACAGGGCCCGGACCACCGGGAGAGTCCGGAAATGAATTTCCCGGGCGGCATCGATATTCCCGGCGTGGAATAGACGGATCATCTCAATATACTCCTTCCCGACCACATGGGACACGGCCAGTATCCCCCCGTCGCCGCCCAAAGCCAGCATGGGAAACGTCAGTGCGTCCTCCCCGCAAAGGACGTAGAATTTCTTTTCACTGCCCCGCGTGGCGCCGATTATGTCCATGGTGATCATCAGATCGCCACAAGCATCCTTCATTCCTGCGACATTGTCGATCTCGGAAAGGGCGATCATCGTCTTTGCCTCGATGAGCCGTCCCGTCCGCGCGGGAATGTTGTAGATGAAAAGGGGCAGCCCGGTCGCGGCGGCAACCGCCTCGAAGTGCCTGCGCAGGCCGTCCTGCGTGGGCCGGTTATAATAGGGACATACCTGCAGGCTTGCCGCGGCCCCGGCACCTTCCGCGTGCTTTGTCATTTCGATCGCTTCCTTCGTACTGTTGGAACCCGTTCCCGCCATCACCGGCACCCGCCCCGCGGCCTCTTCAACCACGATTTCGATGACCCGGTTGTGCTCGTCTCTGTCCAGTGTCGGCGATTCCCCCGTCGTTCCACAGGGAACAAGCCCGTCACACTTCACCTCCTCGATATAATAATTAACCAGTTTGCGCAGCCCCGCCTCGTCAACGGAATAATCGTCCCTGAAGGGGGTAATTATCGGTACATGGCATCCCGCCCATGACTGTGTTTGCATATGTTCTCCTTTCTTACAGTTAAATGATTATCGGTAATATTCATGACATCCTCTCAGGCAAAAAAAAAGCCATGGGGGCTGACCCATGGCTTTAAGGAAATCATATGTTCGTTGTCAGTACACGCACGCCCTCAAAACCATGGGTTGCCCCATACGCTTTATGCCCTGCTTTTTACCCGCGGATTGCTTGATAGCCGAGAGGACGTTCATTGCTCTTCCTGATTCTTAATTTTACTTTACAACACAGAACACACCCGTATTTTCTTGTCAATGCATTTATCGATTTGTGGCCGCGCGGGATAAATCAACCGATCCACAAATCATAACTTTCGTTGACAGTTTATTCCGATCACCGAATATTCATATCAAATACAAGTCCTCACATAGATGAATTTGGTCATCCAATGAATCCCATTGGAAAGCGCGCATACATCTGAATGCCAATTTTTCCCTTTAGAGTAGATCCGCTTCTTCTTGTAATGGTGATTTGTGAAGAACATGTTGTTGATGTAACTTTGAACCTGTAATGCTCAGGATATCAAAAGGAAATTATGTTTTCACCGGCTGCAAATAAGGAAACGCCATGGGGGCGGGATAAACCCGCCCCCTGGTTGCAGATTCACTCTCATTCGAAGGCCATGTCGGTCGTCCAAACCTCCCAGACTCTGCCGACAAGGTCCGGTCCTGGTTTCAGGGTCAATTTGCCGGGACGCCAGCCGGAAGGCGTAGCTTCCGTGCCTTTGCTGTCACGGACATGCTGGAAAGCCTGAATCTGCCGGATGCTTTCCATAATATTTCGTCCCACCGGTGGCGTAAGAACTTCAAATCCCTGAATTACCCCGTCAGGATCGATGATAAACCGTCCACGGGCTTCTACGCCGGCATCTTCGAGATATACGCTGAAGATGCTGCCCACCTTGCCTCCACCGTCGGAAAGCATGGGAAAGGGTACACCGCCTTTTACCATTTTGGAGAGCTCATGGTCATTCCACATTTTGTGGACGAAGATGCTGTCCACACTCATGGAAAGCACCTCAACGCCCAACTCTTTGAATTCGTGATATTTCTCCGCGACCGCGGAGATTTCGGTCGCTCAGACAAAAGTAAAATCTCCTGGATAGAAACACAGGATCACCCATTTGCCGAGATACTCGGACAGCTGAACGTTGATAAATTTACCATTATGATACGCGGGTGCAGTAAAATCGGGAGCCTTCTTGCCGACGGTTACCATGCTTTTCACCTCCTTGACAGTGTGTTGCGGGGTTTCTTGTTTTGCCGCGGGTTCTTCTCCGACCGGGCCGCCGGTTGGTCTGGCGCAACCGGCCTTGATTTCTTCCGTCATATGTTTTTGCCTCCTTTCCACAGCTTCCTTTTAAAAATACTCATTGTAACTTTGCATAAAGATATTATCGACATAAATAAGGAATAATATTTTATCCATTCCTCGAGTTTATCAAAATCTTCCCATGTTCTGCCAAGGAGCGGATCAAGGGCAGATGTGTGAACCATTCTTATCAAGCGGCGGTGTTAAGCCGTCCGCTGGAATCGGTTATTTTAACTGGCTTCGTGCTTCTCCCTGTCAGAGAAGCACGAAGACGTTTTTTATGATCAAGCAAGATCGAAACGATCAAGGTTCATGACCTTGTTCCACACCGCTACAAAATCGTACAGGAACTTTCCCTGAGAGTCTTCGCATCCGTAAACCTCCGCCAATGCCCGGAGTTGTGAGTTAGAACCGAAGATCAAGTCCGCTCGGGTGGCTGTCCACCTGAGCTCGCCGGTTTTGCGATCACGACCCTCGAACAGATCTTTGTCTTCGGATGTTGCCTTCCATTCCGTTCCCATGTCGAGCAGATTAACGAAGAAGTCATTTGTCAGCGCCTCCGGCCGTTTGGTGAAAACACCGTGCCGAGCGCCTCCGAAGTTGGTGTTGAGTACGCGCATGCCACCGATAAGTACAGTCATTTCCGGCGCGGTCAGCGTCAGAAGCTGTGCCCTGTCAACGAGCATCTCCTCTGCCGATACGGCATATTTGGCCCTCTGGTAGTTGCGGAAGCCGTCTGCCTTCGGTTCCAGGACGGCAAAGGAGGCCGCATCGGTCTGCTCCTGCGAGGCGTCCATCCGCCCCGGTGTAAAAGGAACCGACACCTCATGCCCCGCATTCCTGGCAGCCTGTTCGAGGCCCGCACAGCCGCCCAGAACGATTAGGTCGGCCATCGATACCTTCTTACCGTCTTTCTCCGCGCCGTTGAAATCGCTCTGGATCCCCTCAAGGGTTTTAAGCACCTTTGCCAACCGGGCAGGCTGGTTGACCTCCCAATCCTTCTGCGGGGCAAGCCGAATGCGGGCGCCGTTCGCACCTCCTCTCTTGTCGGAGCCGCGGAAAGTGGATGCCGAAGCCCAGGCAGTAGAGACAAGCTCCGACACGGAGAGGCCGGAAGCCGATATCTTGCCTTTGAGGACGGCAATGTCCTTGGCATCAATCAGTTTATGATTGACAGCAGGGATGGGATCCTGCCAGATAAGCTCTTCGGCCGGGACCTCCGGGCCCAAATAGCGCGAGCGGGGTCCCATGTCGCGGTGGGTCAGCTTGAACCACGCCCGGGCAAAAGCGTCGGCAAATTCATCAGGATTAGCCAGATAACGCCGCGCGATTTTCTCGTAAGCAGGATCAAACTTGAGGGAAAGATCTGCCGTGGTCATCATGGGCCGACGTTTTTTAGATGGATCATGGGCATCAACAGCCATATCCTCGTCTTCTACATCTTTTGCCAGCCATATATAGGCCCCTGCCGGGCTTTTGAGAAGTTCCCATTCATATTTGAATAATACCTTCAGATAGCCCATGTCCCATTTGGTCGGGTTTGGCTTCCAGGCGCCCTCGATGCCACTGCTAATCGTGTCTCCACCCTTGCCGCTGCCGAAGTTGCTTTTCCATCCGAGCCCCTGATCTTCGATAGGAGCCCCCTCTGGTTCAGGCCCCACATGGGACGCCGGGCCGGCGCCGTGAGCTTTACCAAAGGTGTGCCCGCCGGCGACCAGCGCGACGGTCTCTTCGTCGTTCATGGCCATACGGGCGAAAGTTTGACGAACATCATGAGCAGAAGCGGATGGGATAGGTTCACCGTTCGGCCCTTCCGGGTTCACATAAATCAGTCCCATCTGCACGGCGGCAAGCGGATTTTCGAGATTCCGGTCACCTGTATATCGCTTGTCGCCGAGCCAGGTATCCTCGCTGCCCCAATATATGTCCTCTTCCGGCTCCCATACGTCCTCACGCCCCCCGGCGAAGCCGAAGGTCTTCAATCCCATCGACTCGATGGCACAGTTGCCGGCAAGGATCATGAGGTCGGCCCAGGATATCTTTTTGCCGTATTTTTGTTTGATGGGCCAGATCAGGCGGCGTGCCTTGTCTAGGTTCACATTGTCGGGCCAGCTATTGAGAGGTGCCAGGCGCTGGGAGCCTGACCCCGCGCCACCACGGCCGTCGCCCATGCGGTAAGTACCTGCGCTGTGCCACGCCATCCGGATGAAAAGCGGACCGTAATGACCCCAGTCGGCCGGCCACCAGTCCTGCGAGTCGGTCATCAGCGTATAAAGGTCATTCTTCACGGCCTCAAGGTCGAGTTTCTTGAATTCCTCGGCGTAGTTGAACGCCTCCTCCATCGGATTGCTCAACCGGGAGTGCTGATGGAGAATCTTCAAGTTCAACTGGTTCGGCCACCAGTCCCGGTTCGAAGTGCCGCCACCTGAAATTGGTTTGCCCATCCTGCCCGTTACCGGGCACTTGCTGTCTTCGCTCATAATTTGTCCTCCTTTCATTTTTTTGTATTATGTCTGTTTTTATGCTCCAACCAATCCGATTGTTTTATCTGGAATCATTCCAGATAAAAGAGTAAAAAAATTTGAATACGGAAACCGATCTACAGAGGCGCTCCCAGCGGCTTGTGATCGGAGATCGGCCACCCTTTACCTTTGGTGCATTCTGCACAGTATCCGTAATACTCCAGTCTGTTATGGGTGATCATGAAGCCCGTTCTTTTTGCCACATCTGTTTGATTTATGGAAACGGGCAGTTCGTAATCAATAATCTTCCCGCAATGTTCGCAAATAAGATTGATGTGCTCTCCAAGATTAGCCTCGCAGCGGTTTTCCCTGCCGTCGAACTCAAGTGATTTGATGATCTTGTACCGGCACAGCTCCTTTATGTTTTCATAGACGGATGAAAGGCTTAGAGGGATGCCCTTCTTTTTCGCCTCATTGTATATGAAGCTTGCACTTGGATGAAGATGCCCCTTCTTGACCAGCACATCAATAATAGAAAGTCTTTGAGGGGTGATTCTTAATCCTCTTTCTTTAAGCTTTTGAACAATTGATTCTTTTGTCAACATGTTTTACTCGGAACCATTCCAGATTGAGGTTCAAATTATCCTTCATTCAATCGGCTGTCAAGATATTTTTTGCTAATATATAATCACATGAGAAAAATAATGATTCGAAGATTGGTATCTCAAAGAAGTTTCATTTTGCTGCGTATATGCAGAAAGGAAATTTTACCACCTCCCAATGAAAAATTCATGTTTGAAAACGTGCACATTACGCCCCGCATTCAATGCCTTGACCAATGTATCACGAGTAACGCTTTGCAGATGGAGACGATATTTTTCACCCGCTATATTTTCCCTGGTCTTGTCTAAATAGTATTGGTTAAAAGCCGCTACTACTCAAGCCCTTTTCCATCATTTGTTGAGTAAATGAAGGATACGAGAGGCCATTTGAATCAGAATCAACCTATTATCAATGTGAACCTTTCGACCCATTATAATAGATTCGGACTTACCGGCCAACATCTCCCTTTGTACATCTAAGAGATAAAATACGCATCCGTCGAATGACCTTTATTTGGGTGGGGAGGTTGCCGCATTTTCCTACGGCAGGGAACGGATGCCGGCCAGAGGAAGGTCGTGGGATGATGCGGTCTGCTGCTATTTGGACGTCCCCTGCTCCCTGGCAGCCGCTTCCGCGCGGCGCCGCCGCACCATCCAGCGCAGAAAACGGACCCACGGCCCCCAGTGCGAGCGCTTTACCACCGTGCCCCGGAACCTGCTTTCCACCTTGTCAAAGGCATCCTCGATCAGCGTGTCGTGGAGCGGCCGGACCAGAAAGTTCCATCTCAGCCACATGCCGAGGTTGCAGTTGCCCTCCAGATCGTGACGGATGATAACGTCCGTGCGTCTAGGTACAACCTCGAAGAAATGCCGGCCGTCCACACCGTCCATAAGACCCTGCGGGTCGAACTGGAATACCACCCGGTGCCCCGGAACATACTCCGCTACCCGGTACTTTACTAAGCTGTGACCACCTGCCGCTCCGACACGCAGACCCTGGTCCAGGACCATCGGCGGCCAGCTCTCCCGCGGCCACAGGGCATCTTCCGGGCCGGAAAGGGTGTTGAGAACGGAACCCAGGGTATCCTTGTCCACAGGGATTACCCGGTCATGTCTATTGAATATCTTCATAACTACCTCCTATAATGGCATCATATGTTTTTGTCAGATAGTCTTCGACCGCCCGTGGCGGCTTCTTTCCCAACCGGATGTAGCGCAGGACCGCCGCATAGGGCGCATCTATGGTCGCAAAAACGATCCGTCCCACCTCCTCGCGCCCCGTCCGGCCGAAGGTCCTGGCCGCAAAGGCGACGACTCCGTCACTGAGCCTGCGAGCGATCTCCTGCACCTCGAACTTCAGGCTTTCCGGCCCGTCGCCCGCCACCAGTTCCTCCCGCCGGTACATCAGGAGGATGCGGGCCTCTACAGGATACCGGCGCACCCACCTTGGTGTGTGAAGCGCTGCTCCCAGCCCGTCTCCTTTTTCCAGGAAGGCCAGATATTCTTCCTGGAAAGAAGCGACGACCCGCAGCCATACCTCCGCCATGAGGACGTCGCGGGACGGGAACCGGTGATACACCGATCCCACCGGCGCGCCCACCGCTTCGGCCACAGCGGTAATGGTTACGGCGGCAGGCCCGTGTTCCGCGGCGATCGTCAGGACCGCCTTGATAAAATCCTCGTTCTGGAAATGCGCATTTCTTCCCATTTGGGCGTTATATTAGAATAGACATTCTAATATGTCAAGATTTTTTTCAGTCCATAAAGAATAGGATTGACCGTTAACGCCAGGTTGTAACAATTAAAGAAGACGGCCTATATTGATTGCTTATGCATAGCGGCCAGTTGTACCGGCAGTGCTGAGGCCATTCTGAATGACGGTGTTTTTTTCGGAAAAGTGCGGACCTAATTAGGTGTAAAAGTTAATCTCTCCCCGTTCAGTTAGCGAATTTTTTCACGGGAAGAAATTTGTAACTTCTCATCAACATTCAATACATCTGCAAGGTTGTCAAGGATGATGCCTTGCAGATGAAGGGTACTTTAGATAAGTACAACTACCCACTGCAATACCCGGCTATGGCCCGAATCTCTATGTACCGCCCGATGCGGACCTATGCATGCCGGGTCATGTGGGGCTGGGTGAAAAAACCCCCGGTTACGCGATCAGATTTCGCCTTTATAAACTTCCTTCCGATTGCCAATCCTGAGGATGATGATGTCAAGGCCCAACAAGGCATAGATCACCCTGTAGTCACCGATGCGGTACTTGCGAAGTCCGGCAAACTGCCCCTTGAGCGTGGGATTGGATTCAGGCATTTTGATCAATTCCGTCTCAATGAGGTCAAGGATTCGTTTTGCTTCTGTCTTCGATAGTTTCTTGAGGTCGCGGTAGACCGATTTCTTGTAAACGATGTTATAAGCCAAGGGACTTCCTCATCTCTTTGGATGAAATAACTGCATCACCCTTGTCGTAGAGTCGGTCCAAGGCGATCTGGAGATCCGCGTAATCCTCTATATAGGACTCTAGTGCCTTTTGAATGATGAAAGAGCGAGGTCTTTCGGTCTCTTTAGATATATTGTCGAGTTGGCTGGCAAGGCTTTTTGGAAGCCGAATTGATATTGCTGTGCTCATAGCGTACCTCCTGTCATTGATGTCTTACAATGTATGCAATAGTACCTGTTTTGTCAAGTCCATTCTCAAAATCTTACCAGTATTTGTATTGACCAGCCCTTTATAGTTAGTTGATAATGTGCACAGGAAGGTAATATGTAGCAAATATGGCAACAAGCCATGGTAATCAGCTTCCGAAATTGGTGAAGTGTTGTTCTCAGGAAATTCTGAAGCTGTGGACCAAAACAATTTATAAGAGTCAAAATGTGCTGCTTTCCTCCATTATTCAATGACTTGACCAAGTAATCCAGGCTCACGCTTTGCAGATGAAGGGTACTTTAGATAAGTACAACTACCCACTGCAATACCCGGCTATGGCCCGAATCTCTATGTACCGCCAGATGCGGACCTGCATGCCGGGTCGTGTGGGGGCCGGGAGAGCCCCCCGGCTACCCGATTAGATTTCGCCTTTATAAACATCCTTCCGATTGCCGATCCTGAGGATGATGTTATAGGCCAAGGGACTTCCTCATCTCTTTAGATGAAATAACTTCATCACCCTCGAAAATCTAGCGAAGATTTTTGTTGACATGGGGGAAAAACTGTGAGTAATTCTCACGGCACAAATTTAGGCAAGGAGTCTATCAACCGACACGATGGGTAACCACAACGCGCTTTCCAGCTTTTATTACTGGTATTATTTTTACGGCGCGCCGGTCTGCCTGTCGCTCAGGGAGGGATAAAACCTCAAGAAAATAAAAAATGAGCCATGGGCGGAGCGGCAGTTCCCCCGTGGCTTTTTTGTTTCTGAAAGGCCATGGGGCGGCGGTTCCCATGGCCTTTCCTTTTGGAGGTCGAAACAATGGTTATCATCATGAAGAAAAACGCCACGGAAAATCAGGTGGACCACGTCATCAGTTGGATCGAGTCGGTGGGCTACCGGGCCCATCCCTCCCAGGGGGTGGAAAGGACGATCATCGGCATCGTGGGCGACGACCGGGGCAAGGCGCAACTGAAGGCCACGGAGCACCTGCCGGGGGTGGAAAAGGTCATGCCCATCCTCAAGCCTTACAAGCTGGCCAGCCGCGAGTCCCGGGACGGCGACACGATCGTCCGGGTGGGCGAGTTGGAGATCGGCGGGCCGGATTTCGTCGTTATGGCCGGACCCTGCTCCATCGAAAGCGAGGCGCAGCTTCTCGAAAGCGCCTACATCGCCCGGAAAGGAGGCGCCCAGGTACTCCGGGGCGGGGCCTACAAACCCCGCACGTCGCCGTACAGCTTCCAGGGCATGGAGGAGGAGGGTCTCAAGATCCTCAAGAAGGCCCGGGAGAAGACGGGTCTCCCCGTCGTGACGGAAGTGATGAACACCACCGACGTGGATCTGGTGGAGCAGTATGCCGACATCCTCCAGATCGGGGCGCGGAACGTCCAGAACTTCGCCCTCCTGAAGAAGGTGGGACAGGCGAGAAAACCCGTCCTCCTGAAGCGGGGAATGATGTGCACCATCGAGGAACTCCTCATGGCGGCGGAATACATCCTCGCCGCGGGCAACGACAACGTCATCCTCTGCGAACGGGGGATCCGCACCTTCGAGACGGCCACCCGCAACACCCTGGACATCAGCGCCGTGCCGGTCCTCAAGGAGCTTACCCATCTCCCTGTCATCGTCGATCCCAGTCACGCCGCCGGTCACTGGCAATACGTCAAGCCCCTGGCCCGGACGGCCATCGTAGCCGGGGCGGACGGCCTGATCATCGAGGTCCATCCCGAACCCGCCAAGGCCGTCTCCGACGGGGCTCAGTCCCTGAAACCGGAAAAGTTCTACGAGCTTATGGAAGAGACCCGGATCCTTTCGGAGGTCATGAAGAACCGGATCGAGGTGCGCCAATGAACCGCTTCAAGATCAGTCTCGAAAAGAAGACCTCCCGGTCCCATGAAGTTTTCATCGGCCGGGACATCCTGGACCGGGCCGCGCTCCTCATTGCCAAGGGCAACTGGGCACAGCGGTATTTCCTCATCACCGACGCCAAAGTCGCCGCCCTCCACGGAGAGCGGGTGGCGGAAACTCTGCAAAAGGCGGGCTTGTCGCTGGAGTCCATCACTATCCCCGCCGGCGAGCAGGCCAAGACCATGGCTACCGCCGTCGCCGTTGCCGAGGAATTACTCCGCCGGGGGGCGGACCGCACCACGGGACTTATCGCCCTGGGCGGCGGCGTGGTGGGCGATCTGACGGGGTTCGTCGCCTCCATCTACATGCGGGGGATCCCCTGCCTCCAATTCCCCACCACCCTCCTGGCCCAGGTGGACAGCAGCATCGGCGGCAAGACCGGCGTGGATCTCCCGGCCGCCAAGAACATCCTGGGAACCTTTCACCAGCCCAAGGCGGTCTTCGCGGACCTGGAGTTCCTCCGGACCCTGCCGGCGAGGGAAATGAGCAACGGTCTGGCGGAGATCGTCAAATGCGCCGTCATCGACGATCCCGGGCTGCTGGAACTCCTGGAGGACTGGGCGGCAATCCTGCGGCGGGGCGACGACCTGGACACCCTGCTGCCCATAGTGACGAGGGCGGGAGAAATCAAGAAGAAGATTGTCGAGATCGACGAAAAGGAGCATGGGTTGCGGCGTATCCTCAATTTCGGCCACACTCTCGGTCACGCCGTCGAAGCGGCGTCCGCCTACGCCCTTCCCCACGGCGAGGCGGTGTCCATCGGCATGGCGGGGGCGCTGGCCCTTTCCCAGCGCCTCGGCCACCTCCCCGACGCCGACGGCGAGCGGATCGTCGCGCTCCTCCAGAAGCTGGGGCTGCCGGTCCGGCTGCCCGCCGCCCTGGACCGGGAGGCCATCATGGCCCGCATGGAACATGACAAGAAGAAGTCCGGCGGCATGATCCATTTCGTCCTCCTGAAGAGGCCGGGGATGCCCTTCGTCAACGGGGGAATCCCGGGCGAGAGGATCAGGGAGATCCTCGCGGCGGCGGCACCGGAACGGAAGGCTCAGCGCCGGGTAAAGACAGGCGGCAAGTGACGCCGGAAGAGGAAAGATGAAAAGATCACTGGAAACACTCCGGCGGGAGGTGCGGGACATCGACACGGAACTCTTGCGCCTGTTGAACGAACGGGCGTCCCGGTCCGTCGCCATCGGCAAGGTCAAGAAAGAAGCCGGCACCGATGTTTACCGGCCCGACCAGGAGGCCCGGGTCCTGGCCTTCCTGAAACGGCACAATGCGGGGCCATTGCCCGACCAGGCGGTCGCGGAGATCTTCCGGGAGATATTTTCCTCCTCCCGGGCCCTCCAGGCGCCGCTGACCGTAGCCTATCTCGGCCCGGAAGGCTCCTTCAGCCACCTGGCCGCCCGGGCCCATTTCGGCCACGGCGCGGAGCTGCGGCCCGCCGCCACCATCGACCAAGTATTCGACCGGGCGGAGCGGGACCGGAACTCCCGGGGCATCGTCCCCGTGGAGAACTCCACCGAGGGCTCCGTGGGCCATACCCTGCGCCGACTCATCGCGACTCCCCTGGCGATCCGGGCGGAGATCTTTCTGCCGGTCTCCCTGTGCCTCCTCACCAACCTTGCCCGGCGGGAGGAAATCTGCCGTGTTTACTCCCACCCCCAGGCCCTGGCCCAGTGCCGGCACTGGCTCGCCGAGAATCTTCCGCAAGCGGAACAGATCGAGACGTCCAGCACCTCCGCTGCGGGCACCCAGGCCCAGGACGATCCCGCCGGGGCGGCGGTGGGCAGCCGGCTCACCGGGGAGATCAACAGCCTGGCGATCCTGGCGGCGGACATCGAGGACACACCCGGCAACACCACCCGATTCCTCGTCCTCGGCCGGGGGGATGGGGAGCGGACCGGCCGGGACAAGACGTCCATCCTCTTCGGAACCCCCCATGTCCCGGGGGCCCTGCACCAGGCCCTGGCGCCCATTGCCCGGGAAAGGATCAACCTCCTGCGCATTGAGTCCCACCCCCTCCGGGACCGGAAGTGGGAATATCTCTTCTTCGCCGATCTGGCCGGGCACCGGGAAGACGAACCGGTGGCCGGATGCCTCCGAGAGATGGCAAACACCACGACTTTCATCAAGGTTCTGGGTTCCTACGCCCGGGGGGAGGAGGGATCGTGATCTGCCTCTCCCTGGGCGGGGACGGCATGGCGGCGGTCCGGAAAAAAATGGCCGCCTGCCCTCCCGACGCCGCGCTCATCGAGCTGCGTCTCGACCTGATCGCCGACCTCGACCTGGCAGCGCTGCTCCGGGCGAAAACCCGGCCCGTTATCGTTACCAACCGCCGCCGGGAGGAAGGAGGCCGCTTCGCCGGCACGGAGGAACAGCGGCTCGACCTGCTCTGCCGGGCCGCCGTCAACGGCGCCGATTATCTCGACCTGGAAGCGGCGACCGAGGACCGGCTGGCGGAAAGGCTGTTTACCGCGGTATCGGCGGCGGGAAAAAGCGGCCCGCGCCCCCGGATCATCGTCTCCTGCCACGACTGGCGGGGCACGCCGGGAGTGGGCTCCCTGCGGCGGTGCTGGCGGACCTGCCGGGAAAAGGGGGGCGACATCGTCAAGGTGGTTACCCTAGCCCGGCGTCCGGAGGACAATCTCCGGATCTTGTCTTTGATCCCCTATTCCCGGCAGCGGGGGCAGGAGATCATCGCCTTCGCCATGGGCGAACAGGGGAAGAGCAGCCGGATCATGTCGCTGGTGCTCGGCGCCCACCTCACCTATGCCACGGCGGCCAGGGGCCGGGAAACGGCGCCGGGGCAGTTCACCTGCAAAGAGATGCAAAAGGCGCTGACTTTATTGACCCCCGGGGGAAGAACATGAAAGGATGCGGTTTGCGCTTTGCCCTCTTCGGCGACCCCATAGGGCACAGCCTTTCCCCGGCGATGCACCGGGCCGCCTATGCGTCCATGGGATTCACGGCCTCCTATGAGGCATACCGGGTGGCCGATGCGGGGGAAATCATCCCCCGGATGAGATCCCTGGGTCTGGACGGCGCCAGTGTCACAATCCCCCACAAGGAGGGGATCGCTGCCCATCTCGATGAAGTCACGGCGGACGCCCGGATGATCGGCGCCGTCAATACCGTCGTCAGGCAGGGGGATCGCTTTGTCGGGGACAACACGGACTGGCTCGGTCTCGTCCAGGACCTGCAAGAGCACGTCCCGATCCGGGGAAGCACCTTTGCCGTCCTCGGGGCGGGCGGCATGGCCCGGGCGGCGGTCTTCGCCCTCCTCCGCCAGGGGGGCATGCCGGTGATCTTCAACCGGACCCCTGAACGGGGAGCGGCGCTGGTCCGTGATTTCCACTGTCCGGTCCGACCCCTGACCGCCCTGACGGATTTCCGGGCCGACGTGCTGATCAATACTACCCCCGTGGGTATGCACCCGCATACGGAACAATCGCCGGTGGCCCCGGAGTCGTTGCCCAATTTTCGTTTCGTCATAGACGCTGTCTATAATCCCCGGGAGACGAAGCTGCTCCGGGAAGCCGCGGCGGCCGGGTGCACCCCCATCAGCGGCGTCGGCCTCTTCGTCCGCCAGGGGGCAGAGCAGATCCGGATCTGGACCGGCCGGGAGGCGCCGGCGGCAGTCATGCGCCAGGTTGTCCTCGCGGCGCTGCCAGAGCGATGACCTCGCAAAAAGTGTTTTTCCGCCCCTTGGAGATTCATTCCTCCCCCTTCAAGGGGGAGGTTAGGAGGGGGATGGGGTAAAGATTGGTGAGACTTTATAATACCGATTCATCGAGAATGATGCTATGGAAACAGTCGACATAAGACCGCTGTCCGGTCCCCTGAACGCCGCCGTGGCCGTGCCCGGTTCCAAGAGCTACACCCAGCGGGCGTTGATCCTTGCCGCCCTCGCCCGGGGGGAGTCCCTGCTGCGCCGCCCCCTCGTGGCGGAGGACTCCATGCACCTCACCGCTGCCCTCCGGGCCCTGGGGGCCGTCATCACCCCCGGGCAGCAGGACGACCTCGTCGTGGGTGGCACCGGCGGCCGCCTGGAAAATCCGGGCCGGGAGATCTACCTGGGCAACAATGGGACGGCCATGCGGATCCTCACCGGAGTGACCGCCATCGGCCGGGGGGAGTTCATCCTCACCGGCAACGATCGGCTTCAGGAACGGCCCCTCGCCCCGCTGCTGGCGGCCCTGAACAGCCTCGGCATCGCGGCCCGGGGCCTTAACCGCAACGGGTATCCCCCCGTTTCGATTCATACTTCGGGATTGCCAGGAGGCAGTGTTACCCTGCGGGACCTCGACAGCAGCCAGTACGTCTCCGCCCTCCTCATCGCCGCCCCCTACGCGGCGGGGGATATGCGGATCGACCTGGCCGGACGGATCCCCTCCCGGCCCTACATCGCCGTCACCGTGGAGGCCATGGGGGAATTCGGCGTGGAGGTCCGGACAGAAACTCCCGATCGTTACATCATCCGGGGCGGCCAGAGTTACCGGGGAACGGACTGCCGGATCGAGGGCGACGCCTCCAGCGCCTCTTACTTCTTCCTGGCCGCGGCGCTCGCCGGGGGAATCGTGGCGGTGAAGAACGTCCCCCTCCGGACCCGGCAGGGCGACATCGGCTTCCTGAAGCTCCTGGAGGAACTGGGCTGCGGCATCACCGCCCGGGGAAACGGCGTGGCGGTTGCCGGCGGGCCGCTACGGGCCGGGACATGCCGCTTCGATCTCCAGAACATGCCCGACCTGGTCCCCACCCTGGCGGTCCTGGCCGCGGTGCGGCCGGGGCGGACGGTAATCGCCAACGTGGCCCAACTCCGGATCAAGGAGAGCGACCGGCTGGCGGCGCTGGCGGCGGAGCTGAGGAAGATGGGCGTCCCGGTGGAAGAGAAACCGGACGGCCTCGTCATCGACGGTGGCAACCCCCACGGCGCCGAAATCGAAACCTACAACGACCATCGGATCGCCATGAGTTTCGCCGTGTTGGGACTGGTCGTCCCGGGGGTGAAGATCCGGAATCCCCGCTGCGTGGACAAGTCCTTTCCGTGTTTCTGGCGGGAGCTGAATAAATTATATGACTAGAGACAGGTCTGATTGTAAAAAATGATGAACATTGTGTTGATCGGCTATCGGGCCTGTGGCAAGACCTCCGCGGGCCGGGTGCTGGCGGAAAAGATGCGGCGGCCGTTTCTCGACACGGACGCCCTGGTCCAGGAGCGGACGGGGAAATCGATCCGCGAGCTCGTCGCCGGCGGCGGCTGGCCCGCCTTCCGCAGCGCGGAGCGGGTCTGCATCCGGGAAATCGCCCGCCGGGACGGTCTGGTCATCTCCCTGGGCGGCGGCGCCGTCCTCGACCGCCGCAATGTGGCGGATCTGAAGCGCCGGGGGGTGTTTTTCTGGCTGACCGCCGATGCGGCCACCATCCGGAAGCGCCTGGAGCAGGCCCCGGAGAGCAAGGACCAGCGCCCCTCCCTGTCCGGCGGCGACGCGGGTGCGGAAATCGAGTCGCTCCTCCGGGAGCGGGAGCCGGTTTACCGCGGGGTTGCCGACGGAGTGGTGGACACCAGCCGGTTGACCGTCGCGGAGGTAGCCGGGGAGATCATGGTTCTAGTGGCAAAAATGGTGAAAGATAAATCAAAGGAGATGAATAACGATGTCAGGTAACACCACCGGCGTCCTCTTTCGGGTCACCACCTGGGGAGAGTCCCACGGCCCGGCCATCGGGGCGGTCATCGACGGCTGCCCGCCGCTTTTGGAGTTGACGGCGGCGGACATCCAGGCGGATCTGGAGCGGCGCAAACCCGGACAGGCTCCGGGCGCGTCGCCCCGGCGGGAGGCGGACCAGGTCGAGATCCTCTCCGGGGTTTTCGAAGGGAAAACGACCGGCACGCCCATCTCCCTCGTCATCCGGAACCGCGACGTCCGGAGCGGCGACTATGAAAACCTCCGCCATGTGTATCGGCCGGGACACGGCGATTTCACCTACGAACAAAAATACGGCCTCCGGGACCACCGGGGCGGCGGCCGGGCCTCGGGACGGGAAACCGCCGCCCGGGTAGCCGCCGGGGCGGTGGCCAGGAAACTGCTGGCCGGCCGGGGGATAACCGTCATGGCCTACACCGTCGCCCTGGGGGGCGTCACGGCGGCGGCATTTGATCCCGTCGCGGCCGCCGGCAACCGTCTCCACTGCCCCGATCCGGAGGCGGCCCGGAAGATGGAGGCGGCACTGGACGCGGCCCGCCGCCAGGGAGACAGCCGGGGCGGAAAGGTGGAGATCATCGTCCGGGGCTGCCCCGCCGGTCTGGGCGAGCCGGTCTTCGCCAAGCTCGACGCGGACCTGGCCGGGGCTATCATGGGGATCGGCACGGTCAAGGGGGTGGAGATCGGCGCCGGTTTCGCCGCCGCCGCCATGACGGGCTCGGAAAACAACGATCCCCTCGTTCCGGGGGGGTTCGCCGCCAACAACGCCGGCGGGATACTGGCGGGGATCTCCACGGGCCAGGACCTGGTGATCCGGGCGGCCTGCAAGCCCATCCCGTCCCTGGGCCGGGAACAGACGACCATCGATCGGGACGGCAACCCCGTGCTGCTGGCCGTCCGGGGCCGCCACGACGTCGCCGTCATCCCCCGGATCCTCCCGGTCTGCGAGGCCATGGTCTGCCTGGTCCTGGCGGATCATCTCCTCCGCCAGGAGGCGCTGGGGATCACGCGGCGGGGATGAATTCAGAGGAGGAGGCATGAAGACGGGGATATTTCCCCTCGGGATCATCGGCGGCACCGGGGGCATGGGCAAGTGGTTCGCAGACTTCTTCCGGAGGAACGGCTATCCGGTGGTGGCAACCGGCCGGACCCGGGGCCCCGATTTTGCGTCCCTGGCGGCGACCTGTCCGGTGGTTATCGTCAGCGTCCCTATCGCCATCACGGAAGCGGTCATCGAGAAGATCGGCCCCTGCCTGCCCCCGGAGTCCCTGCTCATGGACCTGACCTCGCTCAAGGAAGGGCCGGTGCGGGCCATGCTGGCCGCCACCGCCGCGGAGGTCATCGGCCTCCATCCCCTCTTCGGCCCCGGCGTCACCTCCCTGTCCGGCCAGAACATCGCCGTCTGCCCAGCACGGGGAAACTCCTGGCTGCCCTGGCTTAGGGATATCCTGGAGAAAAACGGGGCGCACCTGGTGGAAACCACCCCGGCCCGGCATGACGAACTGATGGCCGTCATCCAGGCCCTCAACCATTTCCTCACCGCCGCCCTGGGCCTCTCCGTCGCCGCCGCCGGCATCGAGCCGGAGGAACTGCGGCGTTTTTCCACGCCGGTTTTTCGGGAACGACTGGATCATCTCCACCGCCTCCTCAGCCATCCCGATCTGTACGCCCACCTCATCGCCGGCAATTCCTATGGAAAAAAGTCAATAATATCAACGATCAATCATCTTGAAGCGTTGTTGGCACCCGTCCGGGGGGGAGATACCGCCGCCCTGGCCGCACAGCTCCGGGCAATCAGCGCAAGTTCGCCATCCCCCCGGTCGGATACGCACGAATCGGCAGAGGAATGACTTCGTCAAGCGGCGCCGAACCCTCGCCCTGCACTTCCCGGTGGACAAATGGCATACGCCCGACGATCTCGTCGTCAGTTCCGCCATCCTGGCCAAGGAATACGCCCGGCTGTCCTCCACAACCCTCCGGCGGGATCTGACGGAGCTGGATAGGCTTGATTTGATCGTCAGGGACAAGGACAAATACAAGGGGAACATCGAGATCATGCGCGGATACATGCCGCAGCGGAAGGCAAGACCGGTCCGTTAAATAACCAGCGACACACCAAAAGAGTAAAAATCACTACTTGACAACATCGTAACAAGAAGTCCATATGCGTCTGAAGCAAGAAAGCGGCTATACAATTTGGTCGACGAGGTTAAAGAATCACATACCTCCATACAAGTAGTAGGCAAGAGAGGTTCTGCCGTTCTTATATCGGAAGAAGACTGGAGAGCTATTGAAGAAACACTTAATCTTACATCTATTCCGGGCATGAGGGAGTCCATCAAGAAAGGGCTCAAGACCCCGGTGGAAAAATGTTCTGAGGAACCCGGCTGGTGAAATGGCGATTGGTTTTTACGGAACAGGCCCAAAAGGACGCAAAGAAGATCGCCCCATCCGGTCTTAGGCCGCAAGTATCAAAGCTTTTAGAGATTCTTCAGAATGATCCTTACCAAAAACCGCCCCCCTACGAGAAGCTGGTGGGTGATCTCACCGGCGCCTTCTCACGCAGGACAAACATCCAACACCGTCTTATCTATCAAGTCCTCGTTGATATAAAGACTGTGAAGATAATACGCATGTGGACGCATTATGAGTGAATGAAAAACGGCGCGCATTGTCGTCAATTCGCTATTAATATCATACATTTAACCTCTGCCGGTGCTCCGGCAAAGATTTTTATCCGGGGGAAAACGAGCCGAAAACTCCGGTTCTGAAATTGGATGACATCGTAAAAAGCGCAAAAAATGTTCCATTTGGGACGGCATCTTAAAAAGATCCGCAGGCGAGGCGCGCGAATCATGAGGAATGAGGCGTACTGGGACGTACGTCGCAGTGACGAGGGATGAAGCGCTTTCGAAGCATCCGGACTTTTTACGATGCCGTCAAATTGAATGATTGAGCAGGATTTAATATCGCAATAACTGGGAAAATATTCCATCTATATGCGCTGATATGATGGAATATTTTCCGTCTATTACACCGTTCGGTATGTGAAGGTGATCGAGATGAATCCAGATGCAATCCGGGAGAAGTTTGGGGACGACTACATAGCAGATGAACGTACGTTCATGATGGGCATTGATCAGCGATTCACCGCACATATGGCAGAGCGGTTTCGTGGGCGCAGAGTCCTTGAGACATGCACGGGTGCTGGGTTCACGACCATCGCTTTGGCTCGAGCAGCATCCCAGGTAATAACAGTGGAGATTGATCCCTACCATCAAACCCAGGCAAAGAAGAACTTACAAAGAGCAGGTCTTTTGAGCTCCGTGGAATTTGTTTCCGGCAGTATCCTCGACCCAAGCCTCTTGGCGGGACTTCCGCCCTTCGATGCAGCATTTCTGGATCCGGACTGGGCCATAACTGGCCCTGACCACGTTTATCGTTTCGTTCACTCCAACACTCAACCACCAGCAGATATACTGCTCAAGACAATCCTTGAGCGGACTCGAAATGTAGCCATTGTGCTGCCACCACTTCTGGATACACGGGAGCTGGCGGGGCTGCCTCGAAATGAATGCCAGAAGCTTTATCTGGGGGAGAGCCACGAGTTGTATTGCCTTTATTTTGGGGACTTGGCTGCTGGCTTTGGTGACACGGCATTCCGTGTATCGGTGTGACACCGGCATTGCCGAACAAGGTCATGCCTCTGTGCTTCGCGCCCACAACGTTAGCGCAAGGAGAAAACTTCATGGAATATTCAATCAGGCCGATATCAAATGAAGATCGTGAATCAATAATGGACATCTTTAACCATTACGTAGAAAACTCCTTTGCGCCATACCCGGAAAATAAACTTCCATATCAGGCCTTTGATATGTTTCGGCAAATGTCACATGGCTTCCCGACCGGTTCTATAAAGGATCAGAATGGGAAAATTGTCGGATTTGGAATGCTACGCGCACATAATCCAATGCCGACTTTTTCACAAACTGCCGAGACGACATATTTTATCCATCCAGAACATACAGGAAAAGGGAGGAACAAAGATGAATGAGCGGCACAGCAAGTGGCAAACCAAAGAAATAGCAGAGACCTTTGTGGAAGGTGTTCGCGGAGCTATCCCTGGTGCCAAACTCCAGTTGGAAGTGATCAGTAAGATTATAACTGCCTGGTTTCCTCAGCCATCCAGGATTCTGGACCTGGGTTGTGGCGATGGAATTATCGGTCGCCTGCTCCTTGAAGAGTATCCTGAAGCAAGGGTGATATTTGCCGACTTTTCCGAACCTATGCTGGAAAAATTACGGATAAAAATCGGCATTAATCAGCGTGCAAAAGTCATCAATGCGGATTTCGCAACGTCGGACTGGGTTAAGGGTAGCGAGTTAGAAAAACCTTTTGATATCGTCGTCTCGGGGTTTGCCATTCATCATCAGCCGGATGAGAGAAAGGTTGAGTTATACACCGAGATCTTTTGTCTTCTCAGAAGTGGCGGGATTTTCCTCAATCTCGATCAGGTAAAATCAAAAAACCCCTCCACAAGTGAAATATTTGATGGTTTTTTTCTTGATCATATTCGACGCGCTCTCTCAATATCCGATCAGAATGAAATGATGAATCAAATTGAGAAGGCATACTATGAAGACAAAAAAGAGAATATCCCCGCCCCGGTTGAAAAACAATGCCAATGGCTCAGTGACATAGGCTTTGAAGATGTAGATTGCTTCTTCAAGACATTTGAACTTGCTCTATTTGGTGGCAAGAAAACATTCACTCGGGTAGCCGGGGGTAGCTAGCCCCCAGCCCCCCACCACCCGGCATGCGGGTCCGCACCGGGCGGCGAACCGAGATTACCGGGCCGCGGCCCTATTCATGAGCCTCATCAAATCCTGTAAGGATTGTAACGTCAATCCCTGGGAATACTTCGACGACCTCCTCCAGAACATCATGAGCCACCCGTCCAACAGGCTCCGGGAACTGCTGCCCGACCAGTGGAAACCTCAGACGAAAGAGTAACGCGGCTTGATCCTGAAGCCCCGCCGATCTGCAACCGCCGGTCCGCGCTTCCCGATCGCCGGCCGTCTGCTCCAGCCCGGTGACTGCGACCATCCGCCATCCATTTTCAACCCAGATTTTCCATTAGGAGATTTTAGCCATATTGATGAGGCGGCAATGATAGAGGTTGCAAAGATTACCGGGACATGTTCTAATGGAAACCACTAGAGATACCTTTTCAATTACGGCATGTTACGGGAGGGCAGAGTGAAGCGACAGCTTCAAGGGGGTGGTTTTGCAGTCGGATTTTCGGACAGGGAGGTTACGGTATGGGGCGGTTTGGCGTTGATGAAGCAGATGCTTGATCGTCTTCAGTTCCGGGAAGCGTTTCCCCAGTTTGGTGTACCGGAGGCTTCTTCAAACCGTGGTTCTGTACCATGCCAGCTTATTGAACAGTTCATTGTATCGATCTGGTGCGGGGCCTGCCGGTTTGCACATGCGGAGGTGGTGCGTTTGGATAATGTGCTATGCCGTCTTTTCGGGTGGTCATGCGCTGCCGGGCATGGTTCAGCGGCCTGTGGGCCAACGCCTCGAACCTATCATGTTGTAAAACCTAAACTACAAATTATCTAATGGAAAATCTGGATTTAATGAACATCAAACTTCGCTTTCACCCCCCGTTGTGGCCCTGCGGGAATTTTGACGCGGCCTTTGTCGGAGGGCAAAACTTTTTCCGCGTCGTCTAAAACTCAATAATATCAAGTAGATTATATATGTCGGAGCTCCGACATACCCCCTGAAAAAGTCCCTTCACCGCCGGTGTAAAAGGACAAATATCCGAGATGCTGAGGATATATTCTCGTATGCCGTCATGACCGTTTCACCTTAATTAATTGATAAGACGCCTGTCCAAAATACCTGGAGCCAAAATACTGCGCCAGACCCCTTCTATTCCTTCTCAAACTCCTGGCTCGCGAATTTCAGTGTCCGGCTGTTTTCGGTGACGGTGCGGACCACGTGATCCGGAGCACCGGAGGGAATATCCGCCTCGACCTCCAGTGTGACAGTTACAGTGGCACCAACCAGACCGGAGAGATGGGCAATCACCTCATCGGCAATACGGCTGGCGTCGCGTCCGACGCGCGCCGCATCCAGAATTACCGTCCCGTGGAAGCGCTTCAGTTTCGGCGCTACCGCAGGTGTGTCTGGCGTTCCCATGGGACCACCTACAGGTATAATAGTTGTCGTCCCTTCTCCACCCGCAGTTGGTCCGACAGTCACACCACCCACAGTCGTTTTCGCTTTCTCTTCGTCCATCTGCCTACAGGCCACATCCGGTTTCACCAGCAACCCCTGCGTCTCTCCCCCGGCAATGTAAACCTCCACACCGCAGCGAAGCCCCCTGTATCGGTTGGCGCTTTCATCATAGCTGTCGGCAAAGGCAAAGGAGTCCTGCATCCACAGCATCAAGGGCAACCCGGTGCGGATGGCGCCGACTAAGACCGATGAATCCTTGAGTCTGGGCAGATAGCTGAAGCTCGCAAAGTCCTCGGCAAGCTGCTTGATGGCAACATGGTTGCCACGCCAGAGGGGAATCCTGTCCAGCTCCATTCGCAGCCGTGTTGCTGCAAAGGTCGTAATCAGCAATTCATCGTTCTTGAGCTTCTTACTTGCCCGTACGGCCAGTGCATCCTGCCCGGAAAGGCGCAGCGCTTGCCATTCGACGGCCGATTGCGGCGTCGATTGCACCGGCACCAGCAGCCACTGATACGTCTCCGGCAGGCGGGCCGTCACGGCGCTGTCGGCCGCAGTTCTCTGTGTTTCGGCTTGCTTTACCTGTTGCGGATCGAGGTTTAGTCCTTTCTCCCCTTTTTCAGTCAGGATTGATTCCCAGGCGAGAAATTTCCGGGCCGCCTCGTCAAGGTCCTGGAGACGTGTCTTGTCGGCGGCAAGAAAAACGAGGGTGTTGCGATAGTGGCGCGGGGAGCTGCCCCGCGATTCCAGAATCGCCTTTGCGGCTGCCTCTGCGGCGCTTCCCGGCTCCTTGCTGTAGGGATGATTGATCCCCAAGACAACCAGACGTGCGTCAAGGTCGTCGGAAACATCTTGCCCCGATTGTGGCAGGGGATGGATACGGCTAAAGTCACCCTTGCGTTCCAGATCCTTGCGCAGCCGTCCGTCCAGTTCCTGCATCACCTTGTCGGGATCGCGCTTGAGTTGTTCAGCGCGGTCCTCAGCCAACTTGGTGACCGTGGGCTGGGTCGAATACCAGTATCGCGGACCATCCTGGTAGAGATAGGTGGCAGCGGCAGCCAATCTCCGCAGGGCGTCTCCGAAAACGTTTGGCGATTCTCCCGGCATGACGCATCCGAGCTTCACCTGCCGGTCCTCAAGGCCGCGATGGGCGGCTTTGGTCAGGGGCGCTGACCCCAGATAGATGGCACGGGCCACACGTCGGCAGGCCGCAAATTTGCCCAGGTTGGGCACTTCACCATCGATTTTAAGCGGCAGCGAGTTCGGACCATCCACGTCTCTTTCGATGATCGGCGGCCAGTTGTCCGAAAGATAGCGGGTCAGTTCAGACTGGACGCGCGAATCATCGATGGAGATATTCGCCGGCATGATGAGGGGATTGCGGTCGCCCTTCTCCCAGAGGCTGTGGATGACGGACGCCATCAATCGGAGGACGCCCCGTGTGCGCTGGAACTTCACCAGGGTGGACCAGTCGGTGTAGAGGCGGTCGAAGATCTCCGGATGGATGGGGTAGGCTGCCCTGATACGTTTTTCGTAATCGGCGTCGCGACATTCCGGGGGGAATTCCGCCTGCTGGGTGCGGTAGAAGTCGGCAAATGCCCGTGCCACGACGTCGCGGTCCTTGAACTGGGCCGGATCGGCCAGTGGTTCGAAGAGCCGCCGCCTCACGATTTCGAAACCTTCCTCGGCACTGGCCGGCCGCCAGGAAGATTCCAGCCGCCCCACAACATTTCTCAACCTGTCGAGGGCCTCCCGTCCCCGCTGACCGCCCACCTCTGCGTCATCCGTCTGTGCGTGGGGCGAGCCCGACGTATCCGAAGCGGGAAGGCTGATCACCAGCAGACAGTTCCCCGCCAGTTTCGCTGATTCGGTCAATGCCTGGGCAAAGGTGAATTGCGTCTCGAAACTGCCGCCGGGAAGATCGCTCTGATCATGAAGCTGACGCGCATAGGCGACCCATTCGTCGATAAGGATCAGGCAGGGACCATACCTGACGAATAACTCACGCAGCACATCGCCGGGGCTGGTGGCCCGCTCGTCATCGGCGGCAAGCTGATCAAATGCCTTCCCTGCCTCGCTCTCCCCTCCGGCAGCGTAGCCCAACTGCCAGGCCAGCTCGCCCCATAGGGTCCGCACCACCGTGCCGTCCTGTTTCCTGACCGGATTGCCGGGGGATATCCGATTGCCCACCAGAACAACGCGGCGGACGGACGGCAGTGTCGCCGTTCCCGCCTCCTGCATGACGGCATCGATGCCGGCAAGCTCGGTTGGGGCAATCCCGGATAACAGGTGATAAAGCGCCAGCATCGCGTGGGTCTTCCCCCCTCCGAAGTTTGTCTGGAGCTGCACCACGGGATCTGCGCTCTGCCCGGAAAGCCGCCGGACCGCACCGACGAGCATTCTTTTCAGGCTTTCGGTCAGATAGGTGCGGCGGAAAAATTCTATGGGATCTCGATACTCAGGGGTGCCTTCGCCCAGACGAACCTGCCAGAGATCAGCGGCAAACTCCGCCTGCTGATAGCGACCGCTGGCCACATCTTTGTGTGGCGTCACCACTTCGCGCCAGGGTTTCAGATTTCCCGCCGCAGCGCTTTCTATGGCCGATCCCGCGCTTTTTCGCTTTTCGCTCCGCACCTGTTCGTCGTATATGGTGCGCCGTAATTCCATCTTGAGTTTTCGGACGTCTTCGGCCTGCGGCGCCGATACCGCAGCCAGTAACCGCTCGGCGGAATCAAGCGCCCGGTCGGCGTCGTCGCCGGAAAATGGTTCCTGGTGAGCCCATTTGTTGCGATGATCGCGCAGTTCGCTCACCAGGCTCCGTTCGGTGTGCCCAAGCGTCTTTTTGAAGACGCTATTCCATTGGTTCCAAAGTGCAGCCAGCACGACGGCGATATCGCCGAAGGGTTCGGCCTCCGTACCGGCAAAACTTAATTGCTGGGGAGGAAGAGACGCTTTCAGTTCGTCAAACCAGCTTTGTTGATACTGGGACTTTAGCTCCCTCTCCACGAAGGGACGCAACCCCTCCTTTAACAGGCTAAGCGCCTTACCGACACGTTCATGATTGGTAATTGCCATAAATTCACTCCCGTCTTATTCTTAAGCGAACCTTCTTGCCTGTAGTGCTCTTGAGCATTCGTTGTATCCCTTCTATAAATACCTGGAAACTACGTGAATAGTTATCTGATTTCTCAAGCGGCATGGCCATGCCCATCCGGCGGGCACCCTCAATTTTTCTGAATTCTGGTATCAGTTTAATCACTTCGGAAGATGGGTTGCCGAGTCGATCCGGATTTCGATACTTAGACTTTAAATTCAAACCGGTTAACTTTGGTCGGGCATAGACCGCCGCCAGTATATCCATTGCGCCTAAATACCATGACTCCAATTCCTGGCAGGCAATGCGAATCAGAACATCTGATTTCCCTTCGTTCTTGCAGACATCAATTAATCTCGCTTTGATGGCACGGCAATCTGCCCCGTCATTATCACGGATAATGACAAACAGCTCCCGGCGAAATGCCTTAAGCTTGCGAGGGATGCTTTTCTCCAGATCCTGCTTGCCCTCATGGGTGATGCAGAGGAATTCAAGATCGGGGATAAGGCGGGGCAAGAACTCTTCGATAAACGCCTTCATCGAAGGTTCCTCCAGAAGGAATACGATCTTCTTCATTATTACCATGCCCCCTTGAAAACGCCTTGACGCCAAAGAGTCCCGGGATAATCGCCTTCGGCAACCAGACTTTTCAGGATCTCACTATCGGCGCCGCGATGAATAGTCGCGTAACCTTCCTTCTTGGTCAACCAGTATATCTCGTCCAGATTCAGACCATTCATAAACTCCGGGGAATGGGTCGATATGAAAACCTGGCCGCCCCTCCGGGCGTAATCGCGAAATTCTTCCGCAAGCTCCTGCAATAGTTCCGGGTAAAGTTGATTTTCCGGTTCTTCCACCGCCAGCAGCGGAAACGGATTGGGATCATGAAGGAGGACTAGATAGGCAAACATCTTGATGGTTCCGTCTGATACGTAGCGAGCAATAAAGGGATCCTTAAAAGCCCCATCCTGGAAACGGAGCACCAGCCGTCCGTCCTCTGTAGGCTTGGCTTCAACCTTTTCCACACCGGGAATGCGCCTCTTCATGGCATCGAGAATATCATTAAACCGGTCTTGGTGGTGATCGAAGAGGAACTGTGCCACCTGCGCAACATTATCACCCCGGGTGGAAAGATGTTCGGCATACCCTTCCTCGGCGCTGGGACGGGCGTCGGCAATGTGGAAATCGGTGATATGCCAGTTCTCAATGAGATTGCGGAACTCGGAGACAACGCGAAACTCCTTGAACTGCCCCAATCCCTTGATCGCCAGGACTGTCGGTTCATCAAGGATATACTCCTTACGTTCCTTCTTGGCCCCCGGTTCACCATACACGGCTTCATTGGTAATGGCTGTCCCCTTCCCACGGGAAAAATCGACAAAATGCCAGGGTTGACCGCGCTGCCCCCTGCGGAACTTAAGCACTTCCCGGTCCACAACAACCTTGCCGCCTTCAAATGCTACGGATAGTTCATAAGTTGCCAATCGCTTGCCTGTTTCCCGAAATTTAAGCACAATGGATATCGGACCTTCTGTACCCCGGCTAACCAGTTCTTTAAACCCGCCACGTTTGGCAACAGCTTTTGCTACGTTCTGTGCAAGCGCATCCTTCAGGAAGGAAAAAACATCGAAAAAAGTGGATTTCCCCGCTCCATTCTCACCGACAAGCACGGCAAGTCTTTTTAGGTGCATCAATGAGGCCTCTTTGAACAGCCGGTAATTTAAAATGTCGATGCTCTCGATCTGCATGCTCTGTATTTCCATCCTATCCATGGTTCTTTCTCCCCATCATCTACAAAATAACCTATATTTCGTCATTGTCGAAGATATCGGCTTGCACGCCTCGCGATTTTTCACTTCCCGTTGCCAACCGCATGATTTCTGGCCAGCTTTGCACCAGGCTGTTGTATGAAAGCGCCTCGGCGGCGCGTTTCTTCCGTTCGCACAATGTATAGAGTCGATACGCCAATTCACGGGCAACTTCCGCTTTCGATCCCAGCTTGGTGACAAGAACCGCCGCCGCGCCTTCACCGCCTGTTTCAAGCGCACGGACAAGCTGATGGACCATCTCCCACGCCGGAATCCGTTTGTCTTTCTCCGGATCCCAAGCAGCGGATAGTTCGTCCGGACGGAGCAGTCGTACCCTGCCGCCAGTAGATGCGAGTATTCCGTCTCGCTTCATCCCGTCAATGCTGGTGGCCTTGGCCTTTGAGAGGACCTCCGCCACACCGTACTCGCCTTCGTCAAAGCCTGCTTGCTCGAACCACGCCAATGCCCAGCGGCTGTCGGCATCAAAGTCGCCTTCCTGCTCGGCCAAGACCTCATCGAGGGTTTGATTGATCAGCGCCAGGGCCTCCCGCACCGTAAGCGGCTTGCCCTCGGCATCGAGGACTTTGGCGTAGCGAGTGAAGATTGCCATCCCCGGGCCGATGGCCGCCTGCGCCAAGTCTACCGGAGCGATATTGCTACGCTGCAAATGGGCGAGTGCCACGGGTAGCTCCGCTTTAAGCACGTTGATGAATTCGCGACGTGTGGATATTGGCGCGTCTGCTACGCGCTTACGGCATACCAGAACAATGCTGGAGGCAAGGGCGTTTGATGCCTGCCCTCTCAAGCGACTGTCGTTTTCTGTTCGCATTGGCCATGTCCCGGTGGTAGAGAAACCCGCACAAATCACCGCCTCTAGGAAAGTCTCCCAACCTGTGCTCGCGTTTCCATCAGCGCCATCGTTTTCGACTTGTTTGAAAGCATAATAGATGGTCACCGGAAATGCCGGATGCGACTGCTCGGCAAGGCGCTGCATCGCTTGCTTCATACCATTGAGGAAAAACGCCTCTGCATCCACCTTACCACCGTGACGATAACCGAAGGCAACTAATTCTTCAGTTTTAGGCACAGCAAGCGTAGCAAAGAGATCTGGGAAGACAGGCTGTAACGATCTGCGCAACCAGACGTAGAAGAAGTCAGAGAGATCGGCATAGGGTACGTTGTCGTAGTACGGCGGATCGGTGGAAACGACTTTTGCTTTAGACGCATCCTGCCGACTAGCATCCGCCTGTAGGGCAGACCCTATCACTTTCGACGAAACAAACTCGAAGGCTTTAGCGAACGCCTTCGTAATCCCATCAATCAATACGATCCAAGCACCAGAGCTGTCGCCGAGCGGATTCCCTTCCGCAAAATCCCAGACCATTGGGATGGCTTGCCGTCCAAATAGCTGACGAGGACACTGTGCGATGGGTTCCCACCTGCAGAGACTATTTCCAAGGTCGGCCTGTTTGCTCAGGGCGAAAGATAGATAAACACCTACGGCATCAGCGTAGGATATGATACCAATACCAGGATCGAGGAATTTGCTATCATCCAACAGGCCCGCGGCAAGTGCGTCGCGCTTTATCATCGCGCACGCCTCCTGTACCAAGTTGGATAAGACCGTCAGCGTCACGAGTTGCCGGGCAGTGAAAAGGTCGTACCATTTCGCCAGCCCATACAGGGTAGGCGTAAAAGCCCGTGCGTCTTCGACCAAAGTGCCTTCTGGCTGCCACGCCGGATTCGTCTGACGCGCTACAGACTCCATTGCCGCGGTTGGCGGGAGGTAAATCCGCCCGCGATCACCCGCAGCAACGATTGCCATCATCTGCACACCCATGCGCCCCGCCTTGCCCTCAGCTTTTATGTAATCAGCGGCAATCGGAGTCCCAGACATTATGCATTGGAAATGCGCGCCGCGTGAAAGCTTTGTACCATTCTTCGCAGCCTCGGCATCCTTCGGCTTGCCCACCTTCACCGTGAAGCGGTAACCACCATTCTCGATCACCGGTTCGACATAGGCTTCCTTGCCAGCCTTGGCTGAAAGCATGAAAGTGGAGGCGAGCGGCACATCCACATTGGCAAAGGCTGGGTTCGGGCTCTTTACCGTTCGTGCCCATAGCCACGCAATGACGGTGAGCTTCTTTCCCAAATAGGGTTTGAGATCCGAGCGTTCTTTCACCATCTCTGTCGTAATCTCGACCTTGGGGTAGAGATGGCCGATGCGCTTTTCAGCCTCGTCGCGCATCCATTTTCCGTAATAACGCACGTCCTCGGCAAGGCCCTGTGCGCCTTTCCATGTCCTCAGGGCTTTTTGCCCATCCGGCAACTGCTGCCATTCCGGATTGACCGGCGGCTTGCCGGCAAACTTGGGCGGAATTTCGATCATCGCCTTGTTGATCAGGACCGCCACAGGATTTAGGTCACTGGCATACGCTTCCAAACCGAGCCGTTGCGCCTCCAGCGGCAGTGCACCACCACCGGCAAAAGGATCATGAAAAGCAGGTAGCTTGTGGCGGTCAAAAAGTTCCTTGGCGCGCGGGTGACCGGCATTTTCAGCACAAGTATAGCGCCAGCTTTGCCAGATTTCGTCTCTGGCTTGCTGGAGAACTTTCTCATTGGTCGTGTTTTCCCAGAGCACCAGGTCCTCGATAATCTTGAAGAGACGTTTTCTCTCTTTTTCCTGTGCCTTTTCTGTGGGGAAAAGATCAGGATGCGCCGAAGGGTCGTCCACCATCTGCGAAAAGATCACCGCCCGCGCCGCCGCCAAGGGCCGCCGCGCCCACCAGAGGTGCAGGGTGCTCGGATGGCCGTGGCGAATGGACTTCTCCCGGGCCGACGCCTTGTTGATGGCATCCAGCGGCAGGGCAACTTCGATGAGTTTCTTCTTGTAATTCATGATCTTTCCTTATGACTCCGGTCGAAAATCTGACGATTAGCGTCATTCATCGGACGATTATCCGACGATTAAGGCAGAATATCGGTCGATTCCGAGGAAACTCGGAAGGCGGTGAAATCGGAAGATTACGGCAAAACATCGAAAGATTATCGGAAGATTTCATCATCAAAAGCCACTTCCATTTTGAGCTTAAAATCTTCCAGCATTTTGCCGGATTCTTTCAAGGTCGTACTGTCAACGATAGCCTCTCCGCATTCGGAACATGCATAGGTAATGTAATTCGGAATTACCTTTGTTTGCCCTTTATATTCAAAGGACTCGGTTTCAACTTTCTTTTTCAGCTTGCCGGCTCCGCAGATAGGACAATTTTTTGTTTTCATTTTTTTTCAGATCACCTTCCACCAGGGCACCGCCAAAACCCTGGGCGTCAACCACTCAATTACCGTGCCGGTGTGCAGCAGTAACCCGGCACGTGCGTCAGCACCATACTCATTTTGAAAGGCAAGCAGGTTCATGGCATCCTTGATCCGCGGGCGGTTTGTGGATTTGATCTCGATGGGAAGCACTTTCCCGTCCGTCTCGATCACCAGATCCACTTCTTCACCTGTCGTCGTCCGCCAATAGAGAATCTCCGTATTCTGGAGCCTTCCACACTGCCAGACAAGAAGGTCAAGCAACACAATGTTCTCGAGATAGGCGCCCGTTGGTTCGGCCATTCCAGAGAGGTGCATCGCCAGTCCGACGTCGCCCCAGTACAGCTTGGGGGATTTGAGGAGACGTTTGGTACGGTTCACCGAATAGGCCGGCAAGCGAATCAAAAGGTACGAAGTTTCAAGCAGGTTCAGGTAGCGGTGTATCGTGGGCTGCTTTAATGATAGATCGCGGGCCATTTCCGTCTGGTTTACGAGCTGCCCGAGACGAAAACAGGCGGCGCGCATCAGCCGGCGAAAATCAGGCAGGGCGGCTATGGAGGAAAGCACCTGGAGGTCCCGCTCCAAGTAGGTCCGGACATAGCCGTCGAACCAGACCATCCGGTCCTCCGCACGGGTCATGTGGACAGCGGGCGTTGGAAATCCGCCGCGACGGGCAAATGCCAGCCAGTCTTCCGGACCCGATGTGTCCACACTGAGTAGATCGGGCCATTCGGCGTCATTCGCTGCGACCAGTTCTTCCCAAAGTCCGCAACGGCCGAGGCCCAATTGCTCCCGCCGGGTCATCGGCCAAAGGGTGAGGTAGCTGGCGCGACCGGCGAGAGATTCGGATACTCCCTGCATCAGGAGCAGGTTGGCCGATCCGGTCAGAAGAAATCGGCCCGGTTGGCGGTCTGAATCGATGGCCCGTTTAACAGCGAGGAGCAAATCGGGTTCCCGTTGCACCTCATCGAGAGTCACCTTCGCCGCACCCCCCACCAGGGCTTCAGGATTTTGCCTGGCGAGTTCGAAAACATCCATGTCATCGAGGGAAAAGTAGGAACGCTTTTCCAGGGTAAGCACCTTTACCAGAGTGCTCTTGCCCGTCTGACGGGCGCCGGTAACCACAACAGCCGGCATCACACGTAACCGTTGGCCCAATGCGGCCATCATGTGTCGGGGAAATGTATTTTCATTCATGGCGTGAATTATATCCATTCATGGACGATTTTGCAAGGATTATGAGGGTTCTTTCGCTTTGGCCAGCAACTCGGCAAAGTCGTAGTTGACGCTTGTCACGCCGAAATCCGGCTCGCGTTGAAAGGGCTGTCTCAGGTAGTGTACCCGGTAAGAGTCGCCATCGAGAAATTCCACGATGGCAAGGATAAAATCCTCGGGCTTGTTGAGGGAGTAGAGGATTTCATTGCGGGTCACCGTGACCGTCGGTGCACCGGATACTCGTCCTTTCACCTCGATGAAACGCAATTTTCCCGTGCCCGGGATACAGCTTTCGATATCGTAACCCAATTTCTCAAGTTCGCGGTCGGTCGGCTCAAACCCGAGGTTGCGTTCGACCTCCATAATGATGGCGCGGGCTCGGGCGGCACTGGCTTGTGTATCAGCAGGCGCGGTCGATATTGCCGCCCCCTGACCTGTCATGGCCGTCAGTAAACCTTTGGGCACGATCAGCATTCCACCCAACACGACCGGTGGTAGCGGCGAGATCTGAGCTTCGAGTTTCAGGTCTTCGAGTCGCTTTTGCAGCCGCCCCTGAAGCAGATCGGCCCGCTTACGGGCCTCACCCGAATTGAGCCGATTACCTGTTCTGCCTGCCTGTTCCAAGAGTTTGAGCTGCTCGGCGCGATGATCCCAATAGGTAATCTCCTTGGTGAGCCGCTCCTTCACCGCCGCTTCTGTCTTGGCAATCAGTTTGAGCTTGGGGCCTCGCACCTCCGCCAAGTGTTCCGGAACGACGTTCACTATCGCGTGACCCTGTGCCTTCTTCTCCAGCTCGCGGGTAATCCAGGTGCACTCGGGCCTGTTGAGGATTGCTTCAACAGTCGGTTCGCCTTTGGCCAGCGGCCGGTAATCGAGATAGGGTGCATAATTCACATGGTGTGTGGCGCCATCGGCGTCAAGCTCTATATATAGCATCCGCCTGGAGACGACGCGGCGCTCTCCCGACCGTGTCAGGCTTGCGTCCTGGATAGTATGTTCGAGATAGAACATCACGTGCGGCTGGATACCCGTGTCGCGTTCATCTACCAGCACGGCGCCGCGTTTCAAGAGATCTCGGTGGCGCTCAAGGGTAAGGTCGATAACCGAATCAAGCAACGGATGCCCAGGACAAACAAAGGCAGCCAGTGGCAGACCTTGAGGCGCTACCAGCGGCTTCTCAAAGGCAATGCGTTCATATCGGGGCAGCACCGGTTCGCCGATACCGATCAAACGGTCACGGTTCCGCACCGGGGCCGGGACATGGGTAACCTCGTAGCGGCGCGGCTCACGCTGTCTGGCCGATCCTCCCAGATAGCGGAAGGCTTCGAGGAAAAAAGACTCGATATAGTGCGGCTGAAGGCGTCTGGCTTCTGCCCGCTCCATATCCTCCCGGATATGTTGGATGCGACTCGCGTCCATTGCATCGTGGGCAAGAGCATGGTCTTCAAGAAGGTCCCGGAGCTGGTCGCGATCCAAAGCATGGTCAATAACGGTGGTCAGGTAGGCTTTAACCTCTGGGCGCTCGCCATAACGGACAGCCTCAATCAGCAGATCCCGCAACAGTTTACCCTCGAATTGGAGCTTGCCGAGCACGTCGAATACCTGGCCGCCGAGGGATTGACGGGCCTGTTCCAGTTTGTCCAGAAGCTTGCGATAAACGTCTCCCTCACGGGTTTCTTCGGCCACCAGGTTCCAGAGATGGCATACCTCGGTCTGGCCGATGCGGTGGATACGGCCAAAACGCTGCTCGATGCGGTTGGGGTTCCACGGCAGGTCATAGTTCACCATCAAATGTGCACGCTGGAGGTTGATGCCCTCGCCGGCGGCATCCGTGGCCAACAGAACCTGCACTTTGGGGTCATGCTTGAAAGACTCCTGCTCCTTCATGCGTTCCTCGCGGCCCATGCCGCCGTGGATCATAACCACCGCCTCCTTACGTCCGAGCAGCGTGGTGATACGGTTCTCAAGATAATTCAGGGTGTCGCGGTGCTCGGTGAAGAGTACAAGCTTCTGTTGTAAGGATGGTGTGTGACGGGGAATCGCTCCGGCGCCGAAAGGAGTAATCGGTTCGGCTAATCTGTTCGAAATTGCGGCGGTGGTGAAAATCTCACCCAGAAGGGTTGAAAGCTCGCGCCATTTGGTATCCGTACCGCTGCGACGGACACCGAGCGCGAGCGACTCCAGACCTTTGAGGGTCTCAATCTCCGCTTTTAACTCGGTGATGGTTCGCGCCGCCGTTGCCTGATCGAGGATTTCCTCCTCGGCGGCCTTGACCTCATTGTCCGGTGCATCTTCGAGATCCTCGACGTCCTCGGCATCCAGAGCCAGCAGGTCGGCGGCAAGGATCGGCGCGGCTTGGCCTCCGCGTTGGAGCACTTCCATCTCACGCAGTCTGCTTTCTAAGCGTTCTCGTCGTCTACGCAATGATTGATAGATCGCTTCGGGCGAGGAAGCAAGCCGTCGTTGCAGAATAGTGAGGGCGAAGCCCACAGTTCCGGTACGTTTATCATTCTGTAGCGCCTCGGCACGGTTGAATTCCTCGCGAACATATTCGGTGACCGCTTTGTAGAGCTTCGCTTCGGCCTCCGAGAGTTTGTAGGGAACGGTGTAAGCGATGCGCTCAGGGAATAGCGGCGTACCGTCGAACTTGAGCAGGCTCTCCTTCACCATCCGGCGCATCAGGTCCGAGACGTCGGCTACATGAACCCCGTCGCGGAAGCGGCCTTCGAAACGGTCGCCGTCGAGGAGGGCCATAAAGAGCTGAAAGTCAGCCTCCTTACCGTTGTGCGGCGTCGCCGTCATCAAGAGGAAGTGCCGTGTGAGGGTCGAAAGAAGCTGGCCGAGCCGGTATCGCTTGGTGTATTTAGTCTCCGTGCCGAAAATGGTGGCAGACATCTTGTGCGCCTCGTCACAGACCACAAGATCCCAGCGACAATCCGGCGTCTGGAGTTTTTGCTGTACGTCCTCATTGCGCGAGAGCTTGTCAAGCCGGGCAATGACAAGGTTGGTCTCAAGGAACCAGTTGCCGGTGCGTGCCGCTTGGAGCTTGTCGTTGGTGAGAATCTCAAAGGGCAGATGAAATCGGTGGTAGAGCTCGTCCTGCCACTGCTCGGCGAGGCTGCCCGGGCAGACGATTAGACAGCGCTGTAAATCGCCGCGGGCGACCAGCTCTTTGATGAGCAGGCCTGCCATGATCGTCTTGCCGGCGCCGGGATCGTCGGCAAGGAGAAAGCGCAGCGGTTGACGCGGCAGCATGGCCTCGTAAACGGCGGTAATCTGGTGCGGCAGTGGGTCAACAATAGAGGTGTGGACGGCGAGCACCGGGTCGAAGAGGTGGGCAAGGCGGATGCGGTGCGCTTCGGAAACCAGACGGAACAGCGCTCCGTCGCCGTCGAAACTCCAGGGGCGGCCTTGCTCCACGAGATCGAGACGTGGCTCGTCGTATCGATAGAGAAGTTCGTTTGCCACCTTGCCCGTGGGCGTCTTGTAGGTTAATTCGAGCGCCTCGGAGCCAAACCACTGCACGCTGACAACCGTGATAAGGCAGTCCGGAAGAAGGCCACATACTGCGGCGTTTGGTTGAAGGTCTTCGAGACGAATCATTCGGATTTTTATTTAGCAGCGATGTTCCGGCGTGAGTTCCTGATGTCGTTCTTACTTGCCTGATGAAAGTATTCTTCAAAACATAAAACCCCGCTCTCTTCTGGAGACACGGGGTTTCAGTAATCAGTCCATAGCATCCTCACGCTGTGTTGACCAGTTTAGGATTCTTAATCTTTATAGTCACATATGCGACACCGATTATCATAATATAATTAAGATTGCTACAGAAAAACGAGAAATAAGACGAAGGACTCTTCAAGAGGCAAAGACCGGGTTCTTTATGAAAATAATAGTAGTCAGACATGTGCGTCTTTCGAACCGCATTCAATATTTTTATCAAAATGGCCAAGCATTGACTTGTATTTGCTTTCAGTAAGGCTGATTTTCAATTCTGTATCGTATGCCATGCCTCCCGTTCATCTACGAGTCAATAAAACTACGACTCCTGAAAAGCAATGAATACGCTTATTCGAAATGGAGCAATTTTTTTATCACGGGAGGTGGGTAAAGATCTGTACCCAATCTTATTTGACGACATCGTAAAAAGCGCCCTAGCCCGCCGACTGCCGGGCCTGTATAAAAGAAGTAAGTCGAGTCTGTGCCATGAAACCGGCCCAAAACCGTCAAACACGTATCTAAAGAATCCAATTAGTTACGTGCGACTTACTTAGAAGTCCATATGCGGCGTTGCGCTTCATCCTTCGTCACTGCGACGTACGCACAAGTACGCCTCATTCCTCAGGATTCGCGCGCCTTGCCTCTGGAGCTTTTTACTTCGTCGTCTCCATCATGACTTTTTACGAATTCATCTTATTTGGGTGGGGAGGTTACCGCGGCGGTGATCTCCCGGCTCAACTTTGCCAATGCCCGGCTCTGAGCCGCCACATAGGCGGTATAATCCGACCCGCTCATGCCTTCGGCGATCTCCGTGTGCCGGACCAGGATGGTTTTCGTTCCGCTGTCGCTCGTGACGGTGACCGCCCAGTTGGCCTTCAGGATGATCTGCCCGCCAAGTTTGCCGTCCATCCGGAGGATATCGATGGCGATCTGCCTGTCGACGTTCAGCCTCCGTCCCCAGGGTAGGGAAACCACCCGATACGAGGGCAAGAGGATGGTGAGATTCTCCGTCACCGTCCGGGATATTTCCTCCTGAAGGGATCCGGACCAGCGGTCGAACTCCGCGACGGTGATTTCGTTTTCTCCGGACAGACTGGTTATTTGCGGGCGGTTCAGCCGATCCGGAATGGCGACAGGTCCGAGACCGATTAGGACGGCGTCTTTGGTTGCCGCGGCGGCTGTCGGTCCTGGCGGCGGCGCCAGCGTATTCAAAGTATAGAAGCGCGGTGACTGCGAAACTCCGCAGCCGGAGAGTGCCAGCGCCACCAGCAGGAGCAGCGGCCATCCTTTTTTCATCGCTTTTCACCTCCTGTCTTCTTCTTGCCGGTAAAGACCGCCTCGGGATGCATTTCCAGATAGTCCGTCAGGGTGCGCAGGGAGCGGGCGATACCGGAAAATTCCCGCAGGGTCTCCTCCAGTTGATAGGCGACCTCCGTATTTCCCTGGGTGAATCTCTTCATGGCGGCGAGGTTGTCGTCCACCTTCTTCAGGGTGGCCTTGGTCTGGGCCAAGGTTGCTTTGGCCTCAGCGGCCAGTTCTCCAGAGACCCCTTCCGACATGGCCAGCGTCTTCTCCGCCTGTTGGAAAGCCCCGCGGGCCGCCCCGGAGGTAGCCTTGAGATCCGCGAGGACCGGACCTATTTGCTCATTCATCTTTTTTATCATCTGCTGGGCCTCTTTGCCGGCCTGGGCCAGTGATTTGACGCCTTCCCTGGTCTCCGGGGAATTGACGATGCCTTCAATCCCTTCGATAATTTTGTCGAGTTTCTTGGCCATCTCCTTGATCGGCAGATCCCGGAGCGCCCGGGTCAATTCCTCATATTGGGTGGGAATTGTTGGTATCTCTGCGAATTCAGTGAGATATTTATGAAAAACCGCGGGTCGCTCGGGATAAAAATCCAGGGTGATGATGAGCTGCCCCGTCACCAAGCTCTGGATGTCCAACTGGGCCTTCAATCCCTGTGTTTCTACTAGATACTGAACGGCTTTGGCCTCGGTTTCCACCTTTTCCCGGGTTCGCAGATTCACAACGCGGTCCTGATCGAGTTCGATAATAACGGCGCTCAACAGCAATTCTTTTTCCGGATGATAAAAGAGCCGGATGTCGGCGACGGCACCGACCTTGACGCCTTTGAAATAGACCGGAGATCCCGTGTTCAGGCCCCGGATAGATTCGTCGAAGTACAGGGCAAATAATTTCCGCTCCTGGAAAAATTTACCCGAAGAGAAGATAACGACGGCGGCCGTAAATAAGACCACCGCCCCGACCACGAAAAGGCCGATCATTTTCATGCTGGCCTGTTTGCTCATATCCCGGCTCCATAATATCGTAACATATTGTTTTTTATGCCTTCTGGCTTCCGTACCGGAAGACGGGGGCGCCGCCGATAGCTCCCGGAACCGGTCCGGTGGACGGTGCGGAGAAGTCCTCTCGGGAAGTGATGTTTCACCTGCATCCCTCCCCGATCGCGCCAGGGTTGCTGACGGGCATTGATCCGCCCCTGGTCAGAAAATTCCGCACCACCGGGTCCTTCGCTTCCGCCAGCAGGGTCTTCGGGTTGCCGGCGGCGATCATCGTTCCAGCGGCGGCGTCCAGAAAGACGGAATTGTCGGCGATGGCGAAGATGCTGGCCAACTCATGGGTCACCACGACGATCGTGGCATCCAGACTGTCCCGGAGCTGGAGGATCAGGTCGTCCAGGAGACGGGAACTGATAGGGTCCAGGCCGGCGGATGGTTCGTCGAAAAAAAGGATCTCCGGATCGAGGGCCATGGCCCGAGCCAGCCCCGCCCGCTTCACCATGCCGCCGCTGATCTGGGCCGGATAATAATCCTCGAATCCCTTCAGCCCCACCAGGGCCAGCTTCAATGCGGCAATCTTCCTGATCTGACGGGCCGAAAGTTCCGTGTATTCCTCCAGGGGCAGGGCGATGTTTTCCGCCAGGGTCAGGGAACTCCACAGGGCGCCGCCCTGGTAAAGGACGCCGAAGGTGCGGGTAACCTTTTCCCGGTCGTTTTCTTCCATCTGCCAGTAGTTGCGGCCGTGGAAATATATCCCCCCCCGGGCCGGCTTCTTGAGACCGATGAGATGCTTGAGGAGCGTGCTTTTTCCGCAGCCGCTCCCCCCCATGATGATGAAGATCTCACCCCGGCGGATGGTGAAGGTCAGGTCCCGCTGGAGGACGAAGTCTCCGTAAGCCATCGTCAGTTCTTCAACGACAATATGCGCTTTGCTGTCGAAGTAATCGGTCACTCTATATCCCCAGGATGTTGCACAACACCGTAATCGTCGCCGTGGCGATGACGATGGCGACGATGGCCGTTACAACCGCCGAGGTGGTCGCATTGCCTACCGCCGCGGCACTCCGCTCACATTGCAGACCCCGGAGGCAGCCGATGGCGGCGATCAGCACCCCGAAAACGGCGCTCATGAACAGACCGACCCACAGATCGTTGAGGCGGATGGCGCCGATTGTCTGATGGTAATATTCCAGAAAATTGAGATCCAGCATGGTTACCCCGACGATGAAACCTCCCAGGACGCCCATGAAATCGGCATAGAGACACAGAAGCGGCATCATCAAAAAAAGGGCGATCATCCGCGGCAAGACGAGGTAGTCCATGGGTGGGATCCCCAGGGTTTTGAGGGCGTCGATCTCCTCGGTGGTCTGCATGGTTCCCAGTTGGGCGGCGAAGGCGGCCCCAGTCCTTCCCGCCATGATCACTCCGGTCATGATCGCCCCCATCTGTCGGAAGATGCCGATGCCCACAAGATTGGCGATATAGATCTGGGCCCCGAACATGCTCAACTGGATGGAGCCGACGAAGGCGAGGATGAGACCCACGAGGACGCTGATCAAAGAGACGATGGGCAGGGCTCGGATCCCGCATTCCTGGATGATGAGCAGCAGTTCTCGGCAACGGAAGCGGGCCCGACCCCGGAGCAGCCGTCCGCAAGCCATCGTCGCCTCGCCGATGAAGGAGAGGGCCTCCGCGGTGCTTATCCAGAGACCGTAAACGGCTTGCCCCAAGCGCTCCACCAGGGGCGGTCGGGCCTCTTCCTGCCTGGCCCCGGCCCGTTCCGGCACCGCATAGGCCAGCTTCAGCAGGCCCGCTATGCCCGGCGGCAGGCTTTCCCGCTCCACCTCGATCCCATGCCGCTGTGCGTAATCGATGATGTCGATGAGGAAGGTGATCAGGACACTGTTCCATCCGGTCAGTCCGGAACAATCGAAGGCGACGTGGAGGGGCGCCGGGGATTGTTCCAGTTGATTTTGGACCGCGGCAAAGGGGGGATAATTCCCCCCTTCCCGCCAGTTCCCCTGTAAGGAAATGACCAGCCTTCCCCCCTCCGGCCGTCTGAACTCTATCATTTCATCTAAAATGCGTTCCTATGTGGTTGACTTCCTTCACCAATTAATTTCCTCCCCTTCAAGGGGAGGATCAAGGTGGGGATGGGTCTATTTTTCATCCCCTTTGTGACGGCATACCGTCATGGGTGTTTCATGTTATTTTCAAATCAAGGGCCTTCGCTACCTTGACAGCCAGCCGGCTTTCGGGATCGATCCGGGCGTCGCTGATCATCATTATTTCCATGGTCATGGCAACGCATTTCTCCCGTTCTTCCTCGGTCGGCAGGAGCTTGGCCAGGGAGGCGATGGCCTGGTCCTCGTCGATGAGGAGCATGAAGTACTGGTCCCGGATCATTTCCCGCCATTGTTCCTTGCTGATCTTGTCTTTAGGGTATTTAGCCTCGAGCCTGTTCGCGATGAGACTAGAGCGGTAGTCGATCATGCCGAGGTGGATCATCGCGGCCATCACGAGGCGGATAAGGGCTTCATTGAAACCGCCCTGGTCCATTCTGTTTTTCAGCTCTTCGACTTTGCGGTGGATCGCTTCTTCCCGTTCCGCGTTTTCCCGTTCCAGGACCTGGGCCTGCCGGCCCGGAAAGAGGGGGGCCAAACCCAGCGGTCCGTACATCGTCTTGAACAAGTTCCGGTAGGCATCGTCCCTCAGCTCCCGGTAGGAATCAAGAAAATCTTCGATGGTCTGGGCCATGTCCCGTTCCAGCATGGCGAAATAGTTGCCCGCGCGGATCGGCCGGCGGTTTTTCCGCACCCAGTCCGCACCGATCCGGAAAGAGACCATGCCGGGATTGAAACGTTCCGAAAAGAGGTAGTATTTCATCCGGCTGGGGTTGAGCCAGCGAAGTATCTCCGCCGATTGCTCCGTGGTCATGAGGCGCACCAGGGGACCGAGAAACATCCGGTATAGTTCGTAATTGTAATCGGATACTTCCGCCACGGAGGAGAAATAATCCTCGTCCCGGATCTCATCGCTCATGGCCGTGATGTCGGCGATTTTTCGCATCTCGAAGCGGGCCACATATTCGCCGGGTATTAGTTCCGCATGTTCCATGAAGAGGCTTTTCTTTTCGATGATCATTTCGTAGAGCCCCGGCGGCAGCGCGTCGATCATCTCCAGGGTATTGACGAATTCCTGGTGCTGTTTTTTTGCGATGGACGTCCCCACGAAGATCCCCAGATGACCTACGTCGGGATGGAGGGTATAGACGATGGTCTGTCCTTCGGTGAGAATCGCCTGGTCGGAGTCGTAAACATCGACGATCCAGTTCAGGGCCTGCTGGGGCGGGGTGATGTTGTCACCCTGGGAGGCGAAGACCACCACGGGACACTTGATGTTCCGAAGATCGACCCGCTGGCCGTCCGGCAGGACCACGCCGCCCTTGGCGAGCCGGTTGCCGATGAACAGATTGGTCACGATGCCGTCGATCTCGTCGGCGTTCATGAGGAAATAGCCGCTCCACCACTTCTCGAAGTTGAGGTAGCGTTCCGCCTCCTGGTCGACGTTGGCGTAGAGGTTGTATTCCTTCCGGAAATAGGTGTTGGCGGGATTGAGGTTCTCGAAGTTCGTCACCAGGTAGGAGCCGTCGAATTTGCCGTTCCCCAGGTCGCAGGTCAACGAGGTGAGCCACTTGCCTCCCAAAAGGCCGCCGGTGTAACGCATGGGATTCTTGTTCTTGTTTCCGGCCCAGTAGGACATAGGGGCGCCGTTGAGGATGATGGTGCCCATGAGATCCGGCGCCATGGCGGCCAGAGAGGCCACGGCCCAGCCGGCCTGGCAGTTTCCCATGACGCAGGGCCGGGGCGCTTCCGGGTGGCGGCGGATGACTTCCTGGAGGAAGAGGGCCTCCGCCTGGCCTACATCGACCAGCGTCTGCCCCGGTTCCGGCTTGGGGAAAAACATGACAAAATAAACCGGATGGCCCGCTCTCATGGCGATGCCCACCTGGGATTCATGCTTGGAACCCCCGATTCCCGGCCCGTGTCCCGCCCGGGGATCGACGATGACGAAGGGACGCTTTAGGGGATCTATCTTCAGGCCCTCCTCAGGAATTATCCTCAGGAGGGCGTAATTGACGTGATTATCCAGGGTTCGTCCGTCGATAATTGTTTCGTATTGGAATTGCAGCACCGGCGGCTCGCCTTCCTTTACGTGCGCCAAGAAATTGTCCCCCCGCCGGCGCATGACGTCCCAGAAGAGGATGGATCGCTGGCATGTATCCACCAGGTATTCCCAGGCCTCGCGCGCCGCGACGTTCCCCTGCCAGGCCTCCTCCAGGCTCTGGAAGAGCGCGGCGGGATCCCAGGCGCCCAGGCATTTACCCCAGGGGACCTCCGCCGGCGCCAGGGGGGCCTTTATAGCTCCCTGCCACACGGCCGCGGTGGATTTAAACAGATCTTTCAGGAGGACATTGTCCTTCCAGAGGTTTTCGAATCCCCTGAAGAACACGGCGGGATCGAAACCGGGAAGGAGAGATTGCGGCTTTTCCCGGTGTTCCTCGTTTTTCCCCGTTCCCGCTGTCCCAGCCGCAGTGGTCGGCGCCGGCGCCTCCCTCTTCGTTTCCGGCCGTGAGGCCGACTTGGCGGTCTCTCCCATCGCCGCGGTTTCATCAACAGGTTTGGTCGGATCTTTTGTGTTTGCCGGCGAGAATACTGACTCCGCCGCCTCTTTGATCTTTATCGCCTTTTCCTTCTTCGGCGCTGCTTTTCTGGCCATAGCCGCTTCCTCCTTGGCAGGTAAGTTTGACGGCATCTTAAAAAACCGGTTGCTTCGTTGCCCTTCATCCTTCGTCACGGCGACGTACGTCCAGGTAATTCTCATTCCTCATGATTCGTACGCCTTGCCTGCGGATCCTTTTACGATGCCGTCCCAAATGGGACATTTTTTGACTTACTGACGATTCAGCTCACAACGGCGGAAACGACCATTATCCCGTGGTTTCTACTGTTGCCGGGAGATAAATCCTTTACGGGGAGGGAGCGGCCTTCGTTTCGGTATAACCGGCGGCCATTTTATCCGCCTCGGTGATCCAGCCACCCCCCATGGTCTTATAGACATTCACGAGGGACTGGAACAGGCTTCCCTTGGTTTGAACCTGGGAAAGCTGGCCGTTGAACAAGCTGCGCTCGGCGTCCAGAACCTCTAAATAACTGCTGTATCCATTGTCGTATCGCAGGCCGGCAAGCCGGCGGGTATTCCTGAGGGCCATCACCTGCTCGCCTTGGACGGCCAGCCTTTCCCGGTATTTCCGCTGGTCCACCAGGGAGTCGTCCACCTCTTTGAACGCCGTCTGCACCGTCTGCAGATATTTAACCAGTGCCTGCTCCTGGAGGGCCTCCGCCTGTTTGACCTGCCCTTTTATCTTTCCGGCGGTGAAGATGGGCGCCGTCAGCGAGGCGGCGTAATTCCAGGTCTTGGCGGGCCCCGTCATGAGATCGTTCAGCTCGGCGCTGGCGAAGCCGAAGGCGCCGGTGAGGGATATGGAGGGGAAGTAAAGCGCCTTGGCCACGGCGATCCGGGCGTTGGCGGCGATCAGGTTCTGTTCCGCCTGGCGGACGTCGGGACGGCGATCCAGGAGATCGGAAGGGATGCCGGTCGGCACCGCCGGCAATACCAGCTCATCCAGGGTCCTGCCTCGGGGAATGGGACCGGGATTGCGTCCGAGGAGAAGATTGAGAGCGTTTTCCTGTTGGGCGATATTCTTTTCCAGTTGAGGAATGACCGCCCGGGCGTCTTCGTATTCCGACCGGGACTGGTTCAGCTCCAGCTCGGAAATCACGCCGCCCGCATAACGCTTCTGGAATATCTCCAGGGAGTCTTTGCGGCTTTTCAGGGTTTCCCTGGCGATGACCAACTGCTGGTCGTAATTGAGCAGATTGATGTAGCTGTTGGCCACCGAGGCCACCAGGGTCATGATCACGGCCCGGCGGGCCTCGTCGGTGCTGAGGAGATCGGCCCGGGCCGCTTCCGTGGCCCGTCGGAGCTTGCCCCAGAGGTCGAGTTCCCAGTTGGCGTTGAGGTTGCCCTGGAAGGTGTAGGAAGTAGGCTGCGTCGTCGGGTTCCATCCCGTTGGACCCACTTCCGTCAGACGCTGCCGGCCGGCACTGGCTCCCAGACCGACCTGGGGGAAGAGATCCGCCCGGGTGACGCCAAGTTTTCCCATGTATTCTTCCACCCGCGCCGTAGCGATGCGCACATCCTTGTTTTCTTGCAAGGACGTCCGGATCAGGTCGTTGAGGACCGGGTCCTGAAATTGCTTCCACCAAGACGTGTTGGCCAGGGCCAGGGCGTCTTTTTCCTCGAAACGCCAATTATCGGGCGTGTCCACCTGCGGGCGGCTGTAATCCTTGCCCAGCATACAGCCGCTGAGGAGGAGCGCCGTGACCAGGACGACAAAGAGTCTCTTGGTGAAAGCGAAATATCGATTGGCGGGACCGGCAGTGAGTTTCGGCTTGACAACCATGTTCTTATTTCTCCTCCTTTTCCGGCGTCGATTCGCCTTTCTTTGCCACAGGACCCGCCAGGGCGCCGGTTTTCTTTTCCAGCCGGGCGCTCAAGGTTTCAAAAAACTGAAAGAACAGGGGGATGAAGAAAATGGCGATAAGGGTTGCCCCGAGCATCCCGCCGATAACCCCGGTGCCGATGGAGTGACGGCTGTTGGCCGAGGCCCCCGTGGCGATGGCCAGGGGGACGCAGCCAAGGATGAAGGCGATGGAAGTCATGACGATGGGGCGGAGTCGGAGTCGCGCCGCTTCCAGGGCCGCATCGTAGATGGACAGTCCCTCCGCCCGCTTCATGACGGCAAACTCCGTGATGAGGATGCCGTTCTTGGCGGCCAGGGCAATGAGGGTCAAAAGTCCGATCTGGAAATAGATGTCGTTCTCGATCCCCCGCATCAGGATGGAAAGGACCGCTCCGAAGAGGGCGAAAGGAACGGCCATCAGGACGCCGAAGGGCAGGGACCACTTCTCGTATTGGGCCGCGAGGATCAGGAAGACCATGATCAGACCGAAGACGAACACCAGCCCGGAAGTTCCCCCCGCCTGTTTGGCATAAAAGGCCTCGCCGCTCCAGGCGTAGCTGAAATCCTCCGGCAGGACCTCCTTGGCCACTCGCTCCATGGCGACGATGGCCTGACCCGAGCTGTAGCCGGGGGCGGCGCCGCCGATGATGTTCGCCGCCGGGAAGTTGTTGAACCGGTTGACGATATCGGGACCGGATTCATATTTCATGGTGACGACCGACTGAAGGGGGATCATGTTGCCGCTGGTGGAACGTACATAGACCTGGGTCAGGTCGTTGGGGCGGGAACGATACTGGGGTTCCGCCTGGACGATAACCTGCCAGAGGCGGCTGAACTTGTTGAATTGACTTACGTAGGCCGAGCCGAAGAGGATCTGGAGGGCCTCATAGACATCCTGGACGGGCACCCCCAGGGTCTCGGCCTTTTCCCGGTCCACATCCACCCGCAACTGCTGGGAGTAAGCGTTCATGGTTGTATTGACCCCCTGCAGTTCCGGCTGTTTGTGGCAGGTGGCGATAAACGTCTCCGCCACGTTCTGGAGCTTTGCCGCATCCCCTTCCCCCCGGTTGAGGATCCAGAACTGGAACCCCCCCATATTGCCCAGGCCGGGAATTGACGGGGGATTGACGGGCATGACAAACCCTTCCTTGATCTGGGAGAAGTTCCGGAAGGCCGCATGGAGGAGCGCCGGGGCCTTGAGCTCCTCCTTTTGTCTTTGCTCGAAATCCTTGAGGGAGACGAAGATGACGCCGGCATTCGCCTTCAGGGCGCTATCGACCAGGCTGTACCCGATAAACTCGCTGACGTCCTGAACGGCCGGATGCTTCATGAAGAACTGCGCCGCCTTTGCCCCCACCGCTTCCGTCCGGTCCAGGCTGGCCGTATCCGGCAGGAAGGTGACCCCGAAGAGGTAGCCCTGGTCTTCGGAGGGCACAAAACTGGTGGGAGTGATATAGAACATGAAGCCGGTGAGACTAGCCATGATGACAAAGACAATCATCGCCGTCTTCGTGTGCTTGAGCATCTTGGCGACACCGCCGGTATAGCCGGTGGTTATCTTCTGGAAGAACGTTTCGAACCATTTGAAGAAGCCCTTTTTCTCTCCCGTCTTGTGCTGGAGGAGAAGGGCGGCTAGGGCTGGGGAAAGGGTCAAGGCGACGATCCCGGAGAAAACGACGGAGATGGCGATGGTGATGGCAAACTGTTTGTAGAGCTGTCCCGTCATCCCGCCGAGGAAGGCGACGGGGACGAAGACGGCGCAGAGGACCAGAACGATGGCGATGACCGGTCCCGTCACTTCCTCCATGGCCTTCTTGGCGGCCGCGTTCGGCGTCATATGAAACTCCTCCATATTTCGCTCCACGTTCTCGATGACGACGATGGCGTCATCGACAACGATGCCGATGGCAAGGACCATCCCGAACAACGTCAGCATGTTGATGGAAAAATCGAAGAGGATCATCCCTATGGCGGCGCCGATAATGGAGATGGGAACGGCCAGGATGGGAATGATGGTGGCCCGGGCGCTCTGGAGGAAGATATACACGACGAGGATGACGAGGAGACAGGCCTCAAAGAAGGTAATTATGACGTCCTTGATGGATGCCCGGACGAACTCCGTGGAATCCATGGCGATCTTGTAGTCGATCCCGTCGGGGAAATTTTTCTTCAACTGTTCCAGGGTCTTCTTGACCTCGTCCGAGACGTGGACCGCATTGGCCCCGGGTTGCTGGTAAACGGCGAGCAGCGTCGCCGTCTTGCCGTTCATCTTCGTGCGGACGGAATAGTCCTTGGAACCCAGGATCGCCCGCCCCACGTCTTTCAGGCGGACGATGGCCGAGCCGTCCTTGCTGGCCCGCAGGATGATGTTCTCGAACTCCTGGGGGGTGGTCAGGCGCCCCTTCGTGGTTACGGAAAAGGTCTGTTCCACCGGACCGTCCGTGGGGGACTGGCCGATCTTGCCCACGGCGAACTGCTGGTTCTGCTCGGAGATGGCGTTGGAGACGTCGGAGGCGGTGATGCCGAGCTGGGCCATCCGGTCCGGCTTCAGCCAGATCCGCATGGCATAATCGGGGGACCCCAGGATCTCCGTCCGGTTGGCCCCGTTGATGCGCTTCAGGGCGTCGAGGACATAGAGGTTTGCATAATTGGCCACATAGCCCTGGTCATAGCGGTCGTCGGGGGAATAGACGCCGATGACCATGAGGAAGGAGCTCGATTTCTTCTGGACCGTCACCCCCTGTTTCTGGACCGACTGGGGCAGTTGGGGCATGGCGATGTTCACCCGGTTCTGGACATCCACCTGGGCCATGTCGGGGTTCGTCCCGATGTCGAAAAAGACGGTCAGGGACATCGTCCCCATTCCCGTGGAGACGGAGCTCATGTAGATCATGTTGTCGGCGCCGTTCACCTGGAGCTCGAGGGGGGAGGCGACATTTTCGGCGATGACTTCGGCGCTGGCCCCGGGATAGGTGGCCGAAACCTGGACCTGGGGCGGCGAGATCTCCGGGTACTGGGCAATGGGGAGGTTGAACATCGACACGCCGCCGGCTATGACGATGACGATGGAGATGACGGCGGCAAAGATGGGCCGATCGATGAAGAATTTCGAGATCATTAGGCCCCCCTATTTCTTTTCCGGAGGGGAGTTCTTGCCCGCCGCCGGCGCCGTGGCTGCATCCTTTGCCTTATGCTCGGGGGGCGCCGTCGCGGTTTTCCCGCCGGAAGGGTCGGCATTACCCGCTCCGTCCGGCGCCACCGGCTGGCCTTCCGACTTTGCGTCAGGAGCTTTCTTTTCAACGATCTTAACCGGCATTCCTTCCGCCAGCATCATCACCCCGTCCACGATAACCCGGTCGCCGGCTTTCAAGCCACTGGTAATGAATATGTCTTCGCCATGCCATTCGCCGACGATTACATGGCGGACCTCGGCCTTGCCTTCCTTGTCCACGCACCAGACGAACTGACCCTTGGCCCCTTCGAAGACCGCCCGTCGGGGGGCGACGATGGCCTTGGGGCGGACGGCGCCCTTGAGGCGCACCCGAACAAACTGTCCCGGCTTTAGAATACCTTGGGGATTGTCCATGGTGGCCTTGATAAGAAAGGTTCCCGTTTCCTTGCTAAAGGAAGGATCGGCAAAGATGAGATGACCCTTTTGGGGGTAGATGGACCCATCGGCCAGGACCAGCTCCACGATGAATTTCTCCCCCGGCGGAAAGCGGAGGGTGTCTTTTTTGATCTCTTCCAGGGAGTTGAGATACTGATTCTCCGACAGGCTGAAGGTAACCCACATGGGATTCATCTTGGCCACATAGGTCAGGAGGCTGTCCGAAGCGGATATATACGTTCCATCCTGTTTTTTGGCCTGACTGGAGAGGCCGGTCACCGGGGAGGTGATGACGGTATAGCTGAGATTGATCTCCGCTTCCCGGACCTTGCCCTGGGCGGCCAGGACTGAGGCGGCGGTGGCCTGCTCCTG
>Ga0209201_1000579_pt1 | contig 49461 bp, 35 predicted proteins | sample AD_UKC055_MetaG_FD_184411 | JGI IMG/M metagenome (GOLD analysis project Ga0209201, IMG submission 184411) | Active sludge microbial communities of municipal wastewater-treating anaerobic digesters from USA - AD_UKC055_MetaG (SPAdes) (version 2) | ecosystem: Engineered > Bioreactor > Anaerobic >... | reverse complement strand
GCCGATAGCTGTATGCCAGCTTCGGCCCCGTCGCTACTGTAGTATGTTTCGTATTCATTACAGGGAGAATACACCCCTCCCCATAACTTGTCAACAGTTCCTCTAACCCGGGGTTAGAGGTACTACGGTAGCGGGACGGGGGGCGGACGATGAGCGGAGGGTGGGGCGCGGGGGTAGAGAATGGGCGGAAGTGCAGTGCGGACAGGCGGTTACCCCAGTTCGGGGCGCAGGGGCGCGGACAGGTTCCCGGCGGGGCATGGCTGGGGCGGGCTGAGGGAATGCGTTCGGGCCCGGGAGTCCGGGCCGCAGCCCGCTTTCGAGGTGCCGGGAACCGTTGCCGCAGCCCCCCCAAGCCTGGGAACTTGCCAGAAACTGAGCTGCGGTGCGCCAAGAAGGACGTCACCTCTGAGGGTGAAAGACCCTCAAGTTTGGCATGAAACGAACATGACAAAGTTCAGAACGAAAGAACTGAATGGAAAGGCCTAACCCAGTACCGAGTGTTGCCGGAGGGAAGGACAGGCGGGCATAACGGGCGGTTTGACTTCCTGGGCTTTGAGTTTCGCTGGGAAGCCTGCCGCAAGGGCTTCGCCATCGTCAAACGCCGCACCAGCCGCAAGAAGCTGCGGGGTGCGGTGGAGCGGTTCACCGAATGGATACGGGAGCAGCGACACCAGCAGCTCGGAGAGCTGATGAAAACTGTGGCCCGAAAGCAACAGGGACATGGGAATTACTATGGCCTCATAGGCAACTCCAAGAGCCTGAGCGACTACCGGACCCTGACGCTGCGCGAGCTATTCAAATGGCTCAATCGGCGCAGTCAGAGACGGAGTTACACGTGGCGCAGGTTCACTAAGTTGCTCCGGCGCTTTGCCGTGCCGCTGCCCAGGATAGTGGAGCGTGCCACCAACCCTGGACTGCCGAGCAAGCCTGGGTGGGAACCCCAACCGGCGGAGAGAGTGTGTCTGTTTGGGGACCACTATCGGGCCTGCCGTGCGTGAGCGAGTGGTGGTGGAGAGCCCGGTGCGGGAAAACCGCTCGCCGGGATCTGTGCGGGGGGCGCCGGGCAACCGGCGTGCCTACCGCAATCCCTCCGGTCCCGTTTTCTGCTTTTGCCGCTGCTTGGGCGGTGGCATTATGGCGCTGATGGGCATTACCCCACAGCAGTTGCGGCAGATGCAAGAGCGCCTGGGCAGTCCGCGGCGGACGGCCGGACCTGTATTCGATCAGACGACGCAACCCGGGGCCAAAACCCAGCAGACTATCCTTGGTCTGGACCCATCGCTGCGCGGCACGGGCTACGGTGTTATCAGGCCGGCCAAACCCTTTCCGCAGACTCTGGCGCAGGGTGTGATCTCTTGTCTGGCGGGTTGGGAGCGTTCGCGCTGCCTGGTGGAGATCGTTCAGACCCTGCGCGAGGTACTGCGCAGGCACAAGCCCGCCGTGTGTGTGGTCGAAGGACTGTTCTACGCACAGAACCTGCGGACGGCACTCGTCATGGGCGAAGCCCGCGGCGCGGCGTTGGCGATTGTCGCCGAGGCCGGGTTGGAGATCTATGAGCTGGCGCCGCGTAAGGTCAAGCAGGCGATCGTCGGCTACGGCGCGGCGCAGAAGCTGGCTGTGGCCAAGATGGTGCAACGGATGTTGCGCCTGCCGGAGGCGCCCGCCTCCGATGCGGCTGACGCCCTGGCGCTGGCGCTGGCGTTTGCCCAGGAACAGGGACGCTACAGCTTTCAGGCCGCCAAACGCGTATGATTACTTTTCTCCATGGTAAGCTGGTCGAAGCCCTTCCCACGCAGGTGACGGTGGATGTCAACGGGGTCGGCTACGAAGCGCTCATTCCGCTCTCCTCCTATGACAAGCTTCCGGCGCCCGGCCAGGAGGTGAGGTTGCTGACGCATCTGGCCGTGCGCGAAGACGCGCACACCCTCTACGGCTTCATGACCTCCTCCGAGCGCGATCTGTTCCGCATGCTTATCAACACCGTCAGCGGCATCGGCCCGAGGATTGCGCTCAACGTGCTGAGCGGGATGAATACAACGGCCTTTCGCGGCGCCGTGGCCAATGGGGATGTAAAGGCCCTGTCGCAGATCTCGGGCGTCGGCCGAAAGACTGCGGAGCGCATTGTGGTGGAGCTGAAAGACAAGATCGGTGCCGTCGGCGCCTGGGAGGCGACCAGTGCCCAACGCGCCCTGTCGCCGGAGGACCAGAAGGTCAACGACGCTGTGCTCGCCTTGATGGCGCTGGGCTTCAAACAGCTTGAGGCGCACGACTCCGTCCGCAAAGTCCAGGCCTCGCTTGGCTCTCAGGCTACCGTCGAGGACCTCGTCCGGGCCTGCCTAAAAAAGGGAGCTTGATGGGCGTAGCCAGTCGTTCATCGGAGCCTGCGGAGTCACCGGGTGCGGCCCGCAGGCGCACGTCGAGCGGTGTTGTGGTGCCGAATGCGCCGCGGTGGCACCAGCGTTTGGCCGCGTGGCTGGTCTTCGCGCTGGTGCGCGCAGTTTCCGCGACCTTGCGTTACCGGCTGACCGATCGCTCTGGTTATTTTGATGACGGCCCGGCCGGGCCGGCGATTTACTGTGTGTGGCACAACCGCCTGGCGCTCTGCCTGGTGCCGTATTTCGGCTACGTCAGGCAGCACAATCACACGCCCGGCATGGCCGCGATGGTCAGCGCCAGCAAGGATGGGGCGTTGCTCGCCGCGATTCTCGAACGCTTCGGCGTGCAACCGGTGCGCGGCTCCTCCAGCCGGCGCGGCCCGCAAGCCCTGTTGGAACTCGTTAGTTGGGCGGAGCGCGGCTATGACCTGGCCATTACTCCTGATGGACCGCGCGGGCCATGCTATGTCGTGCAGGAGGGCGTCATTGGTCTGGCGCAAGTCACCGGCCTTCCCATTCTGCCCGCCTCCTACTACCTGCCCTGGAAGGTCCAGCTCAAGAGCTGGGACCGATTCCAGATTCCGCTGCCGTTCTCGCGCTGCGAAGTGGTGGTCGCTCCCCCCATACGCGTGCCGCGCGAAGCCTCAAGTGCGGAGCGCGAGACACTGCGCCAGCGGCTCGAAGAGGTCTTACGGGAGCTCTCGCGGGATTGATCGGACCGGCAACGGCCGGCGCGAACATTTCTACGGCAGCAGTCTAACGAGGCCGTAGGCCAGCGCACCGCTTACTGGGATGGTAAGCAGCCAGGCCCAGACCATTCTCTCCACGACCGTCCACTTGATCGCATTCCAGCGCTTGGCGGCGCCGACGCCCATGATGGCGGCTGAGATGTTGTGCGTGGTCGAGACCGGGATGCCGAGGTGCGTTGCGGCGAGGATGACGGCGGCGGAACTCGTCTCGGCGGCAAAGCCATTGATGGGCTGGAGCTTGACCATTTTGTGGCCCAGGGTCTTGATGATTCGCCAGCCGCCGACGGCGGTGCCCGCGGCCATCGTCAGCGCGCAAACGACTTTGATCCACACCGCGATCTGCATCTGCTCGCCCGGCGGCGGCGCGGGCGTGTGGAGGAAGGACAGCCAGCCGGGCAGGTTCTCCAATTGCCCGGCAGTGGTAGCGCCAAGCAGGGTCAGGGCAATGATGCCCATGGTCTTCTGGGCGTCATTGGTGCCGTGCATGAAGCCCATGGCGCCCGCGCTAAGCATTTGCGCCTTGCCAAAGAAGCGATTGACCCGATTGGGGCGGGCATTGCGGAGCAGCACATACAGCAGCGCCATGAGGACGAAGCCGAGGATGAGGCCGACGATGGGCGAGGTGACCATTGGCACAATGACCTTCCAGAGCATTCCTTTGCCCTGATACCAGTGCTGCGGGTTTGGCTGCGACCAAATGATGACCTGCCAGTTATTGTTTGAGGCGGCCAGCGCCGCGCCGCAGAGGCCGCCAATCAGCGCGTGGCTGGAGCTAGAAGGCAGCCCGAACCACCAGGTGAGGAGGTTCCAAATGATCGCGCCCAGCAGCGCACAGATCATGATGTCCGAGCTGAGCAAAATCAGCTTGGAGTCCACCAGGCCCGAGGAGATGGTCCGCGCGACAGCCGTGCCCCACAAGGCTCCGAGGAGATTGGCACAGGCCGCGAGGGTGACCGCCTGGCGCGGGGTCAGGACCTTGGTGGCAACCACCGTGGCGATCGAGTTGGCTGTGTCGTGAAAGCCATTGATGTACTCGAAGACCAGGGCCACCAGAATGACGGTCAGCAGGAGTGTCATAGGCTAAGAACAACCTTGGGTCGGGAACTGGTTCATAGGGTAGCGCCGAACGCCAGGAACAGACGCATCAGCCCATAGGCAACGAGGCCGGAAGCCGGCAGCGTCATGAACCATGTCCAGACGATGCTCTCGACCAGGTGCCACTTCATGGCCTTATGGTTCCTCGCGGTACCAACGCCCATGATCGCGGTGGAAACCGCATGAGTGGTGGAGACTGGCATCCCCAGCGTGGCGGTTGTCATGAGCACCGCGGCCGATGTGGTGTCGGCCGCAAAGCCGTTGATCGGTTGGAGCCGCGAGACCTTCCGGCCCAGGGTCTTAATGATCCGCCGGCCGCCGGTCGCCGTCCCGGCGGCCATTGTTACTGCGCAGACCAACTTCACCCAAAGGGCGATCTTGAACTCCGGACTGTGCAGGAACTGCAGCCCGGCGGGCAAGTGGGCCAGGTCGCCGGCCTTGGTGGCGGAGAACAGGGCCAGGGCCACGATGCCCATGGTCTTCTGGGCGTCGTTGCTGCCGTGGCTGAAGCCCAGACAGGCGGCGCTCAGGATTTGCAGCTTGCGAAACACGTGGTTGACGCTCGAAGGGCGGGAACGGGCAAACACAATATAGAGGAGTGCCATCCACAGGAAGCCCACGACGAACCCAAAGATGGGCGAGCTGAACATCGGGATGATGACCTTGTAGAGCAGGCCGCCCCAGGCGTACCACGGTTTGCCGGCGACCGGCGCCGACCAGATCACCACATCCCAGTTGTTGCCCGCCGAAGCGATCGCGGAGCCGACCAACCCGCCGATCAGCGCGTGGCTGGAACTGGAAGGCAAGCCCAGCCGCCAGGTAAGCAGATTCCAAAGCGTTGCTCCCAGCAGACCACAGATCAGCGTGTTGCTGGTGACGCAGTGGGTGTCCACCAAACCCTGGCCCACAGTCGTCGCCACGGCGGTCCCGGCCAGCGCGCCGCACAGATTGGTGACCGCTGCCAAAGCGATGGCGTGTGAGGGGGTCAGGACCCGGGTGCCGACGACGGCGGCGACCGAGTTGGCGGTGTCGTGGAAGCCGTTGATGAACTCGAAGACCAGCGCCACGACGATGACCGTCACCAGCAACGTCATGTGGGTTTAGGAGTGCTTCAGGGCAATATGGGCGATGACATTGCCGGCGTCACGGCAGCGGTCTATGACCTTCTCCAACAGTTCGTAAAGATCCTTCAAGGCGATGACCTGGATGGCATCGTGCTTGCCGCTGAAGAGCTCCCGGTAGAGCGACATCATATGGTTGTCGGCTTCGCTTTCGAGAAACTGGAGCTGAGCGTTGAGGTCTTTGACCCGTTCCAGGTCCATGCCGTTGCGCAACGACTTGACCAGTTCGAGCACTACGTCGGTCGCCTGTTGCAGTAACTGGATTTGCTTGGAGAAATCCACGCCGCGCACGTATTGCGGAGCCACCCACACGCGGGTGGTGAACTTGTCAATCATCTTGGGGATCTTGTAAAGCGCGCTGGACAGCTCCTCGATGTCCTCGCGCTCCAGGGCCGTGATGAAGGTGGTATAGACGGCGTCGCTAATTTGGCTCGTGATCTCTTTGTCCTTCTTGCGGGTATAAGCAAACTCGTCAAAGGCCAGCGGTTGATCGAGCGTCTGGCTCAACTTGACGAGCGCCTGGACGCTAGCGCGCGCCGCTTCGGCGCTGGCTTCCAACAGCGTGAAGAATTTGTCCTCCTTGCCCAACAGCTTTTGTAGCGAAAACATAGTGCTCCAGTACTACCTGAGCCGCCCGGAAGTGCACGCAAAAAATGGGCCGGCTTCCGATGCGTAACGTTGTCGCAACCGCTGGCGTAGGGAGGGACGTTGGCCCTCCGTTGGCGCGGGTACACGGCGAATGCATGGGGCAAACATGGGATGCGCACGGTGCGATTGGCTAGGTTTTCGCTATGGTTTTCGGGGTTTTGACGCACCGCAGGCAGTCGCGTCTGGCTGCGCCAGCACTTCGACGAGGTAGCGGAGCTCCTCCTGCGCCTGGTCCGGGTCGCTGACGGTTTGGGCGATCTCGGCTTTGATGAGTTCGCGGAAGCGCCGGCGCAGGCGATGGACCGCTACCTTGACCGCGCCCTCCGTCAAACCGAGGCGCTCGGCGGCGGCGGCCTGGGACAGGGAATCCACGTCGCCCAGGAGCCAGGGTTTGAGGGTTTCAAACTGCTCGCTCTTGCCTGCGGCGGCGAACTCACCCGCCAGCAGGCTCAGGGCGCGCTCGACGAGGGTCAGTGCCCATTCGCGGTCGAATACGGTGTCGGGCACCTGACCCGCGGGATCCGGGATTTGCAGTTCGGTGGTGGTGTTCGTGCCGGTGCCCGCTTCGATGGAGACAGGCACTTGGCCGCCGCCGCGCTTGGCGGCCCGGGCGCGGTCGTATTGGTTCGAGAGGAAATTCTTCACCGCGCCCAGCAGAAACGAGCGGAACCGCCCGCGGCCCGGCTCGACAGTGTCGAAGCCGTGCCGGGCGAGGACCCGGGTGAAGAATTCCTGGGTGAGGTCGCGCGCGGCGTCCGCGTCGCGCCCGGTGTGGCAGATGAACGCCAGCACCGGCGCATAGTAGGACTCGCACAGTTCGCCCAGGGCGGCTTGCGCCGCAGGCGACTCGCCGCACGCCCGCAAGACGAGCGTCCAGCGGGTGGGTGCGAATCCCGCTGGGCGTGGTGTCGAATCTTCTGGCAGAGCGGGTGTGTTCACTTGTCGATAGGCCACTCTTTGATCGCCTTGAGCGCTTGCTCCCGCGTCCAGCCCATGCCGAGCCCCGTCACGTAGTCCGGGCCCTCGTCCTCGAACGGGGTGGTCCGAACGGGCGCGTAATTCACCGGCTCCAAGAAGATGCGCAACTCGACGCCGGACGAGCCGGCGGCGGACTCGCCTTGCGGCGTGACGTAATCCACCAGGCGATAGACTCCCTGATGCCTGGGGCGGACGGCCAGTTCAGCCGGCGGATTCACCAGCCGATACGCCCGCTCTCCGGTAAAGCGCGACCTGTAGCTCTCGTTGGACCACAGCAGGCTCACCGTCCATTGGACTTCAGACCGGGGCGAGTCGCTGCCTGGCGGGCCGGCATCGGCGCCATACCGCCGCGTAGAAGCCTGCTTGGCGGCCTGTGCCGTCTTGTTGGTGTCGTCTGCCCACTCGCATGAGAGCGTAAAGTCACCGACCATGTAGATCTTGCCCATCTTGAGGTAAGAGCTGAAGCCGACGCGGTCATCGAGGATGGGGACTCCGTTGGTCCAGCGAACGAACAGAACGCGCGCCAGGTGGTTGGGTGGAACGAAATACTTGAGTTTCCAACGCGGCTCGGCAGGCGCGGATGTCCCGGGCATCGTGTAGAGGACAAACCGGCCTTCAGACTCCGGATGAGAGTCGCGAGCGGCGGTCGCGAAACCGCCCGCGGCCCCGCTGGTGGAGGCGGGGGCATTACGGTTCCGGTAGCGCGACCACATGAGCAGCAGGACAACCGTTAGCACCACCAGTGAAATGAGGGCGAAGGATGTGCCTGCCCAGCGGGCGCGCCGTTGAGGGTCGATGCCCGGATCCCGGCGGGCGTTGGCGCGCTCGGGGACGGGAAGATCATCGCTGGTCACTGCGTCCAGTTGGCCGCGGTCGAGGGCGCTGTTGGCTCGCAGGAAGACTACGCAGAAGAAGAGCAGACCGATGACCAGGAGAGGGGTAATGTACACGGCCAGAAGCCATTCCCCCCCTGACGAAGACTTCCCGATTGCCCATGTGCCGATGGCCACCAGGAGGCAGCCCAGGACCAGCGGCAGCGCTTTGCGGTTCCAGGCCGGTTCGGCGCTGACGGAAACAGCGGGCGTATCCAAAGCGCGGGGCACTTTGCCCGTGCACGTCTGAACGGCCCTCCGCACGCGCTCGAACCAGCGGCCCACGCTGTCATTGATCTGCGCCGCGTTCGTGGCGCCCGGTTCCAAGGGGGTGAGGTGCACCGTCAGCAATTGCCCCTGGTAACGGTAGGTGACGCAGAGGTAGTTAATGCGGGCGTACTTCATCACCCAGGGCGTGGTCCACATCTGGAACTGGCCGATGCTGAGCTCTTCGATGTCCTTGAGCGGGATGGCGATGGTGGTGCGCGAGGCGTCGGTGAAGGTGAGCGTCTCGGACTCCAGCGTCAGTTGACCTCGGCAGGTGAAGACGCGGGCGGCGGCGCCGGGGAAACAGCGGCGCATGCGCGCCGGGGTGTTGAAGTAGCAAGGCACGGCAGGCCAAGGGGGGGTGCCGCCGGAACGGCTCGGGTCGGCGGTTGGCAAGGCGACCGTCTGGGCGGGGCCGCTCGCGAAATGCAGCGTAATCGCCTCGACGCTGGTCTTGACTTCGCCGGCGCTGTGGAACCGCTTCTCCCGCTCCTTCTCCAGAGCGCGGAAAACCACATCATCCACGCGCGCATCCACGCTGGATTTCTGCGAAGGCGGGGCGAAGCGGCCGATCGGCAGCTCGCCGGTGAGCATCTCGTAGAACACCACGCCCAGCGAGTAAATGTCCGCGCGCTGATCCACGTCCTGCGGATGCTCCAGTTGTTCGGGCGCCATGTAGTGCGGCGTGCCGATGGCGAGGCCGCTGGCTGTCAGCGTGACCTGCTCCTTGGCCTCGCCGACGAGTTTGGCGATGCCGAAGTCGGCAATCTTCACCCGGCCGCGGGTGTCGAGCAGGATGTTCTCGGGCTTGATGTCGCGGTGGAGGATGCCTTCGTCGTGGGCGAATTGGAGCGCCTCGCAAATCTTCGGCACCAGCATCATGGCTTGCTGCGGCGTGAAGCGGCCCGCCTGCATCGCCTGGCGCAGGTTGACGCCGTCCACGAACTCCATGAGCAGGTAGAAGAAGCCGCCGGATTGGCCGAAGTCATGGACGGTGACGATGTTCGGGTGGTTGAGCCGGGCCAGCACGCGGGCTTCGCGGTTGAACCGTTCGGCGAAGGCGGCGTCGGCGGCCAGCGATTGGGGCAGGAGCTTCAGGGCGACGAGGCGATCCAGCCTGGGCTGGCGGGCTTTATACACCACCCCCATGCCACCGTGGCCGATGAGCTCGAGTATTTCCAGTTGCGGGAAGGCGGCGGCCACCGTCTCGATGGCCGGCGGCGGCTTTCGCTCGCCGGGCTGGCCGGCCTCGGTTGGGGTGGCAACCGCGGCCAGCAGGCATTTTGGGCACAATCCCTGCGGGGCGTTGGCCGGCAGCGGCGCCTGGCACTTCGGGCAACGATTGGCAATGGGCTCAGTATTCATGCTGCCAGCTTCCTGAGGAAACCGCTGACGCAGGTTACACAGAATCGCAGAATATATGCGATAGCTGAATGCGCCGACCGAGCGTCTCCCCCTCCCCATGAACCTCCCCCAGGTTGGACGTCGCAACCCATTGTACCACAGCAGGTTGCGAAGAATGGCTATTTTTGGCCACTGGCACACCCGGTTCAGGGGTTCGATGCGCGAAATCTGGTTTGGGGGAATTCTCACCCCGGCCCTCTCCCCTCGGCGGGGGAGAGGGAGAATCGTCGGCAGTGCTGGGGCTCACCTTCTCCCCCGCCGGGGGGAGAGGGCCGGGGTGGTGACGCCTTTTCCGTTGACGCACAGTTGAGGTTCTGGCTTGTTAGGCTCCGATGCCTGCAAATTCAGTCACCATGATGTCCAACAGTGCCGTCAGCCGCCGTTCGTTTCTGAAGGTCCTCGGGGCCACGGGTCTGGCCGCACCCTTTGTGACGCGCGAACTGCTGGCCCGGCCGCCCAGCGGCGTGCTGCGCCACGCCAGCTTCGGTGCCGGCGGCATGGCTTGGGAAGACATCCGGCAACTCGTCCGGTCCAAGCGCGTCAAACTTGTCGCTGTAGCCGAGGTGGATTTGAAGCGAACCGGGGAAGTGCGGAAGCTGTTCCCGCTGGCTAGGATTTACCAGGACTGGCGCGAGTTGCTGGATCGGGAGGCCAAGCACATTGACTCGGTCAACGTCTCCACGCCCGACCACATGCATGCGCCAATGGCCATGAGCGCGCTGCAATTGGGCAAACAGGTCTATTGCCAGAAGCCATTGACGCATGACCTGTATGAAGCTCGGAAGCTGACTGAGATTGCCGGCCAAAAGCGCGCTGTGACTCAAATGGGCATCCAGATACACTCGACCAGCTTTTATCGCATGGCCGCCACGCTGGTACAGGCTGGCGCCATCGGCCGCGTTAAGGAAGTTCACTGCTGGAATAGCGGCACCTGGGGCGATACCACGGCCCTCCCGGATTCCTCGGACCCCATCCCGGCGGGTTTGGATTGGAACCTGTGGCTCGGGGTTTGCGCCGAACGCCCCTTCATCGGCAAGGAGTACTATCATCCCAATAACTGGCGTAAACGTCTGGACTTCGGCACCGGCACGCTGGGGGACATGGGTTGCCATATTCTCGACCCGGTCTTCATGGCCCTCGGACTGACCGCGCCCAGTTCAATCCGTTCCGAGGGCCCGCCTCCCAACCAGTGGAACTGGCCCGTTGATTCCCAAGTGCAATATGTATTCCCCGGCACCGCCTTCACCGCAGACACCACGCTGCCCCTGACCTGGTATGACGGTGCCCAGAAGCCTCCACCGGCTGTCCGCGCGCTGCTCGAGGGCGACGATCTGCCGGGCACGGGCTCCATCTTTGTGGGCACGCAGGGCGCGCTGGTGCTGCCCCACGTGGCCAGGCCGATGCTTTACCCGGACAACAAGTTCAAGGACCTGAAGCTGCCCGAGATCGCTGAAAAGGACCATTGGGGCGAGTATGTGGACGCGTGCCGGGGCGAGGGCCGGACGACCGCAGGGTTCGATTATTCAGGCCCGCTGGCCGAAGCAGTTCTGCTGGGCACCGTCGCAGTGCGCTTCCCGCAGACCACCCTCCACTGGAGCGCGGCCCAGTTAGCTTTTGCCGAAGCCGAAGCCAACCAGTTTGTCCGCCGCTCATACCGCGCCGGGTGGTCCGTCAAGGGTCTCGGCTGAGGGAACCCTATTTGTTGGCAGGTTCGCTCTCGTCCACGACCATGTAGCGGCTGGAGCCACCGCTCCAGACGCGCAGCATGGTGATTTTGTCCTTGGGATTCTCGGTCAGGCGCACGGCCTCGTCGGCGGTCTTAACGGGCGTGCGGTCAATCTCCTGAATGACGTCGCCGGGCTTGAGGCCGGCTTCGGCAGCCGCGCAGTCCGGTTCGATGTCTGCCACGATCACGCCTTTCACGCTTTCAGGGATGTCAAACTGCCGTCGTGCCTGCGCGTCCAGGTCGCTCACAGTCACACCGTTGAGGGTGCCCTCGTCAGCCTTTTTCGGATCGCTGGATTGGGCTAGTTTCTCAGTGCCGGGCAATTCCTGCACAGTAGCCTCCAGACTCCTGGTGGCGCCATCGCGCAGGACTTTCAGCGGCACCTTGGTGTCCGGCTTGGTCTCACCGACCGCGAGCTTGAGGTGCCGGCTGTCGCGGACTTTCTTGCCGTTGTACTCGAGCACCACGTCGCCGTTCTTCAAGCCGGCCTTGGCGGCGGGCCCATTGGGAACGACGTCGCCGATGAGCGCGCCACTGGTGTCCTTGAGTTTGAACTCCTTGGCCAGCGACGGGTTCACATCCTGGATCATCACTCCCAGGTAACCGCGGCTGACATGGCCGTATTTGACCAGGCTCTCCATGACGTTGCGCGCGAGATTCGAGGGGATGGCGAACCCGATGCCCTGGTTGCCGCCCGAGCGGCTGAAGATCGCGGTGTTGATGCCGATGAGCCGGCCTTCCACATCCACCAGCGCGCCGCCGGAGTTACCCGGGTTAATGGCCGCGTCGGTCTGGATGAAGTCCTCATATTCTTCAATGCCGAGATTGCCCCGGCCCGTGGCGCTGACAATGCCGGTGGTGACGGTCTGGCCCACGCCAAACGGGTTGCCGATTGCCAGCACAAGGTCGCCCACCTCGACCTTGTCGCTGTCTGCCATCCGCACATACGGCAGGTCATGCGCCTCTACCTTGATGACGGCGACATCCGACTTTGGATCCCGGCCGATTACCTTGGCCGTCAACTCGCGGCCGTCCTGCAGTGCCACTTTCACCTCGTCGGCGTTGTCCACCACATGGTTGTTGGTCAGTATGTAACCATCCTTGGTAACAAGCACACCCGAGCCCATACCATACTGGCGTGGGGTTCTGAACTGGCGACCGGGAGGCTGGTTGCCAAAGCGTTCGCCAAAGAACCGGCGCCAGAACGGGTCGTTGAACCCAAACCAGTCCGGGGTGGTGCCTTGGGGCGACTGGGTCGTCACGACGATCTTGATAACGGCGGGAGTGACCTTCTTGACGATGGGCGCGAAGCTAACGTGTGGTCCAGCCGCGCGCGGCACGGGCGTCTCCTCGACTTCCAGCTTGGGGGCGGGCGCCGCAGCCTTCGGCACGGCAGCGGTCAATCCTGCGACCAGTGCGGCCCCGCCCAGCGCCAAACCCAATGTGCGAATGTTCATGTATGCCATAATGTTCTTCATAAGTGTTGCCTGAGTCTTACTTGTATTGTTACGGTATTGGAGTATTGGAATCGTGACAGGAAGCTTTCGCGGGCATTACACTTTTGTAATGAAGGGTTGATTCGCGGCAGCGAACGTTTCATCGTGGATTAAGGTCTGATCAACATGGAAAGTAACGAGATTATTGGTTTTGTACCGTGGCCCGTGGCAGCAGCCACGGCCATCTGGTTTGGCGTGATGGCTTACAAGTCCAACAAGAACTTTGTGTTGTGGGCCATCGGAGGCGCTGTGCTTGGGTTGGTGCTCACCACTCTGGTCATGGGCCTGGGGCAAGCCACTTTCATCCCTTACCACACCGGTGAGATTGCGACCTTCCGAGGGAAACTCGCCGCGGCGGCCATCATAGTCGTGGTTTGCGCGGGTTGGCTGTTCACGGGCACCCTTCACCGGCGGTTGTTCGCTGCCTGGAGGAAAAAGGCAGCAGCCCCGGAGTTGGCTGCCAAGCCGCCGCCCGCAACTCCCAAACCGTAGCGGCGTTCAATCTCTGATGATCCTGACCCGGCGGTTCAGGGCCTGCACGACGACCCCTAGAATGCGCGGGTGACGGAGAAAGAAGGGCAGCCATTTCGGGCTCAGTATCCGCAGCGGCGCCTGCCGCTTAAAGAAATGATACAGGTTTTCGTAGGTCGTCTGCACGCCCCGTTCCAGCTCTTTGGAGGTCATTCGGGCCGGTTGAAAGACGGCGTTGGCCCAGCCGAGTTTTTCGCGGTCGTGGGCGAGCAGGCGGCCCTGCCGCTTCAGCTGGTGGTAAATCGGCGTGCCAGGGTAGGGGGTCAGGATGTAGAGCAGGGCGTCTTCCAACCCCATCTGCTTGATGCAGGTCTCCGCCGTCTTGAAAATCCGCTGGTCCTCGTTGTCGAAGCCGAAGATGAAGAAGCCCTGGACCAGGATGCCATGCTGGTGAAAGCGGCGCACCACCTCCTGGTAGTTTTCAACCCGGTTCTGCACCACCCCCGCTCGCTCCAATGAGTCCGCGTGCACCGTTTGAAAACCCACCTGCACGAAGAAGCACCCGGACTTCTGCATGGCTCGCAGCAAAGGAAGGTTCTTCGTGATCGTGGTGGGTGCCTGCACCGACCACGCTTTCTTGAGCGGCGCGATCTTCTCGCAAAGGGCCAGCGCGTAATCCTCGTCCACGAACAGGTTGTCATCCACGAAGAACACAATATCCTGCTTCATGCCTTTGAGCTCTTCGTAAACCTTCTCGGGGGAGCGTCGCCGATGCTGGTGCCACGGGACGTGGGGGAGGTAGCAGAACTTGCAGGAGTGATTGCAGCCGCGGGTGGCCTGGATCATCCCGACCAGGCGATTCTGTCGGAGCAAGTCCCGCCGCGGCACCGGCACATCGTCCATGACCGTCGGCCTGTCCTGCTGGTAGATCCGTTTCAGCGTGCCGGTGGCCGCATCCTTGAGCAACAGAGGCCAGACATACTCCGCCTCGCCGATGACGATGGCGTCGGCGTGCTGCAGACACTCCTCCGGCATCAGGCAGGCATGCACCCCGCCAATGACCACTTTGACGCCCTTGCTGTGGAACCTGTCCGCGAGGTCAAATGCCCTTTGCGAGGAAAACGTCGTGGCAGTGATCCCGACCAGGTCGAAAAGCCGTTCGTAGGGGATTGCGTCCCAGTCGTTATCCACAATCGTCACCTCGTGCCCGTCCGAGAGCGCAGCCAAAATGCCGAGGTGCAGCGGCTCGAACGAAATGTGCGTCAGGAAGCGATACACCCCGTCCTTGACGAGCCAGCGCGGCTTGATCAGGAGAATCCGCATCGCTACAGGCTCCCCAGATATGTGTTAAGCCAGGCCCTGAGATTGAGGAGTTTGACGCCCAGCCGTCCTTGGACGCCGAAGATGTCGCTCCATGGGCGGTTTCGGACCAGATGGTTTAGGAAAACGCGCGTGTTGGCCGTCTGCGTCTTCTCATGCGGGCTGCGGGTCTCGATGCTGTCGGGCTGAAAGAAGCAGGACGGGTCCTCGGCCAGGTAATCGCCGGTGTGGTAATAAGCCAAAGAGCGACAGCCGCGGCACGAATCACCATACCGGCAGCGCGCGCACTTGCCCTTGGCCGGACGCTCGCCGCGCAACACGCGCATAATCTCAGACTCCGCGATGATGCGCGACAAAGCCTGGTCGCGCACGTTGCCACAACAAACCGGGCTGTCCAGCAGGTGCACGCAGGGCGCCACGTCCCCCTCGGCGTTGATTCCGAGAAAGGTGCGCCCGGCCTGGCAACCCAGGTTGCCCAGGCTGAGCCCTCCGCCGCCAAAGCTCAGGCGGGTCGCATCCGGCGCGGCAAAAAACGGGGTGTAGCTGACGTAGCTTAGCGGATTGGCTCGCAGGACAGGATGAATCCTGGCCGCCATGTCGTCCCGGTCAAAGCATAAGTGCCGCGCCTTGGCCGCCGCGCCCCGCGGCACAAAGGGCGAGCGGATGACCGCGATCTTCCTGGCCTGCAGCCAGTCCATCGTGCGCTGCAGCGATGCGAGGTTGTGCCGGGAAACCGTCAGCAACACAAAAGTGGGCACAGCGTGCTCTTCGCAAAGCTCGAGCAACCGCCCCAGGCGCTCCCGATCCCCTGAGCGGCACTTCTTCTGGATGTCATCATCCACCGAGTCGAGGGACAAACCCATGGTCAAGCGCCCGGCGGCGGCGCGCTTTAGCTTCCGAACCCTGGCCGAATCAAGCCCGCTGCCGCTGGTGTTGACGAAAGTGTAGAGACCGTTGCGGGCGTTGTGCGCGATCAGGTCCAGGTGATCCGGGCGCTGCAGGATCTCGCCGCCGGAAAACGAGACGGCTCCCTTGGGACAGAAGGCCTTAAGCTCATCCAGCACCAGCCGCTTGGCTTCCTCGGTGGACAACTCCGGCCGGGAGGGGGGCGCAACGCGCTCGGTCATGCAGTTAGGGCATCCCTGGTCGCAACGCCGGGTCGCCTCGAAATAGCAGAGAAAAAATGCGCGCCTTCTCATCGGTTTACCACGAACGGCAACGCGAAGGTGGCGCTGAGACTACTATCCAACGGGATTTGGGTTCCGCGGGTCGCATGCGAGGGTTATCCTACCATCCGGCTGCCAAACGCCAAGGAAAAGCCAAACCGGCATCGCTGCGCCCTCCCCACGCGATCATGGCTGCCGCACCGCGCTCGCCCTGACTATTTCCTGATTTTCAAACAGCCACGTCTTCTCTAGATTCTCCCGCAAAGCAATATGCTCCTGGTTATAGACAACTACGATTCATTTACATACAACCTGGTGCAGTACCTGGGCGAGCTGGGGGTGGAGCTTCAAGTCCATCGCAACGACCAGATTTCGCTGGACCAGGTGCGCGCCCTGGCGCCGGAGCGCATCCTGGTTTCGCCCGGCCCGTGCTCGCCGCGCGAAGCGGGCCTGTCCAACGACATCATCCGCACTTTCGGGCCGCGCACCCCAACCCTCGGCGTCTGCCTGGGGCACCAGTGCATTGGCCATGTTTTCGGAGGCAACGTCGTCGTCAACTACCGCATGATGCACGGCAAGACCTCACTCATTCAGCACAACGGCAAAGACCTGTTCGTCGGCATGCCCAACCCTTTTGCCGCCACGCGCTACCATTCCCTGGTCATCGAGCGTAGCTCCGTCCCGGACTGCCTGGAAATAACCGCCCAGACCGAAGAGGGGGAAATCATGGGCGTGCGGCACAAGCAGCATCCCATCTGGGGCGTCCAGTTTCATCCGGAGAGCATCCTGACCCAAAACGGCCGCCAGATTCTAAAGAACTTCCTGAGCCTCAAGTAAACCTCTGGAGCGCAACCACCCCCGCGAGTCCGGATGCCGGGCAGCATCCAACGACGAGGGGCCTGCGGAACCGGGTTCAGCCCTGAATTGGGTGGCTGGACGCCCCACCATCCCAAGCCGATCAGGCTTGATTTGGAACCAACCAACCCGGTTTATCCCGCGCCGCACAAGGCCCCCCCTCCACCTCCTCTCCACACCGTCATCTTTCCGTCCAGACACGGTAGCAGCCCCGTAGCGGGCAACGGAGCAGGGGCGAAAGCGCTCGCCCGAAAAGTAAGAAGGCGCGAAAAGCTGTTCGCTCCCGCGCCTTGCTGACAGGCGTTCTTCTGAACGCCTCGAAAAGCTTACACCGCCTCCTCGCGCCGCCTCCCATAGCCGCCGCCGCGTGGCGGCCGCTCTTCGCGAGGGCGCGCTTCGTTAACGGTCAAGGGCCGGCCATCAACTTCCTTGCCGCTGAGCGCCTTGATGGCGGCCTCGCCGCCTTCTTTGGTTTCCATGGTCACAAATCCAAAGCCGCGGGGACGGCCGCTGAACTTGTCCTTGATGATATCCACCTCCTGGACAGGCCCATGCGCGCTGAACAGTTCCCGTAGTTGTTGATCTGTGGCGTTGAACGATAGATTCCCCACAAACAGTTTCATACTCATTTATACTTCGACATTCTGACTGACTGCTCTTTCGCGACCGTTCCCGACCATCGGGTTTCAAATCATCATTGAACTGGGTCCAACCGAGGATTTACCTGATCACAAAATAGGCCAATCAATCCATTTCGCCGAATTCTAGTGGGAAGGCCCGGGAGATGCAACCACTAAATTGACCGGCACACCCCCCTGCCGTTTGCTCTGGTCCGCAGCCTCCATGAACGCGATAATCTCCAGCGTTTCACTGGAGCTGACCGGGGCCACGCCCGTCTGAAAGAACTTCATGATCGCCGCCACCAGCGGCTGATAACCGTCAAATGCCCCCACCGCCGTTTCCCCTTTCTCACCTTTGGCCAGGCCGTGGAAGCTCTTGCTCTCGCGGTAGATCCCCTTGCGTCCGTCGCTCCATGTGCCGATGACCTCGATCAGGCCGTCTTTGGTCGTGCCGCGCTGGACGGTTCGGCAGCCTGTGCCCATAACCGTAAACAGGCTCTCGACCCCGTGCACCCCATACCAGAACAGGTCCGGGTGATGCGGCTCAATCGAGCAGGGGCCATACGTCTCAGCGTACGCGACCCGCCCTATCAACCCGTTTCGCACCGCCTGTGTGTTCCTGGCGAAACGCAGCCCCGAGGAGCTGAACACCGGCACCTTTGCTGCCCGCGCCAGCCGGAATATCTCGTGCGCGTCCCGCAGCGAGGTGGCTATGGGCTTGTCAATGTAAACCGGCTTACGCGCCTTCAATACCGGCTTCACCTGCTCCAGGTGCGGGCGTCCGTCCACGCTCTCCAGCAACACCGCGTCCACGTTCTGGCACAAATCCTCGATCCGGTCGTAAAATGTCACCCCGTACTTCTCGCGCAGCGTCTTGGAGTAGCCCTCGACGTGCCCGATGCTTGACGGGATGTCCGCGCTGCCGCCCTTGTATGCCGCCACAACCTTGCCGCCGGCAGCATGTCCCTTCGCTTCCGGGTTGTTTATCGTCTCAGTAAACGCGATCACATGCGAGGTGTCGCAGCCGATAATGCCAATCCGCAAGTCCGCTGCCATCACCGCCGCGCCGCACATCACAACCGCCATGCAAAAGACACTCAATCTCATAAAAGGCAATGCTATCATGTTGTCAAGACTCCGCCGAGGATAAGCCAACAACAGCGCTTTGCCAGACTGAAATGCTACGGCCCGGTCCCGCGGTTTCGCGCCGGGGAGACCATTTCGCTTGATAGCGGGCGGGGCGACTCTCTAATCTGCGCAGGGTCTTCCGGGTGCGGAAGCCCAATATGCGTGTTGTTGAACAAGCCAGTAGTGTCGCCTCGAATCAGGCGACGATACAAAGTGCGCCGGGCGCCGTCCCGCCGCATCAGGTCATCGCCCGACTGGAGGAGCACATCCTCGTGGATGGGTTCAAGCTCGTGTTCGACCTGGCGCGCAGCCGCGGCTCGCGCTTCGTGGATGCGGCGACGGGGCGTGAACTGATTGACCTCTACAGCTTTTACGCCTCGCAGCCCATTGGCTTCAACCACCCCCACTTTGAACAGCCGGAAGTCCAGGCCGACCTGCTGGCGGCGGCTAGGGTCAAGGTGGCCAACGCGGACGTCTATACCGTGCAATACGCGACGTTCGTTCAAACCTTCGCCCGCGTTGCCGGCCTGGCGCCGCTCGGGCGCTATTTCTTCATCGAAGGCGGCGCCCTCGCCGTGGAGAACGCCCTCAAGGCGGCGATGGATTGGAAGGTGCGGCGCAACCTCGCCGCGGGCCGGGGCGAGCGTGGCACGGAGATCATCCATTTCGAGCGTGCCTTCCACGGTCGCAGCGGCTACACGATGAGCCTGACCAATACGGACCCGCGCAAGATCGCCCACTTCGCCAAGTTCCCCTGGCCGCGCATTATCTCGCCGAGCATTGATTTCTCCCTACCCCCCGCTGCGCGCGAGGCCGCGGCAGCCGAGAAGGAAGAGCTCGCGCTCAGGCAGATCAGCGATGTGCTGGCCCAAAAAGCTCCCGAGATCGCCGCGATCATCATCGAGCCCATTCAGGGGGAAGGCGGCGACAACCACTTCCGGGCTGAGTTCCTGCAGGCGCTGCGCCGTGTTTGCGATGAGAACGAGATTCTCCTCATCTTTGACGAAGTCCAGTCCGGCCTGGGGATTACGGGCAAGACGTGGTGCTGCGAGCATTTCGGCGTGCTGCCCGATCTGCTGGCCTTCGGAAAGAAGGTGCAGGTCTGCGGCGTGATGGCCGGCCCGCGCCTCGATGAGGTCAAAGAGAACTGCTTCCGGCTTCCCAGCCGTATCAGTTCCACTTGGGGTGGCAACTTCACCGACTACGTGCGCTCTACGCATTACCTGCGGATCATCGAGGGGGAGCGGCTGGTCGAGAACGCGCGCCGCCAGGGTGAGCGTTTCTTGGCCGGACTCCAGGCGCTGGCCAGGAAGCACCCCGTCATCTCCGCCGTCCGCGGGCGCGGGCTGATGATGGCGTTCGATCTCCCCAACGGCAACGCGCGGGACGCGTTCTGGAAAGGCGCTTACGACCTGGGCTTGCTCGTCGTCCGATGCGGCGAGCGCTCCATCCGCTTGCGGCCCGTGCTGGATGTGAAGGACGACGTCATCGAAGAGTCGCTGCGCATCATGGACCGGCAGTGCCGCCTGCTCTAAACCCCGTGTGCTTTCTTGTGCGACCGGCCCTTAGCCAAGTGGTATATTGGATCTGACTTATGAAACAAACACGCCCTCTTGCCTCCGCCCTGTTTAAACGGCTCGGCCTCAAGGCCGAAAACCCTGGCGTCTTCTGCGGTGAATGGTTCGGCAGCGGCAAGCTGCTCAAGAGCGTATCGCCCGTTGACGGCCGCGTCCTGGCCACCGTCCGCACCGCCACGCCCCAGGAATATGAGCAAACCGCCCGGCGGGCCCAGCAGGCATTCCACGAATGGCGCCTCGTGCCCGCCCCCAAGCGCGGCGAACTCGTGCGCCAGCTCGGCAACGCCTTGCGCCAGGCCAAGTCCGACCTGGGCAGGCTCGTTGCGCTCGAGGGCGGCAAAATCCTGCCCGAAGGCGAAGGCGAAGTGCAGGAGATGATTGATATCTGCGACTTCGCCCTCGGGCTCTCGCGCCAGCTCTACGGCCTCACCATCGCCTCGGAGCGCCCCCAGCACCGGATGATGGAACAGTGGCATCCGCTGGGCGTCGTCGGCATCGTTACCGCTTTTAACTTCCCGGTGGCCGTCTGGGCCTGGAACAGCGCCCTGGCGGCAGTCTGCGGCGATGCCACCATCTGGAAACCCTCCAGCCAAACCCCGCTTACCGCCCTGGCCACCCTCAACATCGCCGAGCGCATCTGCCGCGACAACAACGTTGACCCGGCAATCTTCAGCCTCGTCATCGGCGACGGCGCAACAGTCGGCGAGCGCCTGATCAACGACCCGCGCATCCCGCTGGTCTCCGCGACCGGCTCCACCAAAATGGGCCGCCACGTGGCTGAGCAGGTCGCCCGCCGCCTCGGGCGCTCGCTCCTGGAACTGGGCGGCAACAACGCCATCATCGTCACCCCCAGCGCTGACCTGGACCTCGCCATGCGGGCGATCCTGTTTGGCGCGGTCGGCACGGCGGGGCAGCGGTGCACCACCACCCGGCGCATCATCCTGCACGAGTCCATCCGCGAGGCCCTCATCCGGCGCCTGGTCGGCGCTTACCAGCAGGTCCGCATTGGCAACCCCTTGGAACCCGGCACGCTCATGGGGCCGCTCATAAACCCGCGCGCCGTCGAAGACATGCGGGTCGCCCTGGAAGCCGTGCGCAAAGAGGGCGGCCGGGTCCTGTATGGCGGCGAGCACCTCAACGGTCCGCATTATCCCGGCGGCTGCTACGTCCGGCCCTGCATCGTCGCCGCGCGCCACGAGATGAAGATCGTCCACGAAGAAACGTTCGCGCCCATCCTCTACCTCATCCCTTACCGGACGCTGGACGAGGCAATCGCCTACCACAACGAAGTGCCTCAGGGGCTCAGCTCCGCCATCTTCACCAACGACCTGCGCGAAGCCGAGCTGTTCCTCTCTGCCCGGGGCAGTGATTGCGGCATCGCCAACGTCAACATCGGCACCAGCGGCGCCGAAATCGGCGGCGCCTTCGGCGGCGAAAAGGAAACTGGCGGCGGCCGCGAGAGCGGCAGCGACGCCTGGAAAAACTACATGCGCCGCCAAACCGCGACCGTCAACTATTCCAAAGAGCTCCCGCTGGCACAGGGAATCGTCTTCGGCTGAACACGCCGCGCGGGGGGCAAGCCTGGCCCGGGCCGCCGGACATCGGAGGTGAATCGGTAAAAGTCTTGGCGATTGGGGCGCCGATGGGCTATTCTGGGTGCCGGCATGAACTTCGGGGGCAGTAAATGGTTTACCGAATGGCTGGTCGGCTTGGGACGGATTACGCTCCTGGCCCGCGAATCGGCGGGGTCGCTCCTCCGCCTCCAAGTGGCGTGGCGTGACCTCCTCCACCAGGTTCACTTCGTCGGCGTCAAATCACAGTCGGTGGTGCTGATCACCGGCGCCTTCACCGGCATGGTCCTGGGCGCGCAGACCTATTTCCAGTTCCACAAGGTCAAGATGGACACCGCCATGCTCGCGGTGGTCAGTGTCTCCATGTGCAGCGAGCTGGGGCCCGTGCTGACCGGGCTCATGGTCGCCGGCCGCGTCGGCGCAGCCATCGCCGCCGAACTGGGCACGATGCGCGTCACCGAGCAGATTGACGCGCTCCGCACCCTGGCGACTCACCCAGTGGATTATCTGGTCGTGCCGCGCCTGCTCGCCCTGCACATTGCGCTCCCGTTGTTGACGGTCGAGGCGATCGCCGTCGGCATAGGCGCCGGCTACCTCGTGGGAGTGTTCCTGCTGGGCGTTGACCCGGTTTACTCTTGGTACAATATGCTTCGCTACACCGGCACCGGCGACGTCATCGTCGGCCTGATTAAAGCGGTGTGCTTCGGCGGCATGGTCGCGCTGGTGGGCTGCTACAAAGGGCTCTACTGCGGCGAGGGGGCTGAAGGCGTGGGCCGCGCCACGACCGAAGCGGTGGTCTATTCCTCGATCGCCATCCTGATCTCCAACTTCTTCCTCACCCTCACCCTGGGCCGCATCCTCGACACCCTATGATCGAGGTCCGCGACCTAAACAAGCGCTTCGGCTCTCACGCCATCCTGGACGGCGTGAGCTTCCGGATCGAGAAAGGCGAGTCGGTCGTCATCATCGGCCGGAGCGGCGGCGGCAAAAGCGTGCTGCTCAAGCATCTGATCGGACTGCTCCAACCCGACGCCGGCCAGGTGCTGATTGAAGGCGAGAACATCGTCGCCATGAACGAGCGCGATCTGCTGCGCATCCGCCGCAAGTTCGGCATGTTGTTTCAAGGCGCCGCCCTCTTTGATTCCATGACCGTCGCGGAGAACGTCGGCTTTGCCTTCCGCCGCGAGCGCACTTTGCCCAGCCATGAAATCCGACGGAAGGTCGCCGAGGTGCTCGAAATGGTGGACCTGCCTGGCATCGAGGACAAAAAACCCTCCGAGCTCTCCGGCGGCATGAGAAAACGGGTCGGGCTGGCCCGCGCCATCATTTATCGCCCCGAAATCGTCCTCTACGACGAGCCGACCACCGGCCTGGACCCGATTGTGTCCGACAGCATTGACCAGCTCATCCTGCGGGTGCGCGACCGGTTGGAGGTGACCACCGTCGTGGTGACGCACGACATGCGCAGCACCCGCCGGCTGGGCCAGCGCATCCTGATGCTCCACAACCGGGAAATCCACGCCGCCGGAACCGCCGACGAAATCTTCAACTCGCCCGACCCGATTGTGCGGCGGTTCATCGAGGGCGTTTCCGATCCCAAGGAACTCGCTTTTTGACATGGATAAATCTCGCCTCGAATGGAAAGTCGGCCTGTTCGTCTTCATCGGCCTGGTGCTGGCCGCCGCCCTGCTGCTCCAGTTCAGCAAAGGCACCACCTTCCTCCGCCCCGCCTACGAAATCACCCTCGAAGCACCCAGCGTCAGTGGCCTCAAACCCCGCGCCCAGGTGCTCATGTCGGGCATCCAGGTGGGCACCGTCGCCGACATGCGCCTCGCCCCCGACGGCAAGAGCGTCCTCATCACCCTCCGGATTTACCAGCAGCACCAAATCCACAAGGACGCCCGCTTTGTGTTCGAGCAATCCGGCTTTCTGGGCGATCAATACGTCGCCATCCTCCCCACCAAAAACCAGGGTGAGCTTTTTCGCTCCGGCGACCGTGCTGCCGCCGAGGCCCCCCTTGACCTCCAGGAGGTCGCCCGCTCCGCCGCCGGGTTCATCGAGCACATTGACTCCGCCGCCACCAACATCAACAACGCCCTCAAAGACGCCCGCCTCACCGCGCTCAGCGTCAGTAACCTGACCAAGGTCCAGGCCACGTTCGACAACCTCCATCTCATGTCCGAAGGCTCCATCGAGATGGTCGAGAAGGCCCGCCTCTTCCTGGACAACAACCACCCCACCGTCACCGCCGCCGCGAGCAATCTCCTCTCCTTCTCGGTAGAGGCCAACAAGGCAGTCGGCGACGTGCGCGCCCTGCTTGCCGCCAACTCGCCGGGCATCGCCGCCTCAGTCAGCAACATTGAATCCTCCACCGAAACTTTGAAGACACTGCTCGAGAACCTCAAGCAGGGCAGGGGGACGGCCGGGAAAATCCTTGAAAGTGACGAAATAGCCGCCAATCTGTCCCAAATCGTGAGCAACTTGAGCATTACCACCAGCAACCTCAACCGCCTGGGCCTGTGGGCTGTCCTGCGCAAACCCCGGCCGGCCCCGACCAACACCCCCGCTTCCGCGCGCACGGTGCTCACCGCCCCCAAAAACCCCTTCCCCTGAGAACCTATGGCGCTTTGGGCGATCCGCATCCTGTTCCTCGGCCTCTGCACCGGCGGCGGCTACGCCATCAGCCAGGTCCGGCCCGAATGGCTCGGCCACGGCGCCTGGTTTCTGGCCGCCGGGTTCGGCTTCGGCTGGCTCCTCATCGCGATTGACGAAATGCTCAAGGGCTTCTCTCTGCGCGCGTTCTCCGCCACCACCTTCGGCCTGCTGCTCGGCACCTTGGTCGCCCTGCTCATTGACCACTCGGGCCTCTTCGGCGAGCCCAACGACACCTCCCCCCACCGCCTCATCGTCCGCCTGGCCCTCTTTGTCGGCTTCGGCTACATCGGCATGGTCTTGGCCATGCGCAGCAACAAGGAAGATTTCTCCCTGATCATCCCCTACATTCGCTTCGCTCCCCAGAACAAACCGGACAACCTCTTGCTGCTCGACACCAGCGCCATCGTGGACGGCCGTATCGCCGACCTCATCGAATTCAACTTCCTTGAGGGCCTCATCGTCGTTCCGCGCTTCGTCCTCAAGGAACTTCAGCGACTCGCCGACTCCAACGACCCCCTCAAACGCGCCCGCGGCCGGCGCGGGCTTGACATCCTCAACCGCATCCAGCGCAACTCCCGCAACGAGGTTAAAATCCACGACAGCGATTTCCCCGACGAGCCCGAGGTGGACGCCAAACTCGTCCGCCTGGCGCGCAACCTCCGCGCCAAACTCTACACTAACGACTCGAACCTGGCCAAGATAGCCGAGCTCCAAAGCGTTAACTGCGTGAACCTCCACGAGATCGCCAAAGCCCTCCGCGCGGTGCTCCTGCCCGGCGAGCTGCTCTCCCTGCGCATCGTCCGCGAGGGCAAGGACAAAGGCCAGGGCATCGGCTACCTTCCGGACGGCACCATGGTCGTCGTCAACAACGCCCAGGAGTCCGTCGGCAAGCAGGTCCAGGCCCTCGTCCAAAGCCAGGTCCAAACCGGCGCCGGCATCATGGTCTTTGCCGACCTCAAACCCCCGCCGGCCGCGCCGTGAATCGGCGCTCCGGCTTCCGGACCGACCGCCGCCCTATGCCCCTCACCACCGTTGCCAGCGCCTTTAACCCCGCGGACGCCCAGCTCACCCGCGCCCGGCTGGAGTCCGCGGGCTTCCACGCCGTTGTCACCCATGAACTGTCGGCACTGAGCATGGACGGCTATGCGCTGGCCGCCGGCGGCATCCTCGTGCAAGTGCCGGCTGAAGAGGCCGCCGAGGCCAAAGAGTTTCTGTCCGACACCCCGCCTGCCCATGAGCCCGACCAGGATTAAGCTCCTTCGCCGCCTCCAGCGCCTCCTGCCCCCGGGCGAACTCAGCCTCGATCCGCCCGTCCTGGCCGAACACGCCGGCGACAAATGGTTTGCCGCCCGCTGCCCCGACGCCGTGGTCCTGGCCCGCAGCACCCGCTCTGTCGCGGTCGTCCTGCGCTTCGCCGACCGCCACCGCATCCCCGTCACGCCCCGCGGCGCCGGTCACGGCTACGTCGGCGGCTGCGTCCCCGCCCGCGGCGGCATCGTCCTGTCCCTGGCGCGCATGAACCGTATCCGCGAGATCAACCCTGCGGACTTCGTCGCCGTCGTTCAGGCCGGCGTCAACACTGCCCGCCTCCAGCAAACCGTCGAGAAGCAGGGGCTCTTCTACCCCCCTGATCCGGCCAGCCGGGCCGATAACACCATCGGCGGCAACATCATCACCAACGCCGGCGGGCCTCGCTGCCTCAAGTACGGCGTCACCCGCGATTACGTCCTGGGCATCGAAGTCGTCCTGGCCGGCGGACGGGTCCTGCGCCTCGGCGGGCGCACCCATAAAAACAAGACCGGCTTCGACCTCCACCGCCTCTTCGTCGGCTCCGAGGGGCTTCTGGGCGTCGTCACCGAAGCCACCTTGAAGCTGCTGCCTCTGCCCCCATACCGCGCCTGCATGGCGCTGGGCTTCGCCTCCATGCGCGCCGCCGTCCGCGCCCTCCACGCCATTCTGGCTGCCGGCTTCCTGCCGGCCGCCCTCGAGCTGGCCGATGCCTTCACCCTCGCCGCCGCCTACCGCCGTACCCGCAGTGCCCGCCTGCGCGGCTGCCGGGCCCACCTCATCGTCGAACTCGACGGCCAGCCCCGCTCCGTCCGCGCCGAAATCCGCCAGCTCCGCTGCATCCTGGCGCCGCACCGTCCCCTCTTCGTCCAAACCGGTTTCGGCCCCGCTGAGTGCGAAGCCCTCTGGCAAATCCGCCGTGAGTTTTCCTACGCCCTCCGTGACACTGGTCTGACCAAGCTCAACGAAGACGTCGTCGTGCCCCGCGGCCGCCTTGAAGACCTCTTCGGCCTTGCCGCCCGCCTGCAGCGCCGCCACCGTATCGCTGTCGCCTGCTTCGGTCACGCCGGTGACGGCAACATCCATACCAACCTCATGGTGGACTTCGAGCAGCCCGGCGCCCGCCGCCGGAGCCAGACTGCGCTCGACGACCTCTTTCGGCACGTCATCGCCTGGGGGGGCGCCATCACCGGCGAACACGGCATCGGCCTCGCCAAACAACGCTGGTGGCCCCGAGCCCTCCCCCCGGCCGTCCGCGCCATCCACCGCACCATCAAACGCGCCCTCGACCCGCGCGGCATCCTGAACCCCGGCAAGTTCGTTTCTTGAGCCGGGTCTGAATCTCGCTGCGGCGGCGGGGCTACACCCCTGGCCGCTTCGGGTAGGGCGGGCGCTTGGCCTCGTCCGGGGGGCGTTTGCGCAGCCGTTTAATCAGCTCCGCCACGGCGCGCTCAAGCTGCGGGTCGGCGCCGCGAGCCATCGCGCCGGGGTCATCCACGACTTCAATGTCCGGTTCCACGCCGTGGCCTTCGATGATCCACTGGCTGTTGGTGCTGTAGATGGCGAAGGCCGGCACGGTCACGCTCCCGCCGTCCACCAGCCGCGGGGACCCGGTGATGCCGATCAGCCCGCCCCATGTTCGCGTGCCGATCAGCGGCCCCAACCCCGACTGCTTGAAGTAGAACGGGAAACAATCGCCGCCCGAACCGCTCCAGCCGTTGATGAGCATCGCCTTGGGGCCGAGGTGCGTTACCGAGGGCGTGGTCAGGTCCTTGCCGTCGCGCACGGCCCAGTGGTTGCGCAGCGGGCGGTCGAGCAGCTCGATGAACCGGTCGGGAATCTGGCCGCCGCTGTTGAATCGCTCGTCAATCACCAGACCCGGCTTTCTGATTTGCGCGCGCCACATGCGCACCAGCTCGTTCTGGCCGTTGTGGCCTGTGTCCGGCACGTAAACGTAGCCGAGTTGCCCGCCGCTGAGCTGCTCGACGCGCCGCCTGTTCTCCTCGATCCAGGCCAGGTTGCGCAGCCGTTCCTCCCCGCTCAACGTGTGAACCAACGCCTCCCGCGCGCCCGCCATGTCGGGCCGGTCGTTGACCGTCAGCAACACCGGCTTGTCCCCCAGCCCCTGAAAAGCCGCCCAGGGATCCTCCCTGACGTCGAGCGGTTCGCCGTTGACCGCCAGCAGGTAATCGCCCTCGTGCACGTTGGTTACCGCGGGCGGAAGCAGCGGCGAGCGCACCTCGCTGTCCCACTCCGCCGCCTTGATGATGCGCTTGATCCGGTAGGCGCCGTTCTCGAGCGAAAAATCGCAGCCGAGGTAGCCCACCCCGATCGAGGGGCCGGTCTCGAGGTCACCGCCGCCGCGGTAGGTGTGGGACGAGTTCAGCTCGGCGATCAGCTCGCCAAGCACGTAGTTCACGTCCCAGCGCGTGACGGCGTCATCGAGGAGCGTGCCGTATCGCTGGCGCATCGCATCCCAGTCCACGCCGTGCATCCCCGGGTCGTAGAAGAAATCGCGCTCGATCCGCCACGCGTCGGTGAATATCTGCCGCCACTCGGCGACAGGATCGATCGGCGCCTTCAAGCCGTTTGTATTGATCTTCTTGTCGAGCTTCTGTCCCTCCTTGGGCTCGATTATGGCGTGGTCGCGTTCTTTGCGCACCAGCAGCTTCTCGCGGTTGGCGGACAGCTCGAAGAAGTCCGCGTCCTCGATCACACGCTTCTCCTCGCGCTTCTCCAGGTCGTAGAAGGCGAGGGGCTTCTTCTCGTCGCCCGAGCCGACGGCCGGCCGGCGATGAAACAGCAGCTTGCCCGAAACCGCCGCGAGCGCGCCAAAGCGCCCGGGCCTGGGCGGCAGAATCACCACCCGTTCCTCGAACCCCGCCACGTCAATCTCCACCGGCTTGGCCTTCTCCTCCGGCTTCTTCTCGTCCTTGCCTTGGTCCTGCTTCTTATCCTCATCCTTCTTCTTGTCCCTGGGCTTGCCGTCCTCGGCGTCGTTGCGCGGGGCCAGCGGCGAAAGCACATCTTTGCGCAGCGGCACCGCGGCCAGCACGGCTGTGTTCGCGTAAATCCACGTCCGGTCCAACTCGCTGTAGCTGGGCGCGAAGGTGCGGCCCGTGCGGAAGAACAGGTGCTTTCCGTCCGGGTCGAAGACGGGCGTCTCGTCGTTGTAGAAGCCGGACGTGACCTGGTGCAGGGCGTTGGACTTGCAGTCGTAAAGGGCGATGGCCGAGTTGCCGTTGTCCGTGTCCCGCGCCCACGCGATCCAGCGGCTGTCCGCCGACCACCCCACCCTGAACCCGCTCAACTCGTCGTGGTGCATCCAAAGCTGGCGGCCAATCACCTGGTTGGTGCGGGCATTCAAGTCGAACAGGTTGAGCTGCAGCGCCTTGTCCATGAAGACGATGCGCTTGCTGTCGGGCGACCACTGCGGAAGGTAGCGGAAGCCGGGGCCGAGCGCCGTGAGCGTCTGCTCGCCGGGTTGGTTGGTGCCGGGGGCGGTCTCCGCGCTGCGAACCGTCAGCTCATACTCCCCGCTGCGGTCGCTCCAGTACGCGATCCACTTGCCGTCGGGCGACCATGCCGGGTAGCGTTCGGCGACGCCCGAGCTGCGCGTCAGATTCAGTACCGGCCCGTGTTCGGCCGGCGCGGAGAAGATGTCGCCGCGCGCCTCGAACAGCGCCCGCTTGCCGCCGGGCGACAGGGTCGCGCTGCTTATGTAGTTGGAGACGGCCTGGTGATGCGGCTTGAGCGTCGCCCGGTCCGTAACCACGCGGATCTTCACCTCGTCATATTTCTCGGTTCGCAGGTCCAGCAGGTAGAGCCGGCCCGCGTTCTCGAACACGAGGTCGTCCGGCCCGATGCTCGGGAAGTGGACGTCGAACTCCTTGAAGAAGGTGATCTGCCGGGCCTTGTTGTTCTTGAGGTTGCAGGCCCAGATGTTCGCGCGCTGGTTTTCATCGCGGTCAGACAGGAAGTAGAGCGTTTCGCCGTGCCACATGGGGACGGAGTCAGCGGCGGGCGAGCGCGTCAGATTGCGGGCGGTGAGTTTCTCGAGGTCGAACAGCCAGATGTCCGGGTTCATGCCGCCGCGGTAGCGTTTCCATGTGCGAAAATCCACGCTGATCGGCACGTAGGCCAGCGTCCTGCCGTCGGGCGAAATCGCGCCAAACTCGCCATAAGGCACTGGCAGCTTCTCAGGCAGACCCCCTTCAACCGGCACGCGGTAGAGCTGGTTGAACCGGTTCTTGGGGCTGGTCATCGAGGTTGCGTAAAGGATGTTCCGGCCGTCCGGGTACCACCCGAGCGTGCGGTCCGGCGCGCCGTGATGCGTCATCCGCCGGGGCAGGCCGCCGGCCGCCGGCATGACGTAAATGTCCTCGTTGCCGTCGTAGAGACCCGTGAAGGAGAGCAGCGAACCGTCCGGCGAGAACCTCGGAAACGACTCCTCGCCCCTGGGGGAACTGATCCGCAACGCCACGCCCCCGGTCTTGTCCGCCAGCCAGATGTCGCCCGCATACACGAAGGCGATCTGCGTGGCCGACACTGCCGGCTGCCGCATCAGGCGCGCGTCAATGTCCGCCGAGACGACTTGGGCGGGCGCCGCGAGTTGGAGCAGCCCAACACCCAGCAGCGCCAGAAAGCATGAGATGACACCGTTCATGGCCTCATCGTGCAGCATTCGCGCTCCGGAGTCCACCCCGCGACACAGCGAATTCAGCGCACAACTTCCAAAGCCGCAAACGCATTGGTCCCTTTTGCCTGGACTGCACTGCTTTGAGCGGTTATTGTACCCGTGTTCTCTGCATCTATTAATCAAGTTGAGCACCTGGAGAAGCTTATGGAGAGAATCGAAAAGATGGCCGTGCTGGACAGCGAAGTCCAGGCTGAGTTGGTGGACAGCGTGCTGGACGAACGAAATATCCCGCACCTCATGCGCAGCTACCACGACTCGGCCTACGATGGGATATTCCAGACCCACGCCGGCTGGGGGCAAATCGAGGCGCCGGCGGCCTTCCGCGACGAGATACTGGCCGTGATTGAGGACGTTAAGCGGCAGGCCGCCTCGGACACGCAGCCGCAGTAGAGGCTCGGGTCCGGCCAACTCCCCCCGACGCAGGCCGCACATTCCCGCGCGACTGCGCTGTTTGGCGCAGCGCCACACCGGCTTTTCCGACCGCGCAAACTCACCCAAGAACCCTGGAATTTGGACGTGACGCGGCGCGGACCAGCCGCTACTCTTCGCCTGTTCGTTGTCCGAAAACTAAATCTGAATTGCACATGCAAACGCGTTTTGATCTGACACAAGCCGACATCCCCAAAGCCTGGTATAATCTCCTGCCCGACTTCCCGGAACCTTTGCCGCCGCCGCTGCACCCCGGCACCAAAGAGCCCGTTCCCCCGGAAGCGCTCCACGCCATCTTCCCCGAGAACCTCGTCAAGCAGGAGATGAGCCCCGAGCGCTGGATAGAAGTGCCGGAGCCAGTGCGCGACATTTACGCGCTCTGGCGGCCCACGCCTTTGCTGCGCGCCGTGCGCTTCGAGAGGGCACTGCAAACCCCGGCGCACATCTACTACAAGTACGAGGGTGCCAGCCCTGCCGGGAGCCACAAGCCCAACACCTCGGTGGCGCAGGCCTACTTCAACAAGATCGCCGGCACCAAACGCCTGGCCACCGAGACCGGCGCGGGCCAATGGGGCGCCGCCTTATCGCTGGCCTGCAAGCTCTTCGGCCTGGAGTGTAATGTCTACATGGTCAAGGTCAGCTACCAGCACAAGCCGTATCGCCGCATGCTCATGCACACCTGGGGCGCAACGGTCCATCCCAGCCCGAGCGACCAGACGGAGTTTGGCCGCAAGCTGCTCGCAGAGGACCCGCATTGTCCCGGCAGCCTCGGCATCGCGATCGGCGAGGCCATCGAGGACACCGTCAAACATCCCAACACCAAGTACTCCCTCGGCAGCGTGCTCAACCATGTCTGCCTCCACCAGACCGTTATTGGCCAGGAAGCCATCAAGCAAATGGACATAGCCGGCGAAGAGCCCGACTCCATCATCGGCTGCTGCGGCGGCGGCAGCAACTTTGCCGGGTTGTCCTTCCCGTTCATGGCCAGGAAGCTCCAGGACAAAAAGCAGTACCGCATCGTCGGCGTGGAGCCGTCCGCCTGCCCGACGCTTACCAAAGGCGAGCTGCGTTACGATTTTGGCGACACCGCCGAAACCACCCCCTTGCTGAAGATGTACACCCTCGGCCACAAGTTCATGCCACCAGCCATCCACGCCGGCGGGTTGCGCTACCACGGCATGTCCCCCATGGTCAGCCATGCCCTCAAGCTGGGCTTGATGGAAGCCGAGGCCTACCACCAGACGAAGGTCTTCGAAGCCGGGACGCTCTTCGCGCAAACCGAAGGCATCGTGCCGGCGCCGGAGTCGTCTCACGCCATTGCCGCGGTGGTGCAGGAAGCCATCAAGGCCCGCGAGGCCGGAACCAAACGCGTCATTCTGTTCAGCCTCTCCGGCCACGGGCTGCTCGACTTGAGCGCCTACGAAACCTACCAGACCGGGAAGCTGCAGGACGTCTAGCCCCTTAAACTTGACCAAACCAATCAACCAGAACCACTGCGCCCAGTATGAAAACTCAAATGAACAAGTCACTCGGCGGCCTGCTGATCGCGGGACTGCTTACACTGCCTGTTTTAGTCCAGGCCCAACCCACGGCCCATTACGCGCCCGGGTTGGAAGGCATCAAAGCCGCGACGCTGCCGCCGCCGGGCTTTTGGCTGCGGGACTACAACTGGTTTTACTATGCCGACCAGGTCAACGACCATGACGGGCATAAGATCGGCGCGGCAGTTGCGGAAGCGTTCGTCTATGTAAACGCGCCACGCCTGCTCTGGATTACCGAGGCGAAGCCGCTGGGCGGCTACCTCGGCCTGGATGCGCTGCTGCTCCTCAAGCACACCTGGATCAAGGGTGCGGGTGAGAGCTTCGGCCTTGGCGATCTCTATGTCGAGGGCACCTGGTCGTGGCATTTGAAACAGTGGGACCTGGCCGTGGCCGCAGGCGTCTGGGCACCGACGGGCGACTTCTCAAAGTCTCATCCAACCTGGGCCGGAAGCGGGTACTGGGGGGAAATGCTGACCGCAGGCGCGACTTGGTACCCGGACCAGGAGAAACGCTGGGCGCTCTCCCTGCTCAACCGTTACGAATTCAACCAGGAAAACTATGATACCGACACCACGCCCGGCCAAGCCTATACGCTCGAAGGCGGCCTGAGCTACGGCGTGTCCAAGACCGTGGACGTCGGCGCGATCGGCTACTACCAGCGGTTGATGACAAAAGACAGGGGCGATCACCCGCGCGGCGCCTATGACCAGGTGGCAGGCATCGGCCCCGAAGTCAGCGCCTTCTTCCCCAAGATCATGCTCGGCGTGTCCTTGCGCTACGCTTATGAGTTCATGGCGGAGAGCCGCCTGCAGGGCCACACCTTCACGCTGACCCTGACCAAGAAGCTCTAAAGCCCGCGTGCGAAAGCGTGCCCCTTTCGCTCATCCACCCGTCAGTGCGGCGCCGGTGCTGCCCGTCGAGCGCCGGCGGCGCCTCCATACGCTGAGGTCCGGGCTCCGAAACACTCCCTGTGACTGACCAACAATGGAATGAGTTGCTAGCGGTCGTTCAGGGCAATGCCCCGGTCTGCCCGCCCGTTGGCTTCATCGTTGATTCACCATGGCTGCCAAACTGGTTCGGCGTGGACATTCTGGATTACTTCACCAGTGATGCGCTGTGGTTCGAGGTAAATCAAAAAGCCATCGAGACGTTTCCAGAAGCCATCTTCCTGCCCGGGTTCTGGTCGGAGTTCGGAATGTGCACCGAACCGTCAGCGTTCGGCGCAAAGTGCGTCTTCCCCCGAAACGAGCTTCCCTTCGCCGACAAGGTCATACACGATGTCGCCCAGATAGACGATCTGGCCGAGCCAAACCCCGCCACCGACGGGCTGCTGCCGTTCATGCTGAACCGGCTCAGCACCGCGCGTCCGCGCCTGGAAGCCCTCGGCCACAAGATTCGCTTCTCGGTCTCTCGCGGCCCGCTCAACGTCGCCACCTTCCTGATGGGGACCACTGAGTTTCTCATGGCCCTCAAGACCGACCCGGACAAGGCGCGCAAGCTGCTGCGCACGATCACACAGTTCCTCAGCAAGTGGCACGCGCTCCAGCGCCAGACCTTCCCCTCGATTGACGGCATCTTCCTGCTGGATGACATCGTCGGTTTTGTCGGCGAGGAGGACTTCAAGCAGTTCGGCCTGCCCTGTTTCAGGGAACTCTACTCCGGAGACCACGCGATCAAGTTCTTCCACAACGACGCCGCCTGTGCCAAGTCCATCGGCTACTACGCGCAGATCGGCATCAACCTCTACAACCCGGGCATTTTCAACACGCTCGCAGAGCTGCGCCAGCTTTCCGCCAACCGCCTCGCGATCCTTGGCACCATACCCCCGCGCGATGTCCTGGCCAAGGGCTCGCCGGCCGAGGTCCAGGCGGCTGTGCGCAAACTCCTGGCCGAGACCCCCGATCGCTCAAAGTTCGTCCTGTCCTGCGCGGGTGGAGTGCCGCCGGGCGTGAGCACGGAGAACATGAAGGCCTTTATCGAGGCCGTCCGGGGCTAAGCTCGCCATGCGCATCCGCCGGACCTGGCCCGGGGCGCATCTCAATTTCTGGCAACTTCCCAAGGCTTGGGGGGGCTGCGGCAACGGTTCCCGGCGCCTCGAAAGCAGGCTGCGGCCCGGACTCCAGGCCCCAAACGCCTTCCCCCAGCCCAAGCCAGCCAGACCCCGCCGGGAACCTGACCGCGCCCCTGCGCCCCGAATTGGGCTAACCACCTGTCCGCACGGCACTTCCGCCCATTCTCCGCCTCCGCGCCCCACCCTCCGCTCATCGTCCGCTCCCCGTCCCGCTACCGTAGTACCTCTAACCCGGGGTTAGAGGTACTACGGTAGCGGGACGGGGGGCGGACGGCGGGCCTGCCCATCCCTGGCGGGGGGGTGGCCGTGCTTGGAAGATGGGGGCGGGAGGGGTCAATGCCGCACTGTGGTTGCTGAGCCGCCACGCTGGCGCCTTTGCCAGGAAGACACCGCTCAAGAACTGAGATGCCCCCTGGGCTGGCGCGCTTGCGTTGACGTTGTGTCCGGACTAAACTGGGCACAGTCGTTGAAACAGCACAATGTGCCCGCTTTGTTCATGAAGTCCCGTTTTGTCTGCGCGCTGTGGTCCCTCCTGGCGGCGGTTGCCAGCGCCGCGCCGCCCGCGCTCGTGCCCCTGCCGCAAGTTCTCCAAACCAACGCAGGCGCCTTTACCCTTTGTCCGCCCCAGGCCATCGCCGGCGTCCCCGCCGCCGCCCCCACGACCATCCTCGTCAGCGGAGCCGCGCGCCAAACCGGCGAGTATCTCGCGACCCACCTGTTCAAATCCACCGGCTACCGGTTTGAGGTGGCCGCCAACGCGGGAGCCGGCCCGGTGCCCCATGCAATCCTGCTCACCACCAACGGCGCCCTGGTTACCCTCGGCGAGGAAGGCTACGAGCTGACGGTGGAGACAAACTCGGTGGTGATCCGCGCCCCGGCAGCCGCGGGCCTGTTCTACGGCGTGCAAACCTTGCTCCAGTTGATGCCCCCGGAAATCTACGGCCCTCGCCCCGCGACCGGCGTGGCCTGGACAGCGCCCTGTGTTTATATCCGGGACTGGCCGCGTTTCCCGTGGCGGGGGTTCATGCTGGACAGTGTCCGCCACTTCTTCACCCGGGACGAGGTCAAGAAGCTCGTGGACAGCCTGGCGTTTCACAAATTGAATGTGCTTCACTGGCACCTGGATGACGACTCGGGCTGGCGGCTGGAGATCAAGAAATGGCCGCTGCTGGCCCAGGTCGGCGCCTGGCGCACCGGCATGATGTGGAATCTCAACCCCAACGCCAGCCTTTGCTGGGAAGGCACCAACTACGGCGGCTTCTATACGCAGGAGGAAGCGCGAGAAATCGTCGAGTATGCCGCCCAGCGGCACATCACCGTCGTGCCCGAAATCGAGATGCCAGGCCATTCGTCAGCCGCCCTGGCCGCTTATCCGCAGGTTGCCTGCGGCTGCCCCACCTGTTATAACGGCCCCTACAGCCTCAACGTCACCAGCTACGTCGGCGGCGTGTTCTGCATCGCGCGCCCCGAGACGATGGACTTTCTCAAGGACGTGCTCACCGAGGTGATGGACATCTTCCCGAGCCCCTATATCCACATCGGCGGGGACGAGGTGAACTTCAGTAACTGGCGGCGACATTCGCTGGACCAGGCTCTCACCAACAGCCTCGGCACGTCGGATATGCAGGCCTACCAAAGCCATTTTGCCCAGCAAATGGCCAACTGGATCAAGAGCCAGGGTCGCACGCTGATCGGGTGGAGCGAAATCATGAACGGCGGCCTGGTGACCAATGCGGCACTGATGGACTGGCTAAACACCCGCGCCGTGCAAGCCGCCACCAACCGCCAATACGTCGTAATGGCCCCCAGCTCCACGCTCTACATCAACAAGTATGAAACCGGCGGCAACTCCGGCCAGGGTGTGGTGTGGTCCAACGAGCCCCCGGCGCAATCGGGCTATACGCCGCTGTTCAACGTGTACGCCTACGAACCCATTCCCGCCAATCTCCCGCCCGCTTACACCAACTACATCCTTGGAGCCGAAGGGCCCTGCTGGTCCGAATGGATACACACGCTGCGCAACCTCGAGTTCAGGATGTTCCCGCGGCTGGCGGCCATCGCCGAAGTGGACTGGACCGCCGCCGCTCTGAAGAACTGGACGCACTTCACCAACCGGCTGGTGGCCCACAAGCAACGGCTCACACAAATGGGCGTCAACTACAACCCCAGCGCCACGCCCCCCGAGCTTGGCGCCTGGACTTCCGCCCAAACACCCGCCGACTACGCCACGCTCACCTGGGACATCACCGCCAGCGTGACCGCGCCAGGCGAAGTAAACGTCAGCTTTTGCTGGAAGTCGGGCGCCCATGGCCTCTACATCGCCTGGGCCGCCCTGCTGGAGGACGGCGTCGAGATTGACCGCGACACCCACGCGGGATATACGGGCTACAATCCCGTGCAGCCAGGCTACACGCTTCGACTCCCCGCCCGCCGCCCGGGGGCGACCTACCGGCTGGCGGCCTCGGTCAAGGGACGCGACGGCACAGACTCGAACGGCATTGTGTATCTAACAAACTGGAACTGAGCGTATGAAGTCTCCCTGGTTCAAACTGGTTGCCGCCGTCGCGCTGGTCCTGGCGAGTGCGGCGGGCGCTCGCGCGCAGGCTCTCCTCGCCCCCATCCGCACCCTCGCAGGCGGCGCGGCGCCCGGAGCGGCCGGCGGCTTTGGCAGCAACGCCCGCTTCAACCAGCCCAACGGCCTGGCCGCGGACAACGCCGGTAACATCTACGTCGCCGACACCGAGAACAGCATCATCCGCAAAATCTCCCCGGAAGGCTGGGCCAGCACGCTCGCCGGCCTGGCTGGCGAGTTCGGCAGCGCCGACGGCGAGGCTGCAACCGCCCGGTTCTTTGGCCCGCAAGGCATCGCCGCCGATGGCGCCGGACAACTCTATCTCGCTGACACCGCCAACAGCACCATCCGCAAAGTGACCCCGGCGGGCGCCGTCACCACCCTGGCGGGCGCGCCCGGCCACTTCAACAGCTTCGACGGCGCGGGCGCCGATGCCCGGTTCTACCATCCCGAAGGCGTCGCCCTGGATGCCGCCGGCAACCTGTACGTGGCCGACACGTGGAATCACACGATTCGGAAGGTAACTCCCTCCGGCCTGGTCAGCACGCTGGCCGGTTTGGCCGGGCATCCCGGGAGCGTGGACGGCACCAACAGCAAAGCTCGGTTCAATCGCCCGTCCGGCATCGCGGTGGACAGCCTCGCCAATCTCTTCGTGGCCGACTCGCTCAATCACACCATTCGGAAGATCACTCCCGCCGGAGAAGTGACCACCGTTGCGGGCCTGCACGGCGTTTGGGGCAGCGCCGACGGCACCAACACCGCCGCCCGCTTCTACTTGCCCCAGGGCGTTGCGGTTGCCACCAGCGGCGATCTGCTCGTCGCCGACTCAGGCAACCAGGTCCTGCGAAAGGTCTCGCTCGCGGGCCCGGACTGGGTGGTCAGCACCGTCGCGGGCTTGCCCGGATCGGCTGGGCGCACCAACGGCGCCGGCGACGCCGCCCGGTTCTTCTTTCCCGCCGGCCTGGCGCTCGACACCGCGGGTTGCCTCTACGTGGCCGACGCGGCCAACCATTTGGTTCGCACAACCCGCGTCGTCCCGCCCACCTTGCAGCTCGCCACGCTGGACAGTCACATGGTGCTCTTCTGGCCCACCTCAGCCGAGGGGTTCATGCTGGAGCAATCATCGGCCCTTGACGCCGCAGCGGTCTGGTCGCCCCTCACCAACGGCATCGTTGCCCTCGACGACAACTTCGTTCGCACCAACAACCTCACAGGTCCCGCCTTCTATCGTTTGCACCTGCCGTAGCAGCCGCGGCGCAAGCGCAGCCGCCAGAGACCCGGTTGATTCGGCCTACTGGTAAACTGCCAGCCTGACTGATTCCGGCGCAAAGGGCTCGATGCGAAGATTGTTGACTCCCGGTTTCAAGCACCGGCTGATCTCCAGGCGCGACGGGCTGCCGATGAACCCGCCCGCGTCCTTGCCGTTTATCGTCACTCGCGCGGCGGTCTCCGGGCTGATGCCGCCCAGCTCCAGATAGACACGTGTTCCGGCCAGGTCGAACTGGGTCAGATCGCAGTGGCCGACAAACGGATCGGCTTTGGCGGGGCTCAGGGTGAGCTGGCCGCTGAGCATCCCCCAGGGCGCCGCGCCGAAGGCAGCAAGTTCCCGCGCCGCAGGCCAGGCGCTGTCATCGAAGCCGGCTTCGGTCCAATGCTCGCTTTTCTCGCTGGAGCTCTTCCAGGTCTTGTCTATCCGCTCGGTCACCGCCGGACCGGAGGCCAGCTCGACCTTCAGGCGGCCCAGCAGGCCGGCGGGGTTCGGCTTGTCGCCCGCGTTATGCGCCGCGATGGCGAGCTGGTTCGCGCCGGGGACCAGCAAGCGCGTTACATCCAGCTCCACCGGGTTGCGCCAGCCTTCCGCGCTGTTGTCGCCGTTGCCGGCCTCCTTGCCGTTGACGAAGAGGGTGAAACCGTTGTCGGCGGTGCCGATGAAAGTGGCTTTGCGGATAACGGCCCCGCTCGGGATGCTGAGCTGCCTGCGGAAAAACCGCGTCCCGGGCGGCGCATCGCGTCCCGAGCCGGTCTCCGCATGCCATGTCCAGGAGCAGCCGCGCAGCGCCGGCACCGGCGCGTCGTCCCGGGCGGAGGCGGGGTCCGGCGGCGCGGGGGCGGGGTCGCGCGTCACCGCGATGGTCCGGAGCGCCACGGCGCTGCCGGGCTCCCGTCGCGGCGGCAGGTCGCGCGCCTTTGGCTGGAACACCAGCAGGACGCTTTCATTGGGCGCCAGCGTCAGGCCCAACTCGACTTGCCGGCCTTTGCGCGAGAAGGGCAGGGCGGTGATCTCGTTGCGCATGGCGTCCCAGCACTCAGGCGTGCCGTCGGCGGTGATGCGGAAGCGGAAGGTGCGCGGCGCGCCTTCATGATTCTGGTTGGCGATGAAGAACACGTCCCGGCCCGCCTTCACCCGATGCAACACGTGCAACCAATGATCGGTCTTGCCTTCGAGCACTTCCAATGTCGGGTGGATGCTCGCATCCCCGGCCAGCACTTGCTGGAGTTGCTCGGGCGTGGGCTGCGCCGGCAGCAGATAAGAGCGTCCGCCGGCAGGACTGGTTTTGCAGGCGGCGAGGCCCGGCGCCGGCTGGCCCCAGATGGCTTCGCGCAGCCGCGCAATGTCCTCCGCCGTCTTGCCGAGCGTCGCGGATTTGGCGGGCAGGAAGCCGTGGGCGAGCACCACGCCGCCGCGGTCGAAGAACTGTTTGGCCTTGGCCAGCGTGGCGTAGGGAATGACTTCCACCGGCGGCACGAGGAGCACGCGGTAGCGTTCTTCGCGCAGCTCGAGAGTGGCGCGGCTGATCTTGGTGTCCTTCTCAAACACCTCGTACGGCAGCCAATCGCAGTCGTAGAGCGCGTCCTGCAGGTTCTCGCTGATCTGCTCGGGCAGGATGTGTTTGCCGCAGTGCGCGCTCTGGCCGAGGTAGAGCAGCGCCACCGGGCAGACGTGCCTGCCTCCGGTGAGCATGAGACTCAAGCGGCTGGTGTAGTCGGCGAAGACGCGGTAGAGCGGCCAGCGTGGCTCGAACCCGCCGTTGTAGAAATAGGGCGGACAATCCGTGTCCTTGGGCGCGCGCGGGTTGAAGGAGTGCGGGATGAGGAAGTTGACCCCCGACACTTGCATGTGGTCGGTCCACCACTTCATTTCCGGGTAGGTAAGGTCCTGGCCGCGCGCGCCGAAGATTTCGACCATGGTCACGTCGTCCGGTTTGCCGTAGACGTGGCTGATGGAACTGCCCAGCTTGGGGGTCTGCCAGCAAGGAACATCGTTCGCCGCGCGCCGGCCCATCGCGAACTGGGTAAAGACCGCGTCAATGCCGCCCATGTGGCCATGCCCCTGCAACCGCATCATGTCCCCAGCGCAGAACTCGCGGTGCTGGTAAAGGTTGGAGTGCTCCATGAAATGGCCTGTGGACACGACGCCGCGCTGCCGGCACCACCGGGCGATGCCGCCGTACATGGTCCGGCCCCAGGTCTCCGCTAGGGCGTCCAAGTACTGGTAGCGCGCGGCCGTTTGCTCTTCACCGGCCAGTTCGGACTTGTAGGCGACGTAGGCCTTCTTCCAGTCCACCTTCCAGTCGGCCAGCACGCGGTTGACCTCGGTGCCCCAATCGCCGGGCGTCTCCGGCTCGTCGTAGAAGAAACCGCGGATGGTCTTTCCGAAATCGGCCGCGTAGCGTTCGAAGTGAGGCTGGTAAACGGTTTGGAGATACCAGTCCACGCAATCCTGGCTGGCGCCGTCCACGGTCAATTGCGAACCACCAACCTGGATGAGGCCGGGGGCCTGCTCATGAGTGAACTTGAAGATGCGCCATTTGCCGGCGGGAGCCTGCCAACGAAGCTTGCCTTCACGGATGTGGGGTGCGAGATCCGCCAGCGTGTCGCCTTCCACCTTGCCCTCGGCGTTCAGCCGCCCTGCAACGGTGGCAATATACCAGTCGCCGCTGTAGCCCTCCGCCTCGAAGAGTCGGGGACCTTCGGCCTCAACTGCCGCCACTTGCAACCGTTTGGCAGCATAGCGGGGCGGTACTTTCCCGGCCACCGCCTGGCTCGGCCACCATTTCTCGTCAAAGATCCAGAGCTGGAGATTGTGCCGCTTGGCCGCGTTGAGGCAGATGTCCAGGTCGCGCCACCAGCCAGGACCCAGCCAGTCATTGTGCGGGCGGGATTCCGTGGTGAGGCAGCCATTACCGCCCTCGGCCACCTTGGCCACGTACATCTCCAGGCGTTCCTTGCTCTCATCGCCGTGCAGCCAGAACAGCGGGCCGGTGAGACGGCGCGCTTCCTGGGGCAATTGGCGGAATTGCTGTTCCAGGGCCGCCATGTCCGACCCGGCGGGCCGGGCTTGGGCCTGAGCCGCCAACGCGTATCCTGTGGCCCCCAAGAGAACCAAGGTTGCTGCGCAACAAATCCGGGTGAAATCAGTCGTCGGCATATTCATGAATCGTTTCAATGGGCCCCATGACTCCAGACAATGGTCCCGGGATCAATGCGAATCTTTCAGGACCCGCGCAGGCTGCGGACAAAGACGGAGCGCCGACTTGCAGTCGGCTTTGCGTAGCTGAAGACCTGTAGGGCCCACTTGTGCCGAGGAGCATTCTAAGCCGACTTCAAGTCGGCGCTCCGCTAATGGCGCCTGATTGGGCGCGGAATAGGCTTGGTACCAGTAGCCAGATCTGCCAGGCTCGGGAGAAGCTGCGAAAGGAACAGGTTCGGCTGATTGGGCTCTTTCAGCCGGAGGGCATACGCCGCTTGCGCATTTGTGGATGTGAATGTGAAGCGAAGCTGCCGCCGACGCCACCCCGGCGCCGAGCGGCGCTACTCAGCGGAACCGATGAAACTTGCCTCAGACCTCGGGCGCATGGGAACGGTGGGCGCATTAGTTGCCTTTTTGGCGTGGTTGATCTTGGGTGTCCCGCCCGGTGCCTCCGCCCAGTCGGCCCCCGCCATCTCCGCCCAGCCGCAGGATCAATCTGTTTTGCAGGGTGCCAACGTGGCCTTTAGCGTGCTTGCCTCGGGGCAGCCGCCGCTCGCTTACGCTTGGTATCACGATGGCGCTCCTCTGCTCGATGACGGTTATCATACCCGGGGAGCGGCGTCCTCACAGCTCATCATTTCAAACGCCCTGACAGCCGATGCCGGCTCGTATTGGGTCACGGTCTCGAACCGGCACGGCATGGCCACGAGCGAGGTGGCGATCCTTACTATCCTGCTGCCCCCGAGCATAGCTACGAATCCGCCCAGCCAGATCGGCGTGCTGAACAGCAACGTGACCTTTGCGGTGACAGCCACCGGCACAGAACCGTTAGGTTGTCGGTGGCAGAAGGACGGCGTGAACCTGCTCGACGGTGGGCGATTCAGCGGCGCAACAAGCTCGGTCCTGGTGATCGCCACAGTCCAGACTAACGATGCAGGCTCATATCGCGCTGTCGTTACGAATGCCTATGGCGCCGCGACGAGCGCGGTGGCCACGCTAACGGTGGTGTTGCCGCCTGTCATTTTGCGGCAGCCGCAGCCTCAGGACGGAGTCGCGGGCCTGACCGCGTCCTTTGAGGTTGGCGCCAGCGGCACGCCGCCGTTGGGCTACCAGTGGAAAAGGGATGGCGTGGATATTCCGGCGGCCACCGGCGCGACGCTGGTGCTGTCGGGCCTGCAAACTAACGATGCCGGTTTGTATTCCGTGTTGGTGTCCAACGCCTATAGCGCGACCATCAGTGCCAACGCCCCGCTGACTGTCTCGCTCCCGGCCTGCGCCGAAGCCCCGGAGGGCATCGTAAGTTGGTGGAAAGGGGCGAACACCACCGATTACGTGGATGGAAACTACGTCGGGGCACCCACCCGCTTTGGCCCCGGCCCAGGAATGGTAGGGGAGGCTTCCAACTTCCAGGGCGGCGTTGACGGGATCAGTATCGGCGACGCCGATAACCTCAAGTTCACCAACTCGTTCAGCATCGAGGGCTGGATCAATATCACCGCCTATCCGGCGGCCAACGCCGGTGCTCCGGGCGCCGTAATCTTGATACGTTCGGACGATCGTTCATGTTACGACCCCTACTACCTTGCTGTCACACCGGCTGGCCATCTCCAATTTCACATCGAAGACGCCGCGCAGACTCCGCCGTGCGGCCAGAGCCTTGACTCCGTGCCGCTGGCCATGGGGAAGTGGTATCATGTCGGCGCGGTCTTCGACGCGGACGCCGGCGGCCTGATGATCTTCACGAACGGCACGCTGGCGGCCCAGGCCACGACCAGTCTCCGCCCGTTCCGGGATTTGGATCCTCAGCTTCACCCGGGCGTGGGCATTGGCAACTACGCCAACTGGTCGGGCTCGGCGCCATTTAACGGCCTGATTGACGAGCTGGCCGTTTACAGCCGCGCGCTCTCGGAAAGCGATATGCGGTCCATCTATCGCGCCAGCTCCGCCGGCAAGTGCGCGGTGCGTCCGGAGATCACCCAGCAGCCGATCGGCGGCGAAGTGCTCGTCGGGCAGCCGGTTTCATTCCAAGTTACGGCCGCCGGCAAGTTGCCGCTGATCTACCAGTGGCAGAAGGACGGCACGAATCTGGTGAACACCGCCCGCGTAACCGGGGCGGACACTGCCCAGCTCACTATTTCCGGCCTTCAGACGAATGACTCCGGCGGCTACCGGGTGGTGGTGACCAACAGTTACGGAACCGTGACCAGCGTCGTAGCCACGTTGAGCGTAATCACTGACCCGCGCATCACGACCCAGCCCACGGACCAGCGCGTCCTGTTGACCCATGCCGCCGCCTTCGCGGCGATCGGCGCGGGAACCGAGCCCCTGTACTTCCAATGGCATCTCGGCGGCGTCCCGCTGGCCGATGACGGGCGGATCACCGGCGCGACCACCACAACGTTGGTGATTCAGAACGTGCAGTCCAACGACGTGGGCGGCTACACGCTCGTTGTCAGCAACACGCTCGGCACCGCCAGCAGCGCGGTCGCAAACCTGACGCTTGCGACGGTGCGCTATGTGAATGCCGCCAATCCGGCGCCCGCGCCGCCTTACACCACCTGGGCCACCGCCGCGACCGCGATTCAGGATGCGGTTGACGCGGGCATTCCTCATGACTGGGTGGTCGTCACCAATGGCGTTTACCAGACCGGCGGACGCGTCGTGGCCGGCGTGAAGTGGAATCGCGTGGTGATGACCAACCAGGTGACGGTCGTGGCGCTCAACGGCCCGCGCGTGACCACGATCCTCGGGGATGTCCCGCCCAACCACCACTACTATGGCACCCGCTGCGTGTGGCTGGGGAACGGCTCAACGCTGTCGGGCTTCACCCTTTCCGGTGGTGGAAACTATCTCGGCCATTACCAAAGCAGCTTTTACGACGATAACGGCGGAGGCATCCGATGCGAATCGTCCAGTGCGATAGTCACCGACTGCATTATCAGTGGAAATACCGGCTGCGCCTATGGGGGCGGCGTCTATCAGGGCACACTGGTCAACTGCCTCTTGCACGGCAACTCCGCCCGGCAATCCTCCTCCGCAGGTCAGGGCGGCGGCGCTTATGTCAGTACGCTGGTGAATTGCACCATTGTTGGCAATTGGGCCGGCTTGGCTGGTGGCACCGCCCATTGTAACGCAACCAACTGCATCATCTTCCACAACTCGACCGAGTTGAGCTCGGTCCATACCAACTACCTTGTCGGCTACGGGACCTTCGCCAGTTGCTGCACAGAACCGCTCCCTCCAGGCAGCGGGAATATTACCAACGAGCCGGCTTTCATAAACCTGGGCGGCGGAGATTACCATCTGGAGACGAATTCTCCGTGCATTGACGCCGGGGACAATGCGTTTGTGTCGGGCAGCGGGGATGTTGAGGGTGCGCCGCGTGTCGTGGGCGGGGCTGTGGACCTGGGCGCTTACGAACGGCAGCACGCGCCCTGGATTGTCGTGCCGCCGTTTAGCCAAAGCGCCATAGTGTTCAGCAACGCCGTGCTCACGGCGGCCGCGGTGGGAGACGAGCCGCTGGCCTACCGGTGGCAGAAGAACGGAGTGGATCTGGCTGACGACGGGCGAATCACCGGCGTCTCCGCTCCTGCAGTCGCGATCTCAGGCATCGGTCTTCAGGATGCAGCCGATTATCGCGTCGTTGTCACGAACCTGCTCGGCGCGGCGACCAGCTCGGTCGCCACCCTCACTGTCATCGGCCAGCCGATCATCGCGGTTCAGCCGGCGAGCCGGGCTGTGCCGGCGGGGACCAACGTCAGCTTCAGTGTAAGCGCCTCCGGTCTGGCGGCGCTCTCCTATCAGTGGCGTTTCAACCAGGGCGAACTGGTCGGGATGACCGGCTCCTCCATCTCTCTAACCAATATCCAATCCGCCAACACCGGCGATTACGACGTGATCATCACCAACATCTACGGCGCAATCACCAGCTCCGTCGCTACGCTCACCGTGTTGCCCGCCGTCCCGACGATCACAACGCAGGCCGTCTCGCGAGTCGCGTCCGTCGGGCAAACCGTTTCCCTCACGGTGGCTGCCAAGGGCTCGGAACCACTGTCCTGCCAGTGGCAACGTAACGGCACCAACCTGGCTGGGGCGACCGGGTTTTCGCTCAGCTTGACCAACGTGAACGCCGGCTTGAGCGGGAGCTACCGTGCCGCCGTCAGCAACGCAGTCGGGGGTGTCTTCAGCACCAACGTCACGCTGGTGGTTTCTCCCGTCCTCCTTTGGGGCGTGAACAACCGGGACCAGGTCCAGGGGGTCTCGGTGGCGATTCCTGCGTCGGCGACCAACGTGATTGCCATCGCGGCGGGGCATTGCACCTTCCCTTATCCTTGCCTGGCCTTGCGGGCGGACGGCGCCCTGGTGGGCTGGGGCGGCGTCGGCGCGGTCCCTTCCAATGCCGTGGACATCGTGGCCATTTCGAGCGGCGGACCGGGGTCGAGCAAATACGACAACAACCTCGCGTTGCGCTCGGACGGCAAGTTGGTGCACTGGTATGGCACCACCATCCCGGCTCTGCCGGCAGCGGTTACCAACGGTACCATCGTTGCGGTAGCCGCCGGCGGAACGCATCAACTGGCGTTGCGCGACGATGGCACGGTCGTTGCCTGGGGCAGCAACTCCTACGGCCAAACCAACGTGCCGCCCGCGGCCACCAATGTCATCGCCATTGCGGCGGGCGAGAACCACAGCCTCGCCTTGCGCGCCGATGGCCTGGTGGTGGGGTGGGGACGGAACAATAACGGCCAAGCCAACGCCCTGAGCAAGGCGGTAAACGTTGTGTCCATTTCCGCTGGTGGCAGCCAGTCGCTCGCCCTGCTGGCCGATGGGGCGGCCGCTGGCATCATCATCACCAACGATCAAGCCCGGTCGCCCTACTATGGCCCGCCGCCGGCCGGCGCCACCAATCTGCTGGCGGTTTCCGCTGGGTCCATGTATAGCCTGGCCATCCGGGCAGATCGAACCCTCGTGGGTTGGGGACTGACCAACTATGCCCAACTGCAAGGTCCACCGTATGCGACCAACGTACTGGCACTGGCCGCGGGCGGCGCCCTCAGCCTTGGCCTGGTGTCCGACCCCGCCGCGCCTCCGATCCTGCCCCGCATAGCCCGGCCGCCGCTGGGCCGCGCCGTTATGGCCGGCCAGGACGCAGTGTTCAACGCGCTGGCCGTAGGCGGGCTGCCGCTGCGTCACCAATGGTATCGGAGCGGCACGGCCGTGGCGGGACAGACCAATGCCTGGCTCGCTCTGGCCGACGTGCTGCCCGGCGACGCCGGCGACTACCAGCTCGTCGCGCTGAACCAATTCGGCTCAGCCACCAGCGCCGTGGCTGCCGTGACGGTGAGCATCCCGCAGCCGCGGCTGGAATCGCTGAGCCTGGCCGGCAACGGGTTCCGCTTCAGCTTCCAGAGCATCGCTGGGGTCCTTTACATCGCCGAATACAGGGACCAGGTGACCCCTGGCGCGTGGACCGAGCTGGAGCGGCGTTTCGGGGCTGGAGGAGTGGAACTGGTGACTGACGCCAACACAGGTGGCGCGGGGAGGTTCTACCGGGTGCGGGCTTTGTACCCACCTCCACCGCTGCTGAGCACCGCGGCGTGGGTGGACAATACCATGAGCTTCGGCTTTCCAACGGCGGACGGGGCGATCTACGTTGTGGAATACAAGACCAACCTCGCTGACTCCGCCTGGCTGGAGTTGTCGCGCCAGGCCGGAACCGGCGCGCCCATTCTGGTGAACGACCCCAGTCCGCCCGGCCCATCCCGTTTCTACCGTGTCCGCGTCGAATAGCGCCGCCTTGCACCAGCCCGCTGATGACCTCCAAGGAACTGGTTGGAGGGACTCTGGCGGTCAAGCCCGTGCCGCGCGCGCGAGCCGGTCCGCTGGCGGTGCCTTTCTGCGCGCGCCGAGCCGGCTTCGCGTCGCGCCAACACAGCACCAACGCCCGGACACTGGCGGACGCGCAAATCTGGAGCCGGAAAGACCTCGCTCACGCACCGTACTCGTGCACTTGGCGCAGCGACGCCTTGACCCGCAGCGCATTCCTAAACAGCCTGAGGCATGACTTGGCACTTCAATCGAACAGAGGTTTTCCCTGGCGGTGCGATCCGCCGCGTTGTAGTAGGCTTCACTGTCCTGTGGCTGGTGATGCTCTCCGGCGGCGCGGCGTTGGGTGCGGGCGCGGATGACTCCCGGTTCGAGGGCAAACACTACCGCGGACGCGGCGACGTCGAACACCTGCGGCTGCTCGAGACAGCGCGGCGGATGTTCGAGCCGGACCCGACCCTCCAAAACCTCTCCATGCTTTACGAGCCCAAGTGGAACGGCCTGGTCGAAGGCCCCACCTGGGACGCGTGGTGGATACAAAACTCCTACGGCACCACCTACGCCATTCTCCCGCTCCTCCAGGAGCCCTTTGTCACCTTCCTCCAAAATGCGCAGGACTTGTGGTTCGACCAGATGGGCGACGGCAAACGCGTGGGCGCCAGCCCGCCCCTTGATTGGGTGGCGCCGGACGGCTGCCTCTGCGACGCGGCGCGGCCGGGGTGGATCGTCTATAAGCAGGGCGACGGCCGCACGGCGATTCACGATTGGGGGATGGAGTTCACCGCTGCGGGCATGCTCTTGCAGGCGGAGCTGCTCCTGATCAGCCGCGATACCGACGCGATCACCCGCTACCTGCCCCGGCTCGAGCGCTGCGCCAACTTCATCGAGACGCGCCGCGACCCGGCCAACAACCTGTTCCTGGCCGGCCCGGCGGGCAACCTACTGGCGCCCAGCTTCGCCGGCTGGAAACGGCCCGACGGCACCTACGACAAGGCCTACCTGACGGGGCTGTCGGTGACCTGCATCGCCGCGCTGGACCGGCTCATCGAGCTGGAGATACTCGCGGGCCGCAAAGAGCAGGCCGCGCTCTACATGCACTGGCGCGAGCTGGCGCGACGCGGCCTGCCGCTGCTCACCACCGAGGAGGGCTACTTCGTCATGTCGCTCGACCCGGACGGCGTGAAGCACGGCGTGTTCGGCGCCGAACGCCACGGCTACTTCGAGGCGCCGCCCAACCACGACGCCATCGCCTTTCGCGTGGCCGACGACTCCCAGGCCCAGCGCATCTATCGCAAGATCGCCTCGCTGCCCGGCCTGCGGCCGCATGACTTCATCCTGCCCAACTACCCCTCCTACGACGACATGTACGAAAAGCCCGAGGGCCTTTGGGCCTACGGCACCTGGGTCAACGGCGGGCATTGGTCAACCTGCGAGGCACGCATGATGCTGGCCTACTACCGGCTCGGCCAGTTCGAAGACGCCCGCAAGTCCATGCGCCGCCTGCTCTCTTTCGCCGAGAGGTTCCGCATGGATAACCCCCTCACCAAGTGCGGCAGCGACGTCTATCAGCCCAACGAGCCGGTTAACCTCTGCTACGATAGCTTCGGCCCGGCCGCCGCTTTCATGCGCGGCCTCTTCGAGTACCTTTACCGCGCCGATGGCCTCACCCTGATTCCGCACGTGCCCTCCGGCATCACAGAGCTCGATCAGCTCGACCCGGCGCGTTTCGGACGCAAACGCATTCTGCTCTCCACCATCGGCGTCGGCCCGATCACGGCCGTCAGCGTCAACGGCCGCAAATGGAAACAGTTCGACCGCGAATCAGTCTTCCTGCCCTACAACAAGACGCCGGATTTTGCCAAGGTGCGAATCGTGCTCGGAGAAGCGCAGGGCAGGGGGCGCGCGCCCGCGCGACCCGACAAACCCTCAGCGACCGAGAATCAAAGCTCGCTAGGACGCTCGTCCTCGCTGGCCGAGGGTCAATCTCCGTTCGGGGATCTCGCGGCGCTCGAGATGCGGGCCGCCCGACTGCGGGATTTCGAGCGACGCCTGGCCGCGGCGGGCCTCGATGCGAGCTACGAAGCGGCTCATGCGCGCCTGGCTGCCCAATGCGTGGCAACGGCGGGCCGGCGACGCCAACTAATCCAGAGCGGCCAAATCAAGCCCCTCGCGGGCCCCAGCCAGGCCGCCGCAGATCGCCAGTATGTTCAGGCCGCCGCCCGGCTGTGCGACGGACTGGAAGCGGTGCTGGCCGGATACGAGAACTCAGCCGGCCGCAAGCACCGTCAGATCCACGCCGCGTGGCTGAGGTCCAGCCCCCAGCTTCAAAACCGCGATCAGTCTGCCCGGTAGAGTAGAGAGGCGTCCATGATGGAGTTGAACCGACCGCAGTTGTCAGTCTCCGATGGCTCGCCTCTCCCTCGTCGAACCGGACATGGAGATTTCCCCCATCCGGCTCTCGCCAAGGTCGT
>Ga0209201_1000578_pt1 | contig 49470 bp, 43 predicted proteins | sample AD_UKC055_MetaG_FD_184411 | JGI IMG/M metagenome (GOLD analysis project Ga0209201, IMG submission 184411) | Active sludge microbial communities of municipal wastewater-treating anaerobic digesters from USA - AD_UKC055_MetaG (SPAdes) (version 2) | ecosystem: Engineered > Bioreactor > Anaerobic >... | reverse complement strand
TTGACCATCGTCACTCTCTCTGTTAAAGTTCTTTGAGACATGGTATCCTCCTGTGATGTGATTGGACTGCTCCCACTAGGATACCCCGTTTCGCTGTTTTTGACTACCTTATTCCCTATACTAGGGGCCAGGGGATAGGGGGCAAAAATTGATTCTCAATCTTCAGTAATCGCCAGGAAATCTTCCGTTTTTTTAGTCAGTGGCTGGACAGTTACCCTGTGAGCCATAACCCGTGAGCAAAGGCTGCAACAGCTCACCGCTGCGGCTGGGGATGGAATCCTCAGCCTGACAGGAGCCAACCGCGCTGAAGCGCACTGTTTGGGGACGTATCAGCCCTGGGGGACCAGGAATTTCAATTTCTGATTCGTGAAATTCGTGTTCATTCGGGGCCATTTTCCGAGGAGGTATTGATGAAAGGTCTCATTCTCAGCGGCGGCAAAGGCACGCGCCTGTACCCGCTCACCTTCACCAGCGCCAAACAATTGATCCCGGTAGCTAACAAGCCCATTCTCTTTCGCGTGATCGAAGCCATCCGTGACGCGGGAGTGACCGAAATCGGCATTGTGGTGGGCGACACCGCGGCGGAAATCAAACAAGCGATCCGACGGGGCAACAAATGGGGCGTCGAAATCACCTACATCCAGCAGGAAGCTCCTTTGGGGCTGGCTCACGCCGTCAAAATCAGCCAGGATTTCCTGGGGGATGACCGCTTCGTGATGTTCCTGGGGGATAACGTCATTCAGGGAGGCATCTCCCCGCTGCTCCAGCAGTTCGCGGCTTCGGAATGGAACAGCCAGATCGTGCTCACCGAAGTGAGTCACCCTGAACGCTACGGCGTCGCCGAACTCAATGAGGGGGGGCAGATCATCCGCCTCGTTGAGAAGCCCAAAGTCCCGCCCTCCAATCTGGCGCTCGTGGGAATTTACATGTTCGATCCTCACATCTTCGAGGCCGTGAACGCGATCAAACCGTCCTGGCGCGGCGAGTTGGAGATCACCGACGCCATCCAGTGGCTGGTCGAGCGGGGTTATCGCGTCTTCCCCTACATTCACCGGGGGTGGTGGATTGATACGGGCGAGCCGGGCGAGATGCTCGAGGCCAACAGCCGTGTGCTGGAGGAAATCACGCCCGCCATCGAGGGGTACGTGGACCGTGACTCCCAGGTGGATCACCGGGTGACGGTAGAGAAGGGCGCGGAGATCATCAACAGTGTCGTTCGCGGCCCCGCCATCATCGGGGAGAACACTCGCATCGTCAATTCCTATATCGGCCCCTTCACTGCCATCGGCCCCGAGTGTAGCATTCAAGATAGCGAGATCGAGCGTTCCATTGTGCTGGAGTACAGCGTCATCGAATCGCTGCCAGCGCGCATTCAGGATAGCCTCATCGGACGGCACGTCAGCCTGCAGCGCTCGCCCATCCGCCCGAAGGCACTCAAACTCACGTTGGGGGATTACAGCCAGGCAGGGCTGCTGTAAATCAAAGGAGCACATCGGCAACGGCGGGGTCGAGTCTTCGATCCCGCCGTTGTTTTGTGCCCCGCAAGGGCCCGGAAGCCGCGAAGTTCTTATCATTTTCTAAACCTGGACTAATGAAATTCTAATCTTTCTTGCATACAATCAGGGCGAAAAAGGCGGAAGAGCCGCGAAGGCGGACTCTCGCAAAAGTAACTCACTCGATTGCAAAGTCAGTCCATGCTTAGAAAAATATCACATCACAATCAGGAGGTGACAAAATGTTACAGCGTCAGTTCAGAGGAATGAGCCCAATGTGGCGTGAGATGGAACAGTTGCGACGGGAGATGGATCGCCTGTGGGGTGAGTTGGCTGCCCCGTTTGAAGCGCCGGCCCTCCGCGGCTATCCCGCCATGAACGTCTGGATGAACGAGAACGGCGCGGTCGTGACCACGGAACTGCCGGGGGTCCTCTCGGACAACCTGGACATCAATGTGGCGGACAACACTCTGACCGTCAGCGGCAGCCGCAAGCCGGAAGAGCTGGAAGAGGGGGCGACCTATCATCGGCGCGAACGCGCTTACGGTACCTTCACCCGCAGCTTCCAACTGCCCTTCAAGGTGGATCCTCAAAAGGTGGAAGCGTCGCTCAACAACGGCATTTTGACGATCACGCTGCCGCGCGCCGAAGAGGACAAGCCGAAGAAGATCGCCGTGCGGGTCAGCTGAGGTCGCTGCCCGCCATATCATGCAATCCCTAGATTAACGGAGGTGCACCATGGCTGAGGAAACCAAAGAACTGCAAATGGAGCAGGCTAAAAAGCAAGAACTGTTGGAAGGCGATGCCGAGCGGACGCGCTCACGGCTGGTGTTTGTGCCCCGCGTAGACATTTACGAAGGGAACGACGCGATTGTGGTGCTGGCGGACATGCCGGGCGTCGCGCCGGAAGCGGTGGACATTACGCTGGAAAGCAATGTGTTGAACATCAACGGCTACGTGACGCCGCAGTACCCGGAGGGCTACAGCCTGGCGTGGGCCGAGTATCGCATCGGCGATTATCAGCGCAGTTTCACCCTTTCGGAGGAAATTGATCAGGAGCGGATCGAGGCGACGGTAAAGGATGGCGTCCTGCGGCTGGTGCTGCCCAAGGCCACGCCCGCCACTCGCAAGATCGCTATCAAGGGCGCCTGATGGCGCTCTCGCAGAGGCGTGGACGCCTCTGCTCTGATGACAAGCGGCCGGATGCTCTCTTGACGACTTGAGTGTCGCTGATTCAGGACTATCAAAGCGTTAAAGGAGGTGAAGGATATGTCAATCTTAGAGCGCAATTTCTGGAAGCGGGAACGCCGCCCGCGGCGCGAGGCAGAATCTACGGCCCTGGCCTCGCCGCTTGAGGAGCCGGAGCGCCTGTTCGAGGACTTCTTCAACAACTTCTGGCTGGCGCCTTTCAGCCCGTTCGAGATGACATGGGGCGAATTCACCCCGCAGGTAGATGTCATTGAGAAGGAAAAAGAGATTCTGGTGAAGGCGGAACTGCCCGGTATGAGCGAGAAAGACGTTCAGGTATCGCTCGCGCAGGACGCGCTCACCATCAGCGGCGAGAAGAAGACTGAAGAGGAACATCGCAGCGGCAACGTCTATCGCATGGAACGCAGCTACGGCGCCTTCAGCCGCACCATCCCGCTGCCGGTAGACGTGGACATCGAGAATGCAGATGCGACTTTCAAGAATGGCGTGCTCACCATCACTCTGCCCAAGGTTGCCGCCGCGAGAGAGAGCCGCAAAATCAAGATCAAGGCTCAGTGATCTGCCTGAGCCTCACGCAAGAAGGGGCGAAGGAGTGGCCTGCCACTCTCTCGCCCCTTTTGCATTCCAAATTGGAGCTCCAGTCGGGAAGCCCGGCCTCACTGCTGCTGATGCCGCAGGCCGCGCTCCAGTCCCCATCCCGCGCCAGCGGCCAGCAGCGCCAGCGCCAGCGCGGTCGGCCATTCTCCACTGAACAGCGCCCCCAGGGCGCCCAGGGCCGCTGCCACCGTCAACGCGCCGAGTCCCAATTTCCAGGCCAGGGAAAAGCTGAACTTCCACATGGGACGCCTCATTCCCTCATTCGTAGTGCTGGAAGCGCAAGGTCCCCACCAGCGCGAAGACCAGGGCGAAGCCCAGCAGGACGCCCACGTAGGGCAGCACGCGCTCCACATCCGCGCCGCGCGCGAGCAAGTCCGTGTACGCGCGCATCGCCCACGTGGAGGGCAAAATCTGCACCACTTGCCGGTAAAGCGGCGGCGTGATCTCCATCGGATACCAGGCGCCGCCCAACGCCGCCATGCCCATCGAAAGTCCCACTACCACGCTATTCGCCTGGCCCCGCGTTTTGACCACGGTCGCGAGCAGGATCCCCAGCGAGACCATCGCCAGCGCAAAAGCGAACGAGACCAGCGCCACCGCCAGGGGGTCGCGCCCCCAGTTCACGCCGAAGAGCACCGCGCCGCCGACAAGTAAAATGGCCATCTGCAGCAGGCCCAGCAGCAGCCGTCCCAGCAGCTTCCCCATGAGCACCACGCCGCGCGAAGTCGGCGTCACCAGCATCCGGCGCAACGTCCCGCCGAGGCGCTCGTTCACCAGCACCTCCGCCGCGCCCAGCAGCGTGATCTGCACCCACGTGACCAGTTGTCCTGCCGAGGCCTGTTCGGCGCTCGAGGCCATGGCGTTCGCGTCATCGGCGAGGGTGACGCCCGCGGGCCAACGCACTGCCGCCACCGCCGGGGGTTGCTGCACTGCCGCGAGCGTGTCCTCCAGCACCTGGCGGAAGAAGGCCGTTTCCGCCGCCGGCGTGTCCACGACGCCAGCAGCGCGTGCCTGCTCCAATCCCTGCTGCGCCACGAGCGCCGCGCCGCCCACCCGTCCCTGCGCCGCGCGCACCGCCTGCTCCACGGCCAGGCTCGTGCTGTCGTCAGGGCGCGTGTGCAGGGTGAGCGTGACCGTGTCGCCGTTGAGGAGGGCCGCGGTGAAATAGGCGGGGATCTCCAGGCCGTAGCCCTCCTCTGGCAGCGCTTCGACCCGCTCCGGCTCCAGGTTGGTCTCCGACAGCGCCGCGAGGAAGGCTTCCACCAACGGGCCTTGATCTGCGGCCCGCACGTACAACGGAATGCGCAGCTCCTGCGGCGTCTCCTCGTCCCCCGGCATCATCCCCCCCAGGCCGGCGCCCACCGCCGCCGTGAAGAGCAACGGCAGCACTAAAAAGAAAACCAACGCGATGGGGCTCGTAAACTCCATCCGAAATTCGTTGCGGATCAGGGCACGTAAGCGTTGTATCATCGTTCCCTCCGAAGCTGGAAATCCCAGGCCAGAGCTGCCGGGCGGCTCATCTGAATTGCCGCCGGAAACCGAGCACGGCGAGCGAATAGTAGCAGGCGGTGAGCAGCAGTGCGCCGCCAAACAACGGCAGGACGTCCGCCAGCCCGTGGCCGCTTTGCAGTTTGGAGAAGATTTCGATGCCCCACGCCTGCGGGGTGATCAGGCTGAGCTGTTGTACCCACGTCGGCAAATTCGCGCGCGGGAAGAAGCTCCCCGACAGCGCTGAGCCGACGAGGGTGACGGCGCTGCCGATAGCGCTCGCCTGTCCCGCCGTCTGCGCCCACGCGGAGACGAGCGCTCCCACCCCCGAGGCGCAGGTCACCAGCACCAGGAGCGCCAACGGCACCAACAGCGGATGTCCCCAATGCGCGCCGACCAGGCTTGTCGCGCCCCAGAGGATCAGGACCTGCAACAATCCCGTCAACACGACGCCCGCCATCTTCCCCACCAGCACGCTGAGAGGGGAGGTGGGGGTGATGAGGAGTCGCGGCAACGTGCCCCACTCGCGTTCCGCCAGCAACGTCCGTCCGCCAGCAGTGACCGCAAACATCAGGAAGACGATGGAGAGGCTGGTGGCAGAATAATCCAGCCAGTTGAAGCCCCGTCCGCCCGGCGCGACGATTTGCAGGCGCACCGGCAGCGCACTCATCTGGGGCTCCTCGACGGTCGCCGCGTCGAACGCGCCGGCCGACAGCCCTGCCCCCATGTCGGCGCCGCTCGCGATCTGGGCCGCGACGAGGCGCGTCATGATCACCCGTATGCCCTGCGTCTGGAGGTTCATGATTTCGATGCCCTGCGTCACGACGCTCTTGACAATGGCCGTGCTGAGACGCCAGTCAGGGCTGGCGTAGAGCTCGACGGTCACGGGGGACGCGGCGTCTGAGGTTGGCGCCAGGGCAAAAATCCGCCCGAGCTCCATTTTCTGAGCGTCGGTCAACGCCTCGAATTGTGCTTCATCCATGGCTGTCAGATCGAGGCCGAGGGTTTGCTGCGCCTGTGCGGCCTGCGGGAAGGCCCGGTCGCTGAAATCCTCCGGGAGGATGACGAGCACGGCGACCTCGTCGCGTTCGACGCGCGCGCGGGCAGCGGCTTCATTGCTCACGGGCTCCAGGGCAATCAGGTCCTGCACTTCCTCGGAATCGAAAACATCCACCAGGGTTTGAGACAACGTGCCGCGATCCTGATTGAGCCACAGCACCGGCACATCGGAGAGCGTCCCGCCGCCACCGCCGCTGAATGCCGCGCCGATTGCCAGCGTCAGCACCAGCGGTGTCACCAGCATGGTCACCAGCATCCCCACATCGCGGAATGCCAGCCGGACTTCTTTCAATGCAAGCGTCCATAGTTTTTTCATTGTAAGTTCCTCGAAAGTTGCGGATTGCAAGCTGAAAGCTGGAAAGTACACGTTGCGAGTTGACTCGTGACTCGCCTTTTCGCTTTCTCGCCTTTTCGCCTTTTCGCCTGTTCGCTTTCTCGTTCAATCCCGCAGCGCCCGCCCGGTGAGATGCAGGAAGACGGTCTCCAGGTTCGGCTCGCGGATGTCTACCGTGCGGATGCTCAATCCCAGGCCTGCAGCCTGGTCCAAGGCGAGGGGGAGCGCCGCCTGCGCCGAGCGGACGTTGAGTGTCACCTCGCCATCGCTGGCGCTGGCCTGCAGCACCTCCTCCATGCCGCGCAGCGCTTCGACCAACGCCGCGCCGCCCTCTTCCTGATGCAGCTTGAGGACGAGCGTCTCGTGTTCGCCCACCTGCCGCGTCAATTCCTCCAGCGTCCCCAACGCGATGAGCTTGCCGTGATCTATGATGCCGATGCGATGGCTGAGCTCCTGAGCCTCTTCCATATAATGGGTGGTGTAGAGCACTGTCGTGCCGTTGACGTTCATCCTTTTGACATAATCCAGGATGTAGCGGCGGCTTTGCGGGTCAATGGCGACCGTCGGTTCATCCAGCATCACCAGGGGCGGGTTGCCGAGCAGGCCGATCGCCAGGTTGAGGCGGCGCTTCATGCCGCCGGAGAAAGTCTTGACGCGCGCCTTCGCCCGATCGGTGAGGTCCATCAGCGCCAGCTTCTCGGCGATTTCACGCTTGAGTTCCGCCCCGCCCAGGCCGCGCATTTCGCCCCAGAAGCGCAGATTCTCCTCGGCGGTGAGGTCGTAGTAGAGCGCCAGATCCTGTGGGGCGACGCCGATGCGCTCGCGCACTGCCATCGGCTCAGCTTGCACGTCGAAGCCGTCCACGAGCACCCTGCCGGACGTCGGCGCCAGCAGCGTGCTGATCATCGAGATCGTCGTCGTCTTCCCCGCGCCGTTGGGACCGAGAAGGCTGAACATCTCCCCCGCATGGATCTCGAAAGACACATCGTCCACCGCATTCGGACCGGCGGGGGTATAGCGTTTCACCAGGTTTTTCACTTCGACCAGGGCCATGATTTGCTCCTTTGAAAATAGAGATCAGTGAGTCAGCAAGTCAGCGAATCAGCGAAAAAAATCACTTGCGTGACAAAGGTACCGCCACTGACTAAAAAACGCAAGATTCTCTGGCGATCCTTGAAGATTGAGAATCAACTTTTGCCCCTATCCCCTGGCTCCTTTCCCCCGCGTTGCGCGGGGGAAAGGAGAAACTTTTTTTGTGGGGTTTTGCAGGCGGGCGTAGCCCGCCTGCAAAACCCCCTTATTTTTTTCCCCCTCCCCGACGGCGTATGCGCCGTCGGGGAGGGGGCAGGGGGTGGGGCAAAAGCTACAGGCCACAAAGGTTCCTCTATCGCAGCTACCTGGCGCCAGGCTGAACAGTCACCGCATATTTTCATGCTTGGATGATGCGTGCCAGCACATGGCGTCTCTTTTGAAGATAAATACGTGCCCATGTGCTCACATGAACACGTGGGCACCCGGACACCTGGACACGGCATTGTACACGGCGGGCCAAATCAAGGGACGAAGAAGAGCGCCACCGCGGCCAGGCTCGCTATCACCCAAACAGCGCGATTCCAATCCCAAATCCGTCGCCCGTTGAAACTGATCAGGGGGAAGAAGGCGACGACCGTCTCCAACAGCGCCAGCATACGGCTGATTTCCAACAGGGGCGACAGCAGCGACGCCATCCCCGGCGCTACTCCCCCACGCAGGGCCGCCCAGCTCCCCCAGGCGAGCAGCAGCGAGGCCAGCGTTCCCGCCAACGCCATCGGCCCGATCTTGGGCAACAGCTCGCGGTAGCGCCAGCGATCCTCCACGGGATAGAAGCTGCCGGTGAAGGGAAAGTAGCCGCCAAAAAGCAACGCCAGTGCTGCCACCAGCGTCGCGCTGGATTCCCACGCGCGGAAACGCACCGCCAGCCCTTGCGCTTTCGCCGCGAGCCACATCGCCAGCGAGCGCGCCCCGAAGACCACCAGAATCACCAGGGGGATCGTCCACAGATCCGCGAGCTCGAAGCGCCCCTGGCGCCAGATCGCCAGCCAGAGCAACGCCACGTTGACGAGCCACGTTCCCAGCCATTGGAGCAGCGGACTATCGGGCCGCTCCGCGGCGGGTTTGGCCCACAGGAAATGCCCCACATCCATGAAGTGAAAGGAATGCCACCAGTAGGGGAGGATGTCCCACCCGTAGCGGCGGAGTTGTTCACCCATCGAGAGGATCGAAAAACCGCGCGTGGCGAAGAGCTTGCTGGAGCTGGTGTTGTAGCCCTCCACGCAGGCCGACACCTCGTCGCAACCCTGCGCGGCGAAGAAATCCAGCGCCCCTTCGATCAACCCCTGTCCCGCGCCCAGGCCCCGCGCCTCTGGATCGGTGAACACCCAATAGACGAAGCCCACCTTCCGCCCCTTGGGCAGCGTAAACGTTTTGAGCACCGCGCCGCCCACGATGCGCCCTTCGTGCTCTGCCACCAGCACGTCCTTGCTCCACGAGAAAAACAGCCAGGTAAACGGCGAAAACGCCCGCCGCATCACCTGTTTGGTCGCGGCTTTCTCCCCTTCACGAATGGGTCGAATCACAAGTGAGGTATCCATGTTTGATCCTTTCGAGTCAGAAGTCAGCGGGCGTCCCCGCCTGTACGCCGCCACGAGGGAGTGCCCGATCTCGGTGGCATGACGCCAGAGGATTCCTGGCTACTCCTGCAAGCCCTTGCGCCACAGAATCAGGTACAGGCCGATGGCGATCAAGACGATGGGCCACCCCTGCCCGGCATATTGCAGCACGGTCGTCATGGGATCGCCGATGAGCAGCGCGCTGCCAATGAAGGCCATGATCCCGCCGGGGATGAGGGGCCACCAGGCGACTTTGCGGACGAACAGCGCCGAGGTCAGCGTGATCAGCGCCCACCCCAGCGCGAAAGCCAGCAGGAACAGGCCGCCTGCCGCCTCGCCCTCCAGCCCGTTGAAGGGGCCTTCCAGCAGCACCACGCCCGCGCCGATCCCCATCAAAATGCCGCCGGGGATCAGGAAGCCCACCTTCCGGTTTACACTGCCCCACACCAGGAAAAACAGTCCCAACGCCAGGGGCAATGCCGCGCCGAGCTCCCATCCCGTGAAATTGCTCACCAACATCCACACTCCCACACTCACCAGCACCACGCCCCACACCAGCTGCTGGCGCTTCTTTGTGTCCTGAACCGGCACCTCGTTGCTCATTCCAACCCTCCTCCTGCAGAAATCCCGAAATCCGTGGCGAATGTCGCGCGGACTCTAGTTCGCCTCGCGTCTGGATGACGAGCGTACTATACCATGGCAGGACGGGAAAAGGATGGCCCACAGGTCACGGTTGGGGTCATATTGGAGCGTGTGACGTCACAGCGCAGCACGATTTTGGGGCGCCGGCGTGAAGAGCAGCTCCCCGGCGTCCCCTCACAGCAACCCCAACTCGCGCGCCTTGAGCGCCGCCTGCGTGCGGTCGCGTACTTCGAGCTTGGCGAGGATGCTGGTGAGGTGATTCTTCACCGTACCCTCGGCGATGAAGAGTGTGGTAGCGATTTCCTTGTTGCTTGCTCCCTGCGCGACCAGGTGCAGCACCGCCAGTTCGCGTTCGGAAAGGGCTGCGACTGGCGCTTCAATACGGGGGGCCTGTTCCACCAGCCGCGCGAATTCCGCCACCACCTTTGTCGCCACCGAAGGCTGGAGAAAGGATTCACCGCGTGCGGCGGCGCGCACCGCCTCGAAGAGCTTGGTCGAGCTCGCGTCTTTGAGGAGATAGCCGAGGGCGCCGGCGCGCAGCCCCTCAAAGATGTCTTCATCATCATCGAAAGTGGTCAGCACAATCACCCGCACGTCGGGATAGAGCGCGTGCAGTTGTCGCGTCGCCGCGACGCCATCCAGCACCGGCATCCGCAAATCCATCAACACCACCTCGGGCTGGCAGGTCGCGCACAGGCGCAGCGCCTCTCCGCCGTTGGCGGCTTCCCCCACCACCTCGAAGTCGGGTTGCGTGGCGAGCAACGTCCGCAGCCCCTCACGGAACATCGCCTGATCATCTACCAGCACAATGCGAATGCGGCCCATCCCCTCTCCCTCGAATGGCGTGAAGCCGATCTCAACGGGTCGCGACTCCCCTTTGCTTCAGCCACGAATTCTCGTCCGTTTCACATCGTCCCTTGCACTCTATGCAGATGCAGGCAATGACGCCCCCCTCAAGGCATCTCTGCTGCAGGAGGGACACCTGACCTTCAGCAGCGCATGGGCCCGCCTCAGGCCCCATCCTCAGCCAGGGTGCATATTGACGCTGAGGTCATTCCAGAGTGGGAAACCAGGCCTGCAATGTGCTCCGCAATTTATCAAACGCGCGTTCGTGGGCCTGCAAGCTGACCGTCTGTGCAAGCTCACGGTAAATAGCAGGTGAATGAGGTTTGCGGGCTTCATGCAACGCGGCAAGCAAAGCTTCCTTGGGCCGCGTTGGCTTTCCATTCGGCTCGCGGTCGCAGCGCTCCAACAGGCGCGCCAGCCTTTCTTGTTCCAGGCCCAACACTTCAGGGACATGGGGAGAACGTGACCAAACCCAGACCTCCAATTCAGGGTCCAACACAATTGCTGCCGCACGAGGTTGCTGCGCTTCCGTCAGCCAACCTGCCCGGCCCAGGCGATCTTCCAGGTCAGCTTCCATTTCTGAGGCAGTATGGCGCTGTTCCTGTCCCGAGCCCTCACGATCCAGTAACACCAGGGCATAGGCGGCCAACTTCGTATAGGATCGCAGCAGATCATGAGCTCGCCGGAAGACTCCCGCATCCCGGCCCGGATCACGGATAACTTTGCTGGTTGGCGTTCGGATGCCAAGAGCTTCGGCCCGGCTTTCAAGTAAGGTGCGCAACGCCCACTCAGCATCGGCGTCGGCAACCAAAACCACCAGATCGTATTGAAAACTCATCCCAGAACTCCTGCCGCAAACAACGTCTCCAGAGAGGGTTCACGTTGCCAGTCGCGCAGCATGGGATGTCGCGACCCATTGACCACCGACGTCACTCCGCCAGGGGATTGAGCAAAGACCAACAAGTTTTCCGGTTCCGCCAGCGCCAGAATCAGGGGCGAATGCGTAGCCAGGAAGACCTGACTATTGTAGACCGAGCTTAGCGCCTTAAAAACCGCTTCAATGGCTTTAGGATGAATTCCATTTTCAGGCTCTTCAATGACAAAGACTTGTTCGCTGTTGGGCAGATAGGCGAGCAACGTCAGCGCCAACAACCTCAAGGTGCCATCCGAAAGTAACCACGCGGGGACGGAAAGGCCATTTCGGTAAGTGACCAACAGGTAATAGGAGCGATCCTCGGGACGTTCCGCAACCTCAATGTGCGCCAGATCCTCAAGAATGGTCTGTAAGTGTCGTATCCACCACTCAAAACGTTGCGGATCAGTTTCCAGAAGCATTTTAACCATGATCGGCAGATTGGATCCATCGGGTTGAAATACCCGCGGCGCATCGGAAGGACAGGTTCGGCGCATCAGCACACTATTCAGCTGCAAGACTTGCACGTTTTGCAAGAGGACGCGCTTCCACCACAAGGCCGAGGGGAAGCGGTCATAATCTTCCGGGATGCCGGTCAGTGCCAGCCGTTGCGGGGAAAATCGCAGCATCATATTCCAATCGGTTTTCTCCGAGCGGAAATAGTCATTGCCGCTATCGGCAACCTTGCGCACCACCAGGCGATAGCCTTGGGGCTTTTTCAAACGCGCGGGATGCAACACCGGCTCCACATCGGCAGGGGGCTCAAACGGGAACAGCGGCACAGGAAATAGCTCCTGCTTACGACGTTGCGCGGAATTGATCAGCCACAAGTTTTCCCCACCGACAACAATTGAGCCATTCTTCCCCAGGCCTACCCCCACCTCATAGCGCAAAGTGTCATAGCCATTGGTCTTCAGAGATGCCGGCAGGCTCGCTTCAAGCGCAATTTCAAATCCTTTTTCGGCGTCTTCATGTTTCCAAACCAACTCTTGCAAAGTGCTCGCGCGTTTGCGCACCGCTTTCTCGACATCGCTTTCCAGCGCATCCCGAATGAAAGCCAGGCTATCCAGAAAGGTGCTTTTCCCACTGGCGTTGGGCCCGATCAAGATGTTGAAAGGCGCCAATTCGAGACTGGCATGTCTGAAACATTTATAATGTGAGATTTCAATTTTGCTGAGCATTATCCACTCCACTCTTCCCCCGCGCTGTTCACCCTTCGTGCAAGGAGAGCTCCAGCTCAAAGCCCGCGCCGACTTCCGAAGCGAGGCGCAATTCGCCACCAAGCAGCTGCACCCGCTCGCGCAGGCCCACAAGGCCAAAGCCGTCGCTCGTCGGCATGTCGCTGCCGATGCCATCGTCCGTCACCTTCAGGCGCACTTCCTGGGCGGTGTAAGTCAACGTCACCCCGGCATGACGCGCCTGAGCGTGTTTGCGCACGTTCGTGAGCGCCTCTTGCACGGTGCGATAGAGTGTCAGCTCCACTTGCGGCGAGAGGGGACGCGGCTCACCATTCACCGTGAAGGCCGTGGCGATACCGGCAGCGCTGCACTCCGCAGCCAGCGCGGCCAGCACCGTCGTCAATGCCTTCCCCTCCAGCGGCGAAGCGCGCAACGCCGCCACCGAGCGACGTACTTCGTGCAGCCCCTCTTTCGTCAGCGTCTGCGCCCGTTCCAACGGCGCCAGGGCCTGCGCGGGATTCTCGCGCGCCAGCGCGCGGGCGGCCTCCAATTGCACATTGATCGCCGTGAGATAATGTCCCAGGCTGTCGTGAATTTCGCGGGCCAGACGGTTGCGTTCTCGCGCCGTCGCCAGCTCCTCTGCCTGCACGGCATAGCGCGCCAACGCCGCGTGCGCTTCCGCCAGGTCGCGCGCCAGGCGCTCCCCTTCACTCCGCGCCCGGGCTTCACTCATCGCCATCTGCGTGAAGATCACGACGAAGACTACGCCGGGCACAAAAGAGAGCACCGCCGTCACCCCGATCTGCCAGCCGTTGGGGATACCGATAAGCAACCCGAAAATAAGCGTCGTCAACGCGCTAAAGGTGACCACACCCCACCGCTCAAATAACACCGCTCCATGGCTCACCAGCGGCAACAGCAGCAGCCAAAACGCCCCGCTGAAATGGGCCAACAGGGTAATCGCGATGGCCAAAAGGAACTGCGCCCCGAAATAGAGCAGCCGAATCCTTACCGCCGTCCCCAAAACATAATTCTCGAAGAGATATGTGCCGATGCCAATGTAAAGGAGGCCCAGTCCTACCAGCGCCAGGACTTCCACCGGCGTGAAAGCCACTCCCGCAGCCGTGAACAACGACACATACGCGGCGATGACCACGACAATGAAAGCCCAATCGGCGGTTTGCAGGAGACGGCGGCGAGGGGGCATGCGCATCACGCTCCGGGGCTACGGCGAGGAAAATTCGGGCAGCAGAGCGGCGTAGAGCCCGTTGGCGGCGATCATGTACAGCACCCGTGGCTCTTGCGTCACCACGAACGTCTCCAATTGCCGCAACTGCCCTTCGCGCACGCGGAATTGATGGAGATAGTTCCCCCGCTTGTCGAGCGCCACGATGCGCTCATTCTGGCGGTCTCCCAGATAGATACGTCCCTCATCGGCAGGCTCTTCATGGGGATCTCTTGCAACGGCGTCCGGCTCGACATACATCACCGCAGCCTGCAGGTTGTTGTCAGGCAAGCCGCGCAGGGCAAACGTGAGATCTTCTGCGCCGGAGAAGTACACGCGGACTGATCCATCGCCCAGCAGCAGGTAGAGCCGTCCGTCGAGGCCCAGGTTCAATACCGTTTGCAGCTGCGGGGCCGCGCCGGGCACGAAATACGGACGCGGCGGGCTGTTGTACAGGCGATTGAGGGGCGCATACCGGAATAACTGCCCCTGTTGCCGGTCGAGCAAGTAGAGCTGCTCCCCGTAAGTGGCGATCATCGTCACCGAGCGCGACGTGTGTTCGCCCTCCAAACGCTGCCGCGTGATCCCCCCCGGCCCCAGCGTCGGCTCATAGACGTACAACGTGCCGTCGTCGCTGTAGATGAACAGGGCGCCGTCGCCATAGGTCGCTCCCGGCGTCACCCAGGCAATGTCTACGAGATGTTCGACGGTCGCGCCTGCCACGATCTGACCGCGCCGCAGGATCGAGGTAGGCGCGGCGGAGCTCAAACGCAAGCCATCCTCCGCGAGCGGCATCCCCAGCACTTCCTCGGTGACGGGGTTGAGCAGATAGATCCACGTGCGGGTGACCAACAGCCGGCGCGGCGCCGGCGAAACCCCCAGCTCCGCGATCTTGGTGAGTGACAGCACCGCCGCTTTCTCCAGCATCTCGAGGTTGAGCTGCGCTTCATCGCGCAAGGTCTGCGCCCTGGCATTGCTTGAATCCAGCGCCAGCACTTGCTGCGCCAGCGTGAGAGCTCGTTGCCAGTCCTCCGTCGCCTGACTGGTGTAGGCCTCTTGCCAGGCGACCTCCGCATCGGCCAGCAGCGTCTCAACCCGCGAGGCGCCGCCAAACTGGAAATAGGTGGTGAGAGTGATGAGGGAAGTAAGGAGCAACAGGCCTAGCGCGAGGCTGCTGAGCAGCAGTGGATTCTCCTGCGGCGCCATCCGTGAGACGCGCGCGCGTTTCGCCTTCACCTTGCCGGGCATCAGCGCGCGACCAAAGGCGCGGAACAACGGCCCCAAGGTCTCCCGGAGATGCAAGGACGGCAGTTTGAGACGCGGCAGTGACAGGCGCGGGCGCGCGGCAGGCGCCTCCCTTTTGGTCTCTTCCCCTGTCTCCATTGCCGACAAAGGGGGGGGCGTCGGCGGGATGGGCGCTAGCGGTTCCGCTGGGGTCGCTGGCGTCGGGGCAGCGGCAGGCAAGGCGGAAACGTTCGGACCGGAAGCGGATTTGCGCCCCGGCAGCGCCGGGCGTCGGGGGGCGGGTTCCGGCGCCGGCGGCGGAGGGACGAGCGGCTCGGTGAAGGCCAGCACGGTCGCCGCGGCCTCCTGCCTGGGCCGCAACGGTTCTGCCGCGAGGACCACGGCAGGCGCAGGCTCTTCTGTCCTCACCGTTTCGGCGGCCCCCGACGTGAGTTCTGCCGCACGAGAGGGCTCCGGCTTCGAGGGCGGCTTCTGCAGCAGATAGGCCTCGCTGTGCGTCGCCGGTTCCGGCAGACAGTGGACCACGACCGCGCAACCGGTCACCCGATTTTCGTGCATCAGATGCAGCACCTGCTCGACGCTTTGCTCCGGTTCGGCGACCGCCAATGTCTCCGCCCACAGAGAACGCGCCTGCGTTTCGGCGACGCTGGCCGTAGCGATCAACAGCGCGCAGCCAGGGGCGACCGGGGCATAGCCGATGTGAATGGCGGGCGGCAACCCCGCGCCCAACGGCAACATAGGCAGGGCGCTGCTGGGGAAGATCTCCACCTCGCCCCCGGCGTGATACAACAACACGTTGCCCGGCCCGACCTGCCCCAGAAAGAGCTCCTCGCCCGCGAAAACCGCGCAGGTGATGTTGCCCGACGCCGATTGCGGCTGCGGGGCGCGGAGGTTTTCCTGCAGCACGTAGCGGTTGGCTTCGGCCAGGGCCCGGCGCAGGCGCGCTACGATGCCGCCCGGCGATTGCCAGTACACGCGCGCGGCGAGCGTGCGCGTCTCCCGGCTGCGATGCGCCTGTCCAGGGCCCAAATCTACCAGCACGAACAGCTGTTCCCCGGCGTCCAGCGACATCCCCACCGGCGGCAGCTCCGCCGTCGCCTCAGGAGCGGTCGCCTGCACCCGCACGCCGTCTTGAAAACGCAAAATCTCACTGTAGCGCCGCATCCTTGCCCCCTGACAGTCGCGCTCACACCAGCTCAGAACTCACGAGCAACTCCTCCAGCTGCCCAAAATCCACCCGGGAAGTGATGTCCACGGAGAGCGGGGTGATGGTCACAAAGCCCTGGGCGACGAGCAAGTGCACATCGGACCCCGGCTCAGCGGCGGCAGGCGCCTCCATCAAACGATAGCCGGGGCTGGCGTTTCCCCCGGCGTTGCGATCCGGAGCGGTCGGCTCGAAATACCGCTGGCGCAACAGGCGCGCCAGGCGCCAGGGCGTCTCTGGCGTTGCCTCGCGCGGCACGTTGACGTTCAACACGTCCACATCAAAGGGCATCCGCCGTTCCAAGAGCAAGCGGCTGAAGCGCGCGGCAAACGCTTGCGCTGCCGTGTAATCTACCATCTCGCCGCCGGTCAGATGCTGTGAGATCGGCAGGGTCAGCGAGATCGCCAGGGCGGGGATGCCGCTGCTCGCCGCTTCGAGCGCGGCGCCCACCGTGCCGGAAATGGTCACCTCGGTGCTGAGGTTCTCGCCGTAATTGATGCCCGAGACGACCAGCTTCGGCCGGCGGTCGGCCAGTTCGAGCAGGCCGTGCGCCACCGCCAGCGCCGGCGTCGCATCCACGGCATAGGCGCGGACAAACTGCCCCTGCACCTCGCGGTCGGCGGAGGTGAGGCGCCCCGTCAAGTGATGCGGCATCGAACGGCCCGCGCCCGACCATTGGCGATCAGGAGCGACCACCAACAGCTCGCCCAAGGGCAACAGCGCCTCCACCACGGCCCACAGCCCTTGCGATTCGATACCGTCGTCGTTAGTGATGAGAATCAATGGTTGGGTCATTTTCGATAATAAGGATACCACGCAAGCGGGGCTTCGCAAGCCGCGCGACCGGCCGTTGGCTTCTGTCCCATGAAGCGGGTACGGTCCAGGCGCGGCCCGCGGCCTGTGCGAGGGAACCGTCCAGGCTTCCGACCGGGGAATAGCAACAGGCGCGGCAGATAACACAACGGCCCCCTACCGTTGGGGTAGGGGGCCGTCGTCTGGCGTCTGAAATGCAGTGGGCGAGCAGAGACTCGAACTCTGGACCTCACGGATGTGAACCGTGCGCTCTAACCAACTGAGCTACTCACCCACACACCGCAGATTATAGCATAGCCGGGTAAAAACGCAACCTCAGGGCAGGAAGCGATACTGGCCCGGCGCTTCCTCGGAACTCTGCGTCTCCAGCGGAACCACCTCAAACCAGGTGTTGCCCGGTTTGAGCGGCAGTGGCTTGCCCTCGCCGTCTATGAACGTCAACATCTCCTCCCGCGCGCCGCGCTGCCAGAAGCCCGGAATCATCTTGCCGTCCCGAAGCACCAGCGCCGGCCCCTGTCCCCAAACTTGAATCTCGATGGACATGTGCCCTCCACCCCAGGTGTCCTCCAGGATGTCTGTCTCCAGGTGATTGGCGTAGAGGAGGATCACATTGGCAAAACTCAATGGCTCGCCGGTGAGATAATCCGTGTGCAGCACGCCGGCCGTCGTGCGCAGCCAACGCCCTGACGCGGGATCATAATCCCATTGGGTCTTGCTGGCCCGGTAATCAATGTACACGCGCTTGACATCGTAGATGTCCTTGACGGCGGGGAGTCCCTCGCTGAAGGCCATGAGCTTGGGGAAATTGGGACGCTTGTCCACCCCCCGCTCGATGGCGAGTTGCCGCAGCGCCATGGGATCGGCAAAGAGCGTGTGCTCGAAGGCCAGTCCCTCACGCGGGACGCGGTAGAAGGCGGGCGCGCCAACGCCGAAATCCGGCGACATGATGCGCTCAGGAAAGAGGTCGGATTTGCGGTAACGCTCTTTGACGCCCGCGCTTGATCCGGAATAGGCGAACGACGCCTGGTACATGGCCGGAATTTCCAGGTCAATCAGCCGTCCGCTGCGCACTGAACCCACGCGCTCCGGATAGGCGCCGTAGAAGATCGCCGTAAAGCGCGTGATCCCGCCTTCAGCGTAGTGCTCGAAGATCAGATCGGCGGAGTTGAGCCCTGATTGCGGCCTGACTTCAGCAGAGTTGGAAATCTTGATTGCCAGCGGGCTGTGATCGAGCATTGTGGGATCGGCGACCTTCAGCCCGGTGAGTGGATTCACGTCCGGCGGGAAGGGGGTGACGACATCCACGGGTGCGGCAGTGGGCGGCGGCGTGGGAAGTGGCGTTGCCGTCGGGGTCGCCGTTGGAGGGATTACCAGCGCCGTCGCTGTCGGCGGTAGCGTGCGGGTGGGCGTCACCGTGGCGGCGGGCGTCTCACCGCCGCCACAGCCGCCGAGCAGCATCAAAATGAGTCCGAGAACGAGGCTCCAATAACCCCTGCTTCGTATCATGTTTGCATCTCCTCGTATAAAATAGCCTCTGAAAATAGAGATCAGTGAGCCGGGAGTTGAGAGTCGTCTTAGCCTCTGCTCACCGCTCACAACTTGCGACGCACATTCTTTTGCTTGTGGGATGTTTGCCAGCACACTGCGTTTCCGGAAACCATCGTGCGTCGTTTCCTGATGCTACCGACGGCATGGGGATGCAGAATCCCGTTGATTTCAACATATGATTTTCAAAATCTGCGGAATCTGCGTTCTTCGGCGTCCAATATCTTCTCAGAAAACAGGCGAGTCAGCGAAAAAGCGAATCAGCGAATCAGCGAATCAGCGAATCAGCGAAAAAAAATCACTTGCATGACCCATGTACCGCGAACTTCAGGCTGCTCTCAGCCCCGCCCCGGATTGAATTCCGGGCCTGACAGGTCGAGTTCGCTGAAGTGAGCTCCCACCCCACGCGCTTTAGCGCGGTGTGCTCGTGTCAGGCTGGGATTCCCTCCCCGGCCTAACGGCTGCTCACCACCTCACCCTCATGGCGTTCGCCCGTGATACCCCCTGCGCCCTACGGCGTGCCCAGCACGTAGCGCAGGACCAGCGCATCCGTGAGCAGCTCGACGGGAGCGCGGTCATCGGTGAAGACCATGCCGCCCGGCGCGATGGTGACGAGATTGGCGGCAGCGCGTTCGGCGACTCGCGCCAGGAGCGGGTCGCGCAAGAGGCGCCGGTTGGCGTCGAAGTTTGCCGCCGAAGTCTCCTGGACCGTGGCGACAATGATGGCATTGAAAGTGTCGGGCACGGCGATGACATGCACCGAAGGATAAACCTGCTTCAGGGTAGCTACGAGCGCCTCGACGATCCGCCAATCGTCGGGCGTGTGCCCGGCATTGATGGCGACCACGCCGCGTTCCGTGAGCACCTGCCGAATCTCCTGGAAAAATTCCACCGTCGTGAGATGCCAGGGGATGTACGGCAGCCGGTAAGCGTCCACGGCAACCACGTCATAGCGCGCGGTCGTCTGCGCGAGAAAAGTGCGGCCATCCATCTCCGCCACGTGCAGATTCGGCTCCGTCATGTCGAAGTAGTCGCGTCCCACCCGCACGATGGCCGGATCAATTTCCACGCCGTCAATGGGAATCGGCCCGTAAATGGCGGTGTATTGCCTGGGGATGGTGCCCGCCGCGGAGCCGATCACCAGCAGGCTGCGCACCTGCTCCGGCGTCTGCGGCGGCGGATTGAAGTACGGCGCGATGAGAAAGTAATCCCACGTCCCGCCGGTCAATAGCGTCTTGGGATTGTAGACAGAATGGATTCCCTGCCCCTCGTTGAGGAGCAGGAAGCGCGTCCCCTGTTCGCCTTCGAGCACCTGGATGTAGTTATACGTGGATTCCTCTTCGTAGATCAACCGCGCCTGCGGTTTGATGGGGCCGGCGTCGGTGGAGGCGAGCAGCACGATGGCCAGCGCCAGGAGCACGCCGACCCGCGCGCGCCGCCGCGCGCTGCGCCACAGACCGACGATCCCCGGCAGCAGGGTGATCAGCGCCAGCAGCAGAAAAGTGCGCCGCGTCCCCAGGGCGGGAATCAACACGAGATTGGGGAGGAACGTCCCCACGAAGCTCCCCAGCGTGGAGAGGGCGTAGATCTTGCCTGAGGTCATCCCTGCCGCGCCGAGATCGGTCATGGCCAGGCGGATGACGAAGGGCGAGACGCACGCCAGCAGCGTCACCGGCGCGATGAAGAGGATCAGCACCGCCAGCAGCGGCCCTCCGACTTGCAAGGCGTTGAGCGCCGCCATGCCGCGCGCCGCGAGTGTCAGCGCCGGACGGGAGATCAAGGGGATCAGGGCGATCGTCACACTGGCGGCGAGCAAAATAGTGTACAGCGTCTGGGGCTGCGGCGAGCGATCGGCCCATCGCCCGCCGACGACGTAGCCGATGGCGAAATACAGCAGGATCATGCCGATGATGGCGGACCAGACCAGCTCCGAGGTGCCGAAGGCGGGGGCCAGCAGCCGTCCGGCCGCGAGCTCAAGCGCCAGCGATACCATCCCCCCGATAAAGGTGACCAGATATAGAAAATTGCTCATCGTCCGCTCAGCCCCTGTAACACTGTAGCATAGAATGCCAAACAGGCAATCACAGACAAAACCGGGGCTAGCGTGCGCTAACCCCGGCATGCATCGCGTTGCGGCCTACTCGATGACGTCGTCCAGCGGCAACGACACCAGTCCGCTGATGATTTTGGGATAAAAATCCGTGGACTTCTGTGGCATCTTCTCGCCCGCTGCGGTGCAGGCGCGGACGTGCTCCATCCGCGTGCCGTTGAGCAGGAACAGGAAGTTGGCCTCGCCCCGATCCACCCGCTCGAAGCCGGGATTGGGGTCGCGTAGATACTCCAGGTTCTCCTTGCGCGCCACGCTCTCCTTGCTCAGGCCCATGACGTGCTCGATGATCAGCTCGTGCAACACGGCGACATCGAGTGCCCGCCAGCTCGGCGCGCGTTCGGGAACCAGCTGCGCCATGCTGTCGAGCGTCTTGAGCGTGAGGAGGACGTAGCTGCCGTCGTAGAAGCCAAAGCGCGGCTGTGCGGGTGTCGCCGCTGCGAGCCCGGCTTCCAGCGCCTCGCGGCTTGCCAACGGTTGAACCTCGAAATAGGGCGTGAGCGCTTGCAGCAGCGCCTTGCTATCCATCCGCGTATAGCCGTAGATGAGGCGGTGCGTCGGCAGGATCACCAACCCCGGATCGCTCATGCTCACGAAGGTAACCAGCCCGTAATTGAAGGCGGCGTTGGCGGGAGCGTCGGGATGCTGCGCCCGCATCTCGTCGCGGTAATTGAGCGCCGTCTCGTAGCGATGATGCCCGTCGGCGATGATGAGGTTGCGCTTCGGCGCCATCTCCGCGATGACTGCCGCGATGATCGCGGGATCATGGACCACCCAGAAGTTCTGCTCTACATCCGGCTCGATCACGCGCTCGGTGAGGAGCGCCGGCATGTGAGAATCCAGGAACGGTTGCAGCAGCGCGTTGATGCGATTCTCCGCGTCGGGATAGAGCACGAAGATGTGGCCCCACGCCGTCTGCGTCACGCGCGTCAGATTCAGCCGGTCGGCCTTGGGGCCGCTCAGCGTGCGCTCGTGGGGCAGGATGACCCCCTCGTCGAAGCGGGTGAGCTCCAACGCCGCCGTGAAGCCACGGCGCACGTGCCCCTGACCGTCGGGCGTGGTGAAGCGCTGTTCCAACACATACAGTGCCGGGTGGGGATCGCGGATGAGAATCCCCTCCGCCTGCCAGGTTTGCGCATAAGCGCGGGCGCGCGTGTAGACGTTGTTGTCGGGCTCGTCCGGCTCGCGCAGGCCCATATCAATGCGACAGAAGTTGTAGGGATTCAGCGCGTAATAGGCAGCCTGCTCCGCCTCGTGGATGCGATCATAGGGCTGCGTGATCACTTCCGAGAGGTCGCAGAAACGGTCCGGGTTATAGCGGATGCCCCGAAAGGCCTTGATGTTCGCCATGGGCGCTCCTATTTCTTGAAATGCTCGATGACCAGTGCGGCGACTTCCCCGCCCACGCGCCCCAACGCCTCGACCGTCGAAGCGCCCAGGTGCGGCAGGGCGACGACCTGCGGCAGAGCGATCAGCTGCAGCAACCCCTCGCTCTTGGGCGGCTCCTCCGTGTATACGTCGAGCGCCGCGCCGGCGATGACTTTGTTCACCAAAGCGGTGTAGAGCGCCGCCTCGTCCACTACCCCGCCGCGCGCGGCGTTGATGACGTAGGCGGTCGGCTTCATCTGCGCGAACTGCGCCGTGCTCACCATCCCCCTGGTCTGTGGTGTGGTCGGCACGTGCAGGCTGATGTAATCGGAAATCTTGAGCAGCTCCTCGAGCTCGACCGCGCGGACCCCGGCGTCATTGATGGTGATGAAGGGATCGTAGCCCACCACGGTCATGCCCAGGGCGCGCGCTTTCTGGGCGGTCAGCCGCCCGATGCGCCCGTAGCCGATGAGTCCCAGCGTCTTTCCGGCGATTTCAGTGCCTTCGAGGGCCTTCTTCTCCCACTTGCCGACCTTCATGGTCGCGTCGGCGAGGGTGATATGGCGCGCCAGGGTCAACATCAGGCCGATGACCAGTTCCGCCACCGCCGCGGAGTTAGCCGCGGGGGTGTTGAGGACGGTGATGCCCTTGCTGCGCGCATAGTCCACGTCAATGGTGTCGAGGCCCACCCCGCCGCGCACGATCAACTTTAGATTCGGGGCCGCATCAATCAGCGGTTGGCGGACTTTGGTGCGGCTGCGGACCACCATGCCGTCGTACTGATTGAGCACCTGCTCCAGCTCTTCGAGGCTGATGGTGTCCCTGACGTCCACTTCCAGGCCGGCCTCACGCATCTGCGCGATGGCTTCAGCATCCACGGGATCGCAAATCAAAATTTTGGCCATGTCTTTCACTCCTTATCCAGCACCGGCCGGCTACTCCAGCCCCAGAATGTCGTCAATCTCGCCCAGCAACCAGCGGACATCGGCCACGGTGAGATCGCCCATGGTGGCGATGCGGAAGGTCTTCTCCTTGAGGTCGCCATAGCCGTTGGAGATCATCGCGCCGCGCTCGGCGAGAGCCTTGTTGAGGTCGCCCACGACGATGCCCCGCGTGTTGACCATGGTGGTGACGGTAGGGGAGAGGAACTCCTCCGCCGCGAAGAGCTTCCAATACTTGCGCCCCCAGGCCTGCACGAGATGCGCCATCTCCAAATGGCGCGCCCAGCGATTTTCCAGTCCCTCCGCGAGAATGTCGTCCATCTGCTTGTCGAGAGCCTGGATCAGGCTGATGGCGGGGGTGGCGGGCGTCTGATTTTTCTTGTAATACTTGAGCATGTCGAGGAAATCGAAGTAATAGCCGCGGCCCGGCACTTCCCCCGCACGCTTGAACATCCGCTCGCTCACCGCGGCCATGGTCAATCCCGGCGGCAGGGCGAAACACTTCTGGGAGCTCGCCAGCACGCAGTCAATGTCCCAGGCGTCGAACTCGATCTTCACGCCGGCCATGGAGGAGACGGCATCCACCAAAATCACCACGTCCGGGTAAGCGGCCCGCACGGCGGCGGCGATTTCGGCGACGGGGTTTTGCACGCCGGTGGAGGTTTCGTTCAGGGTAATGGTCACCGCGTCATAGTCGCCCTGCCCTAACGCTTCCACGACCTGCTCCGGGCGGAAGCCCAGGCCCCATTCGACCTCGACCTTGTCGGTGGGAATGCCGTTGCCCACGGCAATTTCGAACCAGCGCTTGGAGAACGCCCCACAGACGGTGACCAGGGCGCGCTTGCCGGGGCGCACCGCCTGGCGGATCGAGCCTTCCATCACGCCGGTACCGGAACTGGCATAGATGAACACGGGCTGTTGAGTGTAGAGGAGCTGTTGCAGTTTAGGGGTCACTCTGCCCTGGAGATCGGAATACTCCCTGGCGCGATGGCCGATCATGGGAGCGGTCTGTGCTTGCAGAATCTCCTCGCGCACGTGCGTCGGCCCTGGAATAAATAGCTTCTTGTACATGGATTGAAACCTCCTGTGAACTAAGGGTGCCATAGCCAGGCAGGGGCTATGGGCGGCTGATAGAACACGCCAGTCTCAGTATACCTGGGATGTCAGACAAGACTGTAGTGCTGATAATACTATTATTTGCGTGAAGCTTTACGTCTGCCCGCGGGGGACAGGCAACGTGTGCCAGGAGCGCGGACTCAGAGGCCAGGGACGCCGTCAACGGAGCCGGTGAGGAGCAGCCGCACGCCGCCCATGCCGATGATGATGACGCTGGTGAACACGCCGCCCCACACGAACGGCAGCCAGGCCTCGCGCCAGCTGCTGTACGTCTGTTCGCGTCGCAGCGCCATGACCCAGACCATCGCTCCCAGGCAGGTCAGCATGGCGATCACCCCCGCTGTGCTGTAGAGCGCGATGGGGTAGAGCAGCCATGGCTCCAGCGTGTAGAACACCGCCGCCTGGAGCAGGGCCAGCGCCAACAGCGGTGCCACCTGCCGCCAATGGGGAAGCGGCGCTTCTGGCAGGGCGTCGCGCCAGAACACCTGATTGAGCGCCGAGACCAGGACGAGGCTCATGCCCAGGCCCATGAAGGTGCCGGTGAATAGCCGGATCCACGGTTGGGGCGCATAGCCGAGGATCCCCGCTTCCCGTCCCAGGAACAGCGTGGTGTACGAATTGAACCCATCGAGGCCCCAGGCGGCGGCAAAAATGCCCACCAGCAGCCATTGCCACAGCGGAGGGAACAACTGCGTGCGGCGGCGGCGCAGCACGCCCCATTGGAACAACAGGCCGGTCAGCGCGCCAGCGAAAGTGCCCGTACACCGCTGACACAGCGGGAGCTGGCGCCCCGCGATGAAAAAACTGTGGCCCGGCAGGCGATGGCAGACCGCCGCCGCGATGTAATCCGCCTTGCGCAGCAGCGCGGGCGGCGTGAAGAAAATGAAGGCGAGGAGCGCCGCCAGGACGAGGGACACCCCCAGCCACATCCAGAATCGCGGCAACGGTTTTCCATTCACCAGTTCGTCTCCTCCGTTTCTGTGTTCACCGGCTTCGCAGGGGCCGGGGAAGATGCTCCTGCTGGTTGACGTAGCGCAACAGCCAGAAATCGCCCGTCCAGCGCAAGCTGTGGAGCGCCGTGTTGGGAGTCCAGATGCGCATGGTGGCGGAATCCAGCAACAGCCGCAACAGCGTGCCGAGGGTGCCGCCGTGTGCCACTACCAGCACGGCCTCTTCTGCGGCAGGTGTCGCGCCGATCACCCGTTCAAGCGCGCCCTGCACCCGTTCGCGGAACGCCGTGTAGGCGGGGTGCGGGGGCGCCGCGGCCATCGTGCGCCACATGTCTACCGGTGAGGGCGGATCGCCGGCATCCCAGCTCTCGAATTCGCGCAGGTCGTTGTCGAAGGTCACCGGCGCGTCCAGATAGTGCGCGACGATCTCGGCGGTCTGTTGGGCGCGCAACAGCGGGCTGGCGCTGATGCGCGCGGGGGACTCGTACCTGGCGAGGTAAACGCCCAGACGATGCGCCTGCGCCACTCCCAGGGGGCTTAAGGGCGCATCGAGTCCGGCCACTTCGCCCAGCGTCTGCCAGAGCGATTGTCCATGGCGGGTGAGTAGCAGTTTCATTGGGGCGAATTATAATAGGCAAACGGCGGAATGACAAATAGCCAGGGAGCCTGGGCCATCCTCTGAGGTTTGAAAGGACAAACATATGACCCTCATCGAGCGCATCGTGCACGAAGTAGCGCCTGTGGCGGCGGAAGCCACGCCGGTAGAAGTGCTTGTCGGCGCTTACTGGACGCTGACGACGATCTCACATCGCGGGACGCTCTACGCCGGGCTGGCCTCGACGCTCGGCGGCGGCGATGAACATCATCACGGCGGCGGACATCCGCTGCGGCAGGCCGGACATCTGCTGGAGCTCCCCGTGACCGCGCTGGCGGATCTGGCGCGGTCGGCGAACCTGCTGGAAGCGAGCGTGGGCATGGCGACCCTCAACGCGCTGCTCGCGGTGACTCCCCAACCGGCGGTGGCCCTCAACGCGGAGGAGATCATCGCGGAACGCGGCGCTGGGAAACGGGTCGCGATCGTGGGACATTTCCCGTTCACCGAGCGCATCCGCCAGCTCGCGGCGACGCTGTGGGTCCTGGAGCTCCGCCCCCGCGCCGGGGATGAGCCGGCGGAGCGTGCGCCCGAGCGGTTGCCGCAAGCGGACGTTGTGGCGCTCACCGGCACGTCCTTGCTCAACGGCACCTTCGAGACGTTGCTGTCATACTGCCGGCCTGAGGCTTACGTGCTGGTGTTGGGGGCGACGACACCGCTCTCGAAAGCGCTTTTGGAGGTGGGAGTGGCGGCTGTCTCCGGCACGCGGGTGGTGGATGTTGCTGCTGCGCGCGTCGGCGTCATGCAGGGGGCCACTTTCCGGCAGATCGAGGGGAAATTGCCGGTGACGCTGTTCCGTGAAAGATAAGAGCGGCGGCGTGCGCCCGCTCACACAAAGGGCACGAAGGCGACGCCGCCGAGATCCTCGCGGTGCAATTCCCCGCCCTGTTTCGTGAGCTTCCACAAAATCTGATAGCCACCGCGCGGCCCAACGGGGATGACCAACCGTCCGCCCTCGGCGAGCTGCTCCGGCAGCGCCGGCGGGATTTGGGTCGGCGCCGCCGTGACGACGATGCCGGCGTAGGGCGCGTGTTCCGCCCAGCCCGCATTGCCGTCTCCCAGGCGGCATTGTACGGTGCTGTAACCCAGCTCTGCGAGCAGCGCGCGCGCTGCCTCGTACAGCGCCGGCACAATTTCCACCGTGTAGACCTCCATCCCCATCTCGGCGAGGATCGCCGCCTGGTAGCCGGAACCGGTGCCCGCTTCGAGCACCCTGTCGCCGGGATGGAGCTCCAGCGCTTCGGTCATCAGCGCCACAATGTAGGGTTGGGAGATCGTCTGCCCCTGGCCGATGGGGAGGGGATAATCCTCATACGCCTCTGCGCGGAGATGCTCCGGCACGAAGCGGTGACGCGGCACGCGCCGCATGGCTTCGAGCACGGCGGCGTCGTGTACGCCCCGCTGCTGGATGAGCGTGATCATGCGCGAGATGGCTTGTTCTTCCATTCCCATAGCCGTGTTCCATAGCCGTGTTCCATGGCCGTGAGCCCGTACAGGTCGCGGGGGATGTCTTCCGTGAGCGCTGCCCGCGGAAGACATCCCCATGAGTGTCCCCGACGTCAGGCCCGGCGCCGCCGCCGGAGCAGCGTCACGCCCAGGCCCAGCGCCGCGGCCACGGCGATACCCACTGGCAGAGATCCCCGCGCGGTCGTCCGATGGACGGTCACCACGGAGGGTGGACCGAAGGTGAAGGAGAAGTCCTGTTGCATCGCGCCATCGCCGTAGGCAAAGCCGTTCTTTATCATCCGCACCCGGTACGAACCGCTGGTCGGCAGATCCGCATCCGGATCGAAGAGCAGCAGCGTGCCGGTGATTATCCCATCGCCGAGATCGGGATCGGTGTACGGCTCCGTGAAGGTGCTGAAGCTGAAGGTACCCGGCAGCGGCGCGCGCGCCAGCTGCTCCAGGAGGAAGGTCCCCGTCGTGATCAGGGAAGTGTTCAGCTCCCGGTTGAAGGTGACGCTGATGGGATGCGTGGGCTCCCAGTCGGTCGCGCCGTTTGCGGGATAGGTCGCCATGGGCAACACATCGCGCCAGTTGTGGACGGTGTTCGTCACCGTCATCACCCCGGTCGTCCCGTAGTCGGTGGTCAGCGAGCGGTTGTTCGTCCCCACCAGCGTGCCCCAGTTTTCCACCACATCCCATGTGCCGCGGGTGTACTTGTATTCGAGTTGCAGCCCCTCATCGGTGGTGACGTCGTAGCGCCAGGTGTGCGCGCCGATTTTGGTCAGCGGTTGGGCGCTGGGATTCCATGAGGCGCCAAAGACGGCGGCATTGTTGCCCGCGATGTAGACGGTGTCGGTCGCCGGGGTAAAAGCCGGCACGTCCACGATGAAGCGCAACTCCACCACCCGTGGCAACGGCGTCGCCGAGACGGGGTTTGAGAAGGTGGAGCGGTTGAAGGCGGTGTCGAGGGCCTGCACGGTGTAAGTGTAGGTCTGTCCCGTGGTGACGTCGGTGTCCACGTAGGTCACCGCCGGCGCCAGCACCCGCGCCAGCCATGCCGGCGTCCCGCCCGCTTCTTCGCGGTAGAGGTCGTAGGCGTAGAGGTCGGCGTCCGCGACGGGATCCCACTCCAGGCTCACGCTCTCGGCGGACCAGGTGGTGACGCGCAGGTTCAGCGGCGTCGCCGGCGGCGTGATATCTGCAGCGGGATTGACCGTCAGCGCGCCGGCTTGCGCGGGATCGTAGCCGTTGCCGATGCCGTCAAGATCGGCGTAGATCCAGTCCCGCCCCCCGGTGGTGCTGTAGCGGTAAGCGTAGTCGTATTCACCCACGAATTCCGGCAGCAGCTGCCCCTTGAACTCGTCGTTGTTGCCCGACTGCACATTGAAGACGGCGTCCACCCAGCTCCAGGTAGGGTTGCTGGCGGGATTGGAACCATCTGGCCCGAAGCCCACCTGCGCCCAGAGGCCCGGCGTCGCGCCGGGAGCGCTCGTCACGCCATCAATCCACACCTGCCCGTAGATGTTCTCTGTGGGCGTAATGCCCAGGGTGTGCACGATGCTCGGAGGCCCTTGCAGATTGGCCCAGCCGATGGTGTAGTGCGGCATGCCGCTGGCTTCGTTGGAGGTGTCACTGGTGAGGAGGGTGGTGTCGTCCTTGCTGACGACGACGTAATAGTAGGTGACGGCGTTCTGCAGGGCGGTGTCGGTGTAAGCGGTCCCGTTCACGTTGGCCACGAACTCATAGCCGCCGCCGCTGAACCGGCTGCGGTAGAGATCGTAGCTGTCCGCGCCCGTTGCCGCCGTCCAGGCGAGGTCCAGTTCGCCGCCGCGCTCGGCGACGACGGCCAGATCGGTCACGGCGGCGGGCGGGGTCGCCAGCGTGCCGGTGAGCACCAGCAGCGCGCCGCTGAGCGTGGGCACGGCCGGCACGGTGAGGCGGCCATCGGCGGCCACGGTATAGAGCGCGTTGCCGTCCAGCACGTTGACCAGCTGCGTGCCGACCGCCAGGTAACCGGAGACATCCACGGTGACGGGCTGCGTCGCGCCGCGATTGGCGATGATCACCGCCGCGTCATCCGCTGCCAGGCGCCCGTAACTGTAGATGTCGTTGGCGTCATCCACGAGCAGGGTGTCGAAGCTGCCGGTGCGGAGCGCTGCATGGGCTGTGCGGGTCGCGGCGAGCAGCTGATAGTAGGGCCGCAGCGTCGTCCAGCCGGCGCCGCCGCTTTGCAAGTGCGTGTAGAATGGCGTGCCGCTCTCATCCAGCCAGGGGAAGGGCAGCCGGTTGTAGGGATCGTCCTCCCACTTGCCGCCGGAGTAGGCGGTAGGTCCGACCAGGCCGACTTCATCGCCGTAGTAGAGGGTCGGCGCGCCGGGGAGGGTGAATTGGAGCAGCGCCACGCCCATCAGGCGGGTCATGGCGTCGCTCCAGTCATACGTGGGACTCTGGAGCGGGGTGGGGTCCGTGCCGACCGCGGCATTGTGATCCATGAAGAACAGCGCGCGATTGGTATCGTGGCTATCGAGCAGGTTCAGCATCGCGTAGAAGGCTTCGGGCGGATTGCGCTCCTCCAGGTAGCGCAGGCGTTCCTCCAGCTGCGAGGGCTTGAGCGGCGCGATGATGCCCGCGGAGCTGCCGCTGTTGTGGTCGTTGTCGGTGAAGGGGGTGTGGCGATAGAAGCCCTTGATGCTGGTGCCGAACTGATAGTTCATCGAGGCGTCCCACTCGTTGCCCAGGAGCCAGGAGGTGGAGTTGCCCCATTCCTCGCCCACCAGGTAGGTCTCGGGGTTGATGGTGCGGACGGCGTTGCGGAAGCCCTCCCAGTAATCGTTGGTCGGGTCGCCGGTAGTGCCGGGATCCACGTCGCCGCCGACGTCGAAGCGCCAGCCATCCGCGCCTTCGGAAATCCAGTAGGGGCCGATGGAGGCGGTGCCCTGCGCCCAGATGAGATCGCGCACGGCGGGCGTGTTGGCGCGGAGCTTAGGGAGGCTATCGTAGCCCCACCAGCTCTCGTAATTCGCGGCGAGGGGGGTGCCATCGGAACCGGTGCAGGCTCCCGTGCCGGGCGTCACGTCGGTGAAGTAGTACCAACCGCGGTAGGGCGAGGTAGCGCTCTCGCACGCGCCGACCTCAGTCTCAGTGTAACGATGGTAGCGGTCGAAGTAGATGCTGTCCGAGGAGGTGTGGTTGAAGACGCCGTCGAGGATCACGGAGATGCCGCGCGTGGCTGCTTCGCTGGTCAACGTTTGGAAATCGGCAAGATCGCCGAACGCGGGGTCAATCTCGCCGTAATTGGTGGTGTCGTACTTGTGGTTGGAGGGCGAGGTGAAGATGGGATTCATGTAAATCGCCGTCACCCCCAGGTCCGCCAGGTAATCGAGCTGGTCAATGATGCCCTGGAGGTCGCCGCCGTAGAAGTTCTGCCCGTAGACCTGCGGGCACGGGCCTTCGGGGTCGCGCGGATCGCAGAGGGGGGCATTCCAGGCCTCAGCCGGATCGTTAGAGCGATAGATGGAGCCGCCAGGGATGTCATAGTGGAAGCTGCCGGGTGGCGTGTTGTTCGTCGGGTCGCCATCGCGGAAGCGCTCGGGGAAGATCTGGTAGATGATGCCGTTCTTCACCCAATCGGGGGTGTGGAAGCTGGGGTCGTAAACGGTGATCTGCCAGCTGTTGTCCGGGCTTTGCGCGTAGGGATGACCGGGTCCGCCAAAACCGCCGGCAAAGCCCTTGCCGTTGTCCTCGTAATAGGCCGTCGCCGTGCCATCTATGGCGATGAAGCGATACCAGTAGCTCGTGGGGTCGGCGCTCGCGGGCACGGTGACTTCCCACCAATCGTAGGTGGCATCGGTAGCCACGATGGCCATGTTGAGGAAGGTTTGCGTGTCGGTGCGGTCGTTCCACAGCCGCACCTTCACGGCGGTGAGGTCGTTGGCGGCGGCGCGGAAGCGCAGGGTCACGGCGGTCTGGGTCGTCACAGCGCCGCCGGGCGTGCGGTAGAGCGAGTCCAGCGAGTCGTGATAGAGGTCATCCCACCAGACGTTGTTGTCGTGGGAGGCCTGTGCGGGCGGAGGCGGAGGCACGACCGCCGCGCGACCCTCATAGGCATCTACCCAAAACAGCACCTCGTCGCCCGCTTCGTAGACGGTGAAGTCGAAGTTGGGGGCATCCATGTTGCGTCCGTCGGCGCCGAAAGCATCCCATGTGCCGGTTTTGACTATCTTGCCCGTATAGTCGCCCGGCGCCGTGAAGGGGTGATACAGCATGTGGAAGCCGTGGCCCAGGTCGGTGAGGGCGGTGGCAGGATCGGCATTGTTCCATCCCTGGAAGTCGCCGACCGCGGTCAGGCTCGCCGGCGGGCTATCCCAGGCGTTGACGATGTTCTGCAGCGGATAGAGCGGCGTCCCCGCGTCGGTGCTGTGATCGTTGGTGTCGAAGGTGAATTTGACGACCTGCGCATCTGCGGTCGTGTAGAACCAGGCGTTTTGACTGGGATATGCATTGTTCCAATTGCCGCACTCAACCGCTTTGAACTCATAGCGGCCGGCAGTGGCGACGTTGAGGTCCAGGGAGAAGACGCCGTCGCCGCCGATGAGGTCGCCGTTAGTGCCGTCATCGAAGAGGGGGGTACTGCTGTTGTCCCAGCCGTTCATCGAACCTGCGACGCACCAGTTGCCCGCGCCGGCCTGATTGATCGTCACTGCCACCCGCCCGGTGCGCGTGTCGAGCAGGAAAATCACCTCTTGATTGTCGGCGGTGGTCGTGAAATTGATCGTTGGGCCATTGATGTTACGCCCATCGGCGCCGTATTGCTCATTCCATGAGCCGGTGCGGACGATCTTGGCCATGTGGTCCCCGGCGGTCGGGATCGTGTATTTCAGCCGGTACAGCTCATGGCCGATGGCGGTCATCGCGGTTGCCGGGTCGGAATTTGCCCAACCTTGCCAATCGCCAACGGCGGTGAATGCCGTGGGCAGGTCATCCCCCCAGACATGGACGATGTTCTGGGGGGGGAGGAAGGTCGCGCCGGCGTCGGCGCTGTGATCGTTGGTATCGAAGGTGAATTTGATGGCCTGATTGGCCACACTGGTGAAGAACCAGGAATTGTTGGAGGGGTAGGCTGTGCCCCAGTCGCCGCAGGTGACGACCTTGAACTCATACCGTCCGGCCGCGGCGATAGTGGTATCCAAACTGAAGACATTATCGCCGGCGAGAATGTCGCCGTTGGTGCCGTCATCGTAGAGCGGCATGGTGGTGTTGTCCCATCCCTGGAAACTACCTGCGATACACCAGGTGCTGGGAGCGGCTACTACAGGGCGGGGTGCCCATGCGGGCGGCGCCAGCGGGGAAAACAAGCCGGCCAGCACGGCCAGGGCAACCATCAACGATATCAGTTTGTGCTTCATCGGGCCTCCTTATTTGTGACATGAGTGATACATTTCAGGGAATCGCTCGGAAATTGAACTAATGGTATACCAATTACGGTCACAGGTCATCCTATCGTGGGCGGGGCACCTCCTCAGCAAATAGCGAATCAGCGAAAAAGCGAATCTCAAAATCACTTGCGCCGAAAATGTAATGCGGACATAACTGTTCAGCCAGTGACTAAAAAACGCAAGATTTCCTGGCGACTGCTGAAGGTTGAGAATCAACTTTTGCCCTCTATCCCCTTCCCCTTCCCCCCGCGCACACGGGGGAGAAGGGGAACTTTTTTTGTGGGGTTTTGCAGGCGGGCGTAGCCCGCCTGCAAAACCCCCTTATTTTTCTTCCCCTCTCCAACGGCGCCTGCGCCGTTGGAGAGGGGGCTGGGGGAGGGGCAAAAGCTACCGAAGCAGCCTCCACTCGCGACTGACATTTTCGTGCTTGCACGGTGTGCGCCAGCACATGACGTCCCTTAAATCCTTGCCCCAAGAAGGGGGAGGATCATGGCTGGCAACGTTCTGGCGCCGGATAGGGAATCTGGCCCTCCCAGCGCGCAATGGCATCCCCAGATACGACGATCAGGGTGAGGGGAAAATCGCTGCAACGCCGCCATTCGAAGCTCAAGGCGCCGTCGGTGATTTCGGTGCCGGCCAGAATGGCGTCTTGATAGAAACGATACGTTCCCGTTCCGCCTTGCGCCGCAAACGTGAGGCGGCCCTGCCAGGTCTCCAGGAGAGCATTTTCCGTCCATTCACTCAGGGTCGGCGGAGCGAGGGTCAGCGGCGTCAGGGGGGTGGGCGTGAGGGCAGTTTCAGTCGCCAAAACGGGGGTGAAAGTGGGGAGATCGCCGACGTTGAACGTGAAGGTAATGAGGCCGCTGATCGCCCGTCCATCGGGGAGCTGCACTTCCCACACGGAACGGTAGACCCCCGGCGTCTCCGGCGTGCGGAGATAGAGCTGCAGTTGAATCTGTCCCCCTTCGGGGATGGCCCGGAGCGCCATGCTGGTCGCGTTTCCCAGCGCCTCGCCTGCCGAAAGCGCCAGCCGCGTGTCTTCGGGCCAGCTGCACGCGCTGCCGTTGCGCAGGGTGATGTCGGCGCGCACAACGGTTCCAGGCGGCAGCGTGGGATCTTTGGGGATCGTCTCTACCCGCAGCACTTCGGCCCGCTGAGCGCAAGTCGTGGTGCCGGTCGGGGGAGGGGTGTTCGTGGGAGCGGGGGTCCAGGTCGGCGCGATGCGGCGCGTCGGCGAGGGCGTTGCGGTCGTCTCGGAGGGGAAACTGGCTTGTGTGGCGGCCATGGAGTTTTGCCCTTCGGGGAGGAGTTGCTGTACGATCGGCGGCAGCTGCCCGATCGCGGCGCTCCAGCCTGCCAGCCCCAGGGCCAGGATCATCACCAGCGCTACTACCCCGCGCAAGACCCGTTTCAGGGGGTTGCTACCCCTTCGCGACGGTTGGGCGGCGTCGGCGTCTGGCTCGGTTGGAGCATGGGGCGCAATCCGCCGCAGGAGGGGGGCTTCAGGCTCTTCGATTCCCGCCGGCGCCGTCCCTTCGGGGGTTTCTCCGGCGCCGCGAGAGGGCGTGCGCGTCACGGCGGTGGTAGAGGTGACCAGCGCCGCCGGAGGTGTTTCCCAGCCCATCACCTCCCGGAGTGCGACAGCAACTTCGCCCGCACTCAAAAAGCGCTTCTCCGGCTGCTTCATGAGCATTTTGAGGATGATGGCTTCCAGGCCGGCCGGCAGATCGGGGACCAGCTGTGAGGGGGGCGGGACTGGATCGTTGATGTGTTTCATCACCAGCGCCATCGGCACTTCGGCGTCGAAGGGCAACTGCCCGGTGACCAGCTGATACAGGACCACGCCGAGCGAGTAAATATCGGAGAGCGCTGTGCCGGGGTGTCCGATGCCGATTTCGGGCGCCATGTAGGCGGGGGTCCCGACCATGGCACCGCTCGCGGTCAGGCCGGTGACGCTCAACATGCGGGCGATGCCGAAATCTGTGAGCACAGGTTGGTTCTCGCCGGTGAAGAGGATATTTGCCGGCTTGATGTCGCGGTGCACCATCTGGCGGCGATGGGCGTATTCCAGCGCGTCGGCGATGGCGGCGACGATGCGGATGCCTTCCTGTCGGGAGACCGTGTTCTTCTCCAGGCGCTCGCGCAGCGTTGGCCCCTCGATGTACTCCATCACCATGTAATAGACGCCGAATTCCTCGTTCAGGTCAAAGTCGTAGACCTGGACGATGTTGGGGTGTCGGAGGGTGGCGACAATGCGGGCCTCGCGCTGGAACCGGTTGACAAACCCGCTCTCTTCGGCGAGGAAAGGATGCAGCACTTTGATGGCCACGGGGCGGTTGAGGTGGATCTGTTCCGCCAGATACACCTCGGCCATGCCGCCATGTCCGAGATGGCGGACGATTTGGTATTTTCCAAGCGTTTTGCCGATAAGGAAGTACGCTGTATTCACCCAGAACTCCGCACGTCAACGCATTTCGCGCCGGGCCGTTCCGACGCCGGGGAGGTCACCCTTCACAAAACTTACGCGAGGCTCTCAATTTTACCTCGAGGGCGCAAAGTACGGTGGGAAACTCATCCCCACTCTCTTACGCGCGCCTCAAAAAGGCCGGGACAGGCTTCACCCGAGGCCGCCCGAATGCCGGCCGTCCGCTCAGGCTTCGGCGGCTTCTTCCGCCTGGCAGGTGCGGATGAGTTGCCGCAGCGCTTCCCAGGCGCGTTCGAAATCCTCAGCCGGGACGAGGAGATGGTCACGCGAGAAGGCGGAGAGGGCATAGATGCTCACGCCCGCTTCGGCCACCGTCGCTGCCAGGAGCGCCAGGTAGCCGACGAGCCCCAGGTCCAACGGTAGATCGAACGTGATCAGCCGATATTCCGGGGATTCGTTGAGGGTCTCGAAGCTGGGACGCCATGCTTCCCACGTCTCGGCGGGCAGCACCAGGCTCAGCTCATCCTTGTCCCAGGTGAGCGAGACAAGCGGAGCGCGCAATTGCTTGATGAGCATCACGACCTCTGGGAGCTGCGTCAGCGGGAGACGGATGATGACATAAGTCCGTGCGTCGGTGAACAAGCGCGTTTGGGCGACCACATGTCTCAATCCTGGTGGTAATGACATGGCAGTACCTCCTCGTCTGAAAATAGAAATCAGTGATCTGTGAGGGGAAAGCCGTCACAACCTCTGCTCACAGCATCCTCTTCACATTTTTGTGCTTGCGGGACGCACACCAACACCGCCATCTTCTTCGAAAATTACCACGGAACATAAGAAAAGAACAAAAAACAAGTGCTCTGTGAGTGTGCACGTGGATAACCTTATTATATCTGTGAACAGGCCAAGTACAAGGCTGGTGCCTGGCGGACGCCCGGCGCATAGACGGCAATTTGGGTTATAATAGACGGTCATGGCATTGTTGACGGCATCTAACCTGAGCAAATTCTTCGGGGCCGAGCAGATTCTCGCCGACGTGAGCTTTGAAGTTCACCCCGGCGATCGCATCGCCCTCGTTGGCCTCAACGGCTGCGGCAAGAGCACCCTGCTGGAGATCGTCGCCGGGCGCCTGGAGCCGGACGCCGGCTCGGTGCATCGCGCGCGTCACCTGCGGCTGGGATATCTGCCGCAGCACCCCGATTTTGACGGCGCCGGCACCCTCTGGGAGGCGCTGGAGGCCGTTTTCGAGGGGCTGCTGGAGCAGGCTCAGGAATTGCGCGTGCTGGAACAGCGCATGGCAAGCGGGGACGAGACGGCCCTGGAGCGTTATGGCGCGGTGCTGGAGGCCTTTGATGCCGCAGGCGGCTTCACTTACGAGGCGCGCATCGGTCAGGTGCTCGGCGGATTGGGATTTGCCCGCGAGGAATTCGAGGTTCCCATCGCGCACCTCAGCGGCGGGGAGAAGACCCGGGCGCTGCTGGCGCGGCTCCTGCTAGAGGAGCCGGATTTCCTGCTGCTCGACGAACCGACCAACCATCTCGACATCGAGGGCATCGAATGGCTGGAAGAGCAACTCCGTACCTGGAAGGGGGCCCTCATCCTCGTGGCGCACGACCGCGAGTTCCTGGACGCCGTAGCGACGCGTGTGTGGGAGCTCGCCTTCACCCGGCTGGAGACCTATCGCGGCAATTACACCGCCTACACGGAACAACGCGCGGCGCGCCGCCAGCAACAGCAGGCCGCCTACGAAGCGCAGCAGGAACACATCGCCAGGACTGAGGAATATATCCACCGCTACATGGCGGGACAGCGCAGCACGCAGGCGAAGGGCCGGCTCAGGCGTCTGGAGCGTGAGGAGCGTTACGAGCGGCCCCAGGAAGCGCAGCGCATCCGGCTGGATCTGCACACGAGCCTGCGCAGCGGAAATCTGGTCCTGGGGTTGTACGATCTGCGAGCAGGCTACGAGCCTGGCGCGCCGTTGGTCACCGTCACGGAGGCGGAGATCCATCGCGGGGAGCGCGTGGCGTTGGTCGGCCCGAACGGCTCCGGTAAGACGACGTTGCTGCGGACTATCCTGCAGACCTTGCCGCCGCTTGAGGGGCGGGTGCGCATCGGCGCGGCCGTGCGCATGGGGTATTTCGCGCAGGTGCAGGCGGATCTGGATCCCCGGCTCACGATATTGGAGACGTTGGGCGAGGCGGGGATGGACCTGCTCAGCGAGGGGCGCGCGTTCCTGGCGCGTTACGGCTTCCGCGGCGATGAGGTCTTCAAGGAGATCGGCGTCCTCTCCGGCGGCGAGCGCGCTCGCGTGGCGCTGGCGTTGCTCGCCCTGCAGCGGGCCAATTTCTTGCTGCTCGACGAGCCCACCAATCACCTGGATTTGCCCTCGCAGGAGACGCTCCAGGAGGTGATCGCGCACTTCCCCGGCACGGTGTTGCTCGTGAGCCACGACCGTTATCTGATTCGGCAGCTGGCGACGCACGTGTGGGCCATCGCCGATGGGACGGTGCACATCTTCGAGGGCTATCAGGCTTACGCGGACTGGCATCAGCAGCGGCGGGAAGGCGCCCCGGCGGCGCGGCAACTCGAAGAGCGCGCGCGCGCTGAACGGGAAGCTGCCCGTCAGGCTCAGCGAGAACAGCAGCGGGCTCAGGCGCGGCAGCAACAACGCCTTGAGGCGCTCGAAGCCGTCATCCATGAGCGCGAGCTGCACCTGCGCCAGCTCACACAGGCGCTGGAGGTCGCCGGACGCGCGCAGGACGTCACCCGCGTGGTCAAACTTGGCGCCGAGTACCGTCAGGTCGAGGCGGAGCTGAACACTCTGTTGGAAGAGTGGGGGGTGGTCGCCGGGGCAGTTGCGGAGTAAAGGGCGTAGATTGGATGTCAGGGGGCGAGACCATGGCCGAAGCACCGTTGCCAGAGCAAGCATTTTCTCCTTCCCGTGCGCCTGTGGAGGGCGGATGTCAGCGCGCTTACCGCATTGGATTGACGGGCAACATCGCCACGGGGAAGTCGAATGTGGGACAATTGCTCCATGCCCTGGGCGCGGCCTACATTGATGCGGACAGGGTCGCCCACGAGGTAATGGTTCCGGGCCAGGCGGCCTATCAGGCCGTCGTCGCGCACTTCGGCGCGCGCATCCTCGCGCCCGATGGCGCCATTGATCGCCGGGCGCTTGGCGCGATCGTGTTCAGCGATCCGGAGGAATTGCGCGAGTTGGAGCGCTGCGTGCATCCCGCCGCCATCGCCGAAGTCGAACGGCGCATTCAGGCCAGCACGGCGTGCGTGGTGGTGGTGGAGGCCATCAAGTTGCTGGAAAGCGGCATGGCGGAGACCTATGACGCCATCTGGGTGACTACCTGCCCCGAAGCAGAGCAAGTGCGGCGACTCCAGGAGAGCCGGGGGCTTGACCGCGTGGAGGCGTTGCGTCGCATTCATGCCCAGCCGCCGCAAGCGGAGAAACTCGCCCGCGCCGACGTGATCATTGATACGGGGGGGACCAAAGCCGAAACTCGCGCGCAGGTCCATGCGGCGTGGGCCAGGATCCCCTGTCACGCCGCACGTCAACCGTGAGGGTGTTCCCCAGATAAACAACAAGCCGCAGGAGCTCCCTGCGGCTTGCGGCAATCTCGCTACGTGGCTCAGTCCTCGCTGGCGCGGAATTCGCCGATAGCGTTGCCATCGGCATCCCTTAGCGTCAGTGTGTCGCCCTCGATCTGGAAGGTGGCTGCTGTGCGCAGCGCTGTGAGATAGGCGAGTTCCTGATCCATGAGCCCTTCTGGATCCATGCAATACATCATCGTGCTGAAGGCCTCACCCATGGTGATTTGCTCGTCCTCCACCGTATAGGAGCTGCCGTAGGTGTTGCAGCCGGCGTTGCCGCTGACTGCGCCATCCTCGAAGTGCAACGTCACGACGCTTTCGGGGATAAGGTCCGCGCCGTTCAGGCGCACCAACGTCCAGCTCGTGCGGTTCAAATCTCCCGCCGAGGCTTTGGCGACGGCGCATCCCGACAGCAACATCAGCACTGCGACAGCGATCAACAGGTTTTTCATTTTGTTGGCCTCCCTGGGCTTTAGATTTTGTGTGACCCGGACTACAGACGCGCGCCTCGATGTTTTTGTTCCCTGCAAGGGACCAAGCCTTTAGGGGTACAATTTCCTCAGCGCGCTTTGCGCCGTTACGGTCAAGATTCAGAGCAGTGTGTACGTCCTGTAGTAACTGTTCAGTCACTGACTAAAAAACGCGGGATTTCCTGGCGACTGCTGAAGATTGAAAATCAACTTTTGCCTCTCTCTCCTCCTTCCCCACGGCATCTGCGCCGTTAGGGAGAAGGCAGGCGGAGGGGCGAATAAAACAATAAAACGCGAACGGTTGACAAATCGCTGGAGTTGTGTATACTTTGGCCTGCTAGCGGTGGAGCCTGCACTGACGTGAGCGAAGGGCGCGGAGCTTAACTGGACTCAAGACAGGTGGGCGAATTCTTGACCCTGCCGATGGCGGTGCTATAATGATGCAGCGCCGACGTAGCTCAATCGGCGGAGCATCCGCCTTGTAAGCGGAGGGTCGTGGGTTCGATTCCCACCGTCGGCTTTAAATTCGGGCAGATACCCAAGTGGCCAAAGGGGGCTGACTGTAAATCAGCTGGCTGACGCCTTCGGTGGTTCGAATCCGCCTCTGCCCACTCAAACACCGGCCCATGTAGCTCAGCAGGTAGAGCACTTTCTTGGTAAGAAAGGGGTCCTCGGTTCGAATCCGAGCATGGGCTCAGAGAAAGGGCTCTTTCTCGATATTGCAATTTGAGGCGATGCACAATGGCAAAGAAGACGAAGGCAATACGGATGGTGCTCACGCTGGCCTGCACGGAGTGCAAGGAGCAGAATTACACCACCCAAAAGAATCGGCGTAACGATCCCGGCCGCTTGGAGATCAAGAAGTACTGTCCGCGCTGTCGGCGTCATACGCTGCACCGTGAGACCAAATAAGGTTGAAGTAGGCGAGTAGCTCAACTGGCAGAGCAACGGTCTCCAAAACCGTAGGTTGCGGGTTCGATTCCTGCCTCGCCTGCCTGATTTTTGAACTTCAAGACACCGTCGCCTCTGGGACGGTGTCTTGAAATGTCAGGGCAAAGTACGGAGGGACGTATGACGGACCAGGAAAAACAGGAGAGACAAGAAAAGAAAGAGGCGCCGAAGAAGGCCAATCCGGTAGTGGAATACCTTCGCGATACGCGCGCGGAACTGAAAAAGGTGCATTGGCCCGATCGGAAGGAAACGCTGAATCTGACCGAGATCGTGCTGGCCTTTACTTTGGGGATGGCCATTTTCCTGGGTTTATTGGACCTGGTTTTCGTGCGGATGTTGGGCGGCATTATCACGCAAAGCGTATGGGCTTACGTCATCACCGCCGTGGTGCTGGCAGCGATTGTGGTTGCGGCGGTGTTCATCAACCGCAGTGAAGAGGGCTGAGTCGGACCAGTCGGCTAACGCTTGGTAGAGGCACACGCATGGATGAGGATTATCCGTTCGAGGACGAGCAGCGGCTGAACGACGAGAAGGACGATAGCGGCGATTTGTTTACGCCTATCGCCGGCTTTGAGGACGTGGCGCTGCCTACCGATGATCTCCTGGCACGCTTTGGTCTGGAGTCTGATGAAGTCGAGACTCTGGATGAATTGCCGCTGCCGCTGTTGGAACTGGAAGAGGAGGAGCCGTCGGAGAAGCCGGCCGAGCGGGCCGAGGAAGAAGCGGTCGAACCCGAAAGCGAGCCGGCCGCGCCGATGGAGATGTTGCCCCCTGTTCCCGGCTCCGGCGAGCTGCTCCCCGATCCTTTCGCCGAGCGGGAGGAAGAACAGGCAGTGGCTACGGATGAGCGTGCCTGGTACATCATCCATTGCTACTCCGGCTACGAGCAAAAGGTCAAATCCAATCTTGAACAGCGGATTGACTCCATGGGGATGCAGGAGTTCATCTTCCAGGTCGTCGTGCCGACGGTCGAGGAGATTGAAATCAAGGAAGGGAAGCGCCGCACCGTGGAGCGCTGTCTGTATCCCGGCTACATCATGGTGCAGATGGCCCTCACGGATGATTCCTGGTACGTGGTGCGCAATACCCCCGGCGTGACCGGTTTTGTCGGCATGGGCAATGCCCCCGTTCCGTTGCGCCCCGAACAGGTGCAGAACATCCTGCGGCGTATGGAAGCCGCTGCCCCGCAGGTGCGGGCGACTTTCAAACCGGGGCAAAAAGTGCGCATTATCGAGGGCCCGTTTGCGGATTTTATCGGCGTCGTGGACGACATTGACGAGGAGCGCACCAAAGTGCGCGTGCTGGTCTCTTTCTTCGGCCGCGAAACGCCGGTGGAATTAGATTTTCTGCAGGTGGAAAAGGTTTAGAGGTCTCATTAAGCGCCTGGGATTAGTCCCCCAGAGAGGTAGGGAGTTAGATAGATGGCAAAGAAAAAGCAAGTCAAAGCAGTGGTGAGGCTGCAAATCCAGGCCGGTAAAGCCAACCCCGCGCCCCCCATCGGCCCGACATTGGCGCCGCATGGTGTCAACTTGATGGCATTTGTCAAGGAATACAATGCGCGAACTGCCAGCATGGTGGGCACCGTGGTCCCGGCCGAAATCACGATCTACAAAGATGGATCATTCTCTTTCGTGTTGAAATCTCCCCCTACTCCTGAATTGTTGCGCAAGGCTGCCGGCGTCCCGCGGGGGTCTGCTGAGCCCAATCGCGCCAAGGTCGGCAGTATCACTAGAAAACAACTGCGTGAGATCGCCGAACAGAAGTTGCAGGATCTGAACGCCAACGATCTGGAAGCGGCGGAGAAAATGGTCGCGGGCACGGCCCGCAGTATGGGTATTGTGATCGAAGGCTGAGATCACACCGCCCCAGTGGAAGGGTCACCAATCCCGCTATTACCACGAGGAGTGTCAGCATGACAAGACGAGGAAAGAAATATTTAGAGGTGGTGCAAAAAGTAGAGCCCACGAAGCTCTACGGCCCGGAAGAGGCGCTCAAGCTGGCTAAGGAGGTCAGCTACGTTACCTTCGATGCCACGATCGAGCTGCACTTGCGGATGGGGTTGGATCCCCGCCGCGCGGATCAGCAAATCCGTGGCGTGGTGGGTCTGCCCTACGGTTTGGGCAAGCAGGTGCGCGTGCTGGTGTTCGTCACCCCCGATATGGTGCAACAGGCCCGCGACGCCGGCGCGGATTTCGTCATCAGCGATGATGATGGCATCAAGCAGATTCTGGACGGTTGGACGGATTTCGACGTCGCCATTGCCGTGCCGCAGATGATGCCCAAAGTCGGCAAGTTGGGACGGGTGTTGGGTCGCCGTGGCCTCATGCCCAATCCCAAGACGGGGACCGTCGTACAACCTGAAGACCTGCCGCGGGCCCTCAAAGATGCCAAGGCCGGCCGTGTGGAATACCGCCTGGACCGCACCGGCAACATTCATCTGCCGATTGGCAAGGCTAGCTTCCCGACGGAGCATCTGGTAGGCAATCTGGCCGCGATCATGGAGACCATCCGCCGCGTCAAGCCATCGGGCGCGAAGGGGATCTACGTGCGTCGCATTACGGTCGCTCCGACCATGGGCCCCGGCATCAAGATTGACCCGACCGTGGCTCTGGCTATGGAGAGCTCGCTCTAACCCAAGGTTTTAGGGGGACTACGCCCCCTGTCTCTTCAGACCATCCGTGTCTGCCGAAGACCGCAGGTGCGCCCAGGCGCTTAATGTCCTGCCGAGGTAAGACCAGACGAATCTCTTCTTTATCGGGGAGAACTGGGCCTTACGTCGGTGGACGCAGGGCTCAGTTTTTTTTGATGGTGGTTGTAAAGTGGGCTGTCCGCCGTTACGCGGACGAGGCCCGATGAGTTCCGGTGAATCCGGGTGAGGAGGTGATAAGGGTTGGCTATTTCACGCACGCGAAAAGAAGAGCTGTACCAGGAATATGCCGAGCAGTACCGCAAGAGTGACGGCATCATGCTGGCGCACTATCATAACCTGACCGTCAGTCAGATGCAGGCCATGCGCCGTCGTGCTCGGGAACAGGGAGGACAGATCTTCGTGGTCAAAAACACGCTGCTGCAGAAGGTTTTGCAGGAGCACGGTGTGAAGACGTCCGCGGACCTACTGACCGGCCCGACCCTGGCGGTGTTCTGTCACCAGGGGATTCAACCGCTCGCCAGGCTGCTCAACGATCTCGCCAAAGAGTTCGAAGAGGGGCAGTTTGTGGTGCGCGGGGCCGTGTTGGAAGGGCATATGTACCATGCCGAGCAGGCCGTGCGCCTGGCGGACATGCCCAGTCGCGGCCAGCTGTTGGCGCAGGCTCTGGGGACCATCAACGCCCCTGCCAGTCAGGTGGTGGGAGTGGTTGCCAGCGGTGTGCGTCAGGTTCTCAATGTCTTGCAGGCTTATGTGGACAAGTTGGAAGGCGGCGCGTCCGCCGAAATGGCGGCTTAGGCTGCCTTTCTGTTTCAAATCAATTCCATCAATTCAATGAGGTGTAGAGAAAATGGCTAATTTAGAGAATTTGGTTGAGGAAATCAGCGCCCTGTCGCTGATGGAAGCTGCCGAGCTCGTGAAGCTGCTCGAGGCGAAGTTGGGCGTCAGCGCGGCTGCGCCCGTGGCGATGATGGGCGCTATGCCCGCCGCAGCCCCCGTGGCTGAGGCCGAGGAAGTCGAAGAGCAGACCGAGTTCAACGTCGTGCTCAAGGACTTCGGCCCCAAGAAGATCGAAGTGATCAAGGTCGTCCGCCAACTCACGAGCCTGGGCCTGAAGGAAGCCAAGGAACTGGTCGAGAGCGCTCCGGCCAACGTTATGGAGGGCGTGTCGAAGGAAGTGGCGGAGGACGCCAAGGCCAAGCTCACCGAGGCCGGCGCGGTCGTCGAGCTCAAGTAGTCTGCCGTGCGATTTCGCACCCGTTCAGCCCCACCTACCCCAGGGTGGGGCTGTTGTGTTTGGCGCTTTGTCCGCTTCATGTTATACTACGGCGATTATGCAGATAGGTCCCTGGTTTATCCTGAAATATACGCTGCGGGTGCTGGCCGGATTGCTCGTCGGCGTGATGACGGTGTGGATCCTGGGCTGGCGGCAACACCTGGAGCCTCGCCGACTGACGGCGCTCGTGTGGATTGTCTTGCTGGGCGCGTTGTTGGGCGGACGGGCGAGCTACGTGGCGCAGCACGCCGCGTATTTCGCTCAGCATCCCCTGGAAGCGGGCTTGCTGTGGCGGGTGGGGGGCCTGGATGGACCGGGGGCCTGGGCCGGCGGTCTGTTGGCGGCGACGCTCTGGTCCTGGCGCGCGCGCTTCCCTTTGTGGCAGACGTGGAGCCTGCTGGCGCCCCTGGGGCTGCTCCTCGCGGCGGGGGGATGGTGGGGATGCGGCGATGTGGGCTGCGCCTGGGGCCGCGAGGTGACGACCGCTGTGCCCCTGTGGCAGCGCTGGTTGGTGCACGAAACACCTGACCTGTATCACACCTTTGCGCCCCGCTACGCCGTGCCGTGGCTGGCGGCGGGGGCCGCGGCGCTCGTGGGCGGACTGGCGGCGTTGTGGCCGCGTCATGCTATTGGCGCCGTGGCGCTGTACCTGGCGGGCATGGCGGCGTTGACGTTGCTGCGCGCAGATCCGGCGCCTCTGGTGGGGAACCTGCGCCTGGATACCGGGTTCTACGCCCTGCTGGCCCTGATCTGCGGCCTCATAGCAGGGCACACTTATCGCAACTACGGAGATCCTACATGAGCGAAGTCATTTTGAAGCCCCAGGAAGCGGCGGAACAACGCCTGGTGGATCAACTCATGGCGGCCCTCAGGCCGCTGATGCGGCTCGACGCGGTGCGCACGCTGCGAGGCGGCGATGCGCCCGTGGTAGAATTCATCGGGCAGGTGTATGATCCACAGGACGAAGAGGCCTTCGAGCGGGTGGCGACGGAGTTTGAGGCGCTGGGGTACCTGCCGTTTTTGGCGGAGGAGCGGGGGGAGCACGTGCTCCAGGCCATCCCGCATGTCGTGGATCGGCGGACGGGCAAGCCGTGGGTCAACGTGATCTTCTTCCTCCTCACCGCGCTCTCGGTGTTGTTCATCGGCGCGCTGAACGAGGGGGGCGATCCCATGGCCGATTGGCGGACGCTGGTGAAGGGTTTGCCGCACGCAGTGACGCTGCTCAGCATCCTGACCATCCACGAACTCAGCCACTATTTCGCCGCGCGGCGCTATGGCGCGCCGGCGAGCCTGCCCTATTTCATACCGGTGCCGGTGTGGCCTCTAGGGACGATGGGCGCGGTCATTGTGCAGAAGGCTCCCCTCCGCAACCGGAAGGCCGTCTTCGACCTGGGAATTTCGGGGCCGCTGGGCGGGTTGGCCGTCGCCCTTCCCCTGCTGATCGTGGGCCTGTTGCTCTCGAAAGTCGCGCCCTTGCCGGCGGGCGGCTATACCATGGAAGGCAACTCGATCCTCTATTACTTGATCAAGTGGCTCATTTTCGGGCGCCCCTTGCCGGCGGGCGGGATGGACGTGATCTTGCATCCCATCGCCTTTGCGGCGTGGGCCGGCCTGCTGGTGACCGGGCTGAACCTGCTCCCCGTGGGACAGTATGACGGCGGGCATGTGGCGTATGCGATGTGGGGACGTAAGGCGTGGCTCGTGGCGCGCGGCGTGGTGACGGTGATGTTTGCCTGGGCCGCGTTCTTGCTGCTCACCGGGCGCGACATCGGCATGACGTGGGCGCTGTTGGGCATCCTGGGGCTGACCATGGGATCGCGCCACCCGGCGCCGCTCAACGACCTGGCGCCTCTCGATCCTACCCGCAAGCGGATTGGATGGGCCATGGTCGTGTTGCTGGCGTTGATCCTGGTGCCCATTCCGTTGACGCTTGTGCCGTGAGACGATGGCGCGCATCGGCATTGACGCGAGCCGCGCGGTCAGCGCGGCGCCTACCGGCACCGAAGCCTATTCGTACCACCTGATTCGGGCGCTGTTGCCGCTGCTTCCTGCCGCCGAGGTGCGGCTCTATTGCCGCGAGCAGCCACCTGCCGCGGCCTTCCCCGGCGCGGAGCTGCGCGTGATCCCCTTTCCCCGGCTGTGGACGCACGTCCGCCTTTCCTGGGAAATGCTGCGCCATCCGCCGCGCGTCCTTTTCGTGCCGGCGCACGTCCTGCCGCTTTTTCGCCCGCGACGCACTCTCGTGACCCTCCACGATTTGGGATACCGTTTCTTTCCCGAAGCGCATCCGCGCGCTCAGCGGTTGTATCTGGAGCTCAGCACGCGCTGGAACGCGCGCGTCGCCTCGCACATTGTGGTGGACTCGACCGCGACGCGCGACGCGCTTCTGGCGAGCTATGGCGTCCCAGCGGAGAAAGTCACCGTGGTGTATCCCGGCTACGAGGCGGACTTGCAGCGCGTCGAGGCGCCGGCGGAACTGGAGCGCCTGCGCGTCCGCTATGGCGTCGAGCGTCCCTACATCCTCTACCTGGGGCGGATTCAGCCCCGCAAGAATCTGGCGCGGCTCGTCGCCGCCTTCGGGCAGGTACGGACGCGACATCCCGAGCTGCAGCTGGTCCTTGCCGGACCGCCCGGCTGGTTCGCTGACACGGTCCATGCGCAGGTGCAGGCGTTGGGGCTGGAACAGAGGGTGGTGTTTCCCGGCTATGTCGCTCCAGAGGACAAAGCGGCCTTGCTTTCTGGGGCGCGGCTGTTCGCCTTCCCCTCGCTCTATGAGGGTTTTGGCTTCCCGGTGCTGGAAGCGCAGGCCTGCGGGACGCCCGTCCTCGCTGCGGCGACCTCCAGTTTGCCGGAAGTGGCGGGTGACGGCGCGCTGCTGGTGGATCCTCTGGACACGGAGGCGCTGGCAGCGGGGTTGCTGCAGCTCCTGGAAGATCCATCCTTGTGTCAGACTCTGGTCGCGCGCGGGAAGGAAAATCTGGCGCGTTTCTCTTGGGGACGCGCTGCGCAACAGACGGCAGCGATTTTGCAGCAGCTCGCGGCTTGAGAGCGCAGCTTTTGGGGAGGTTATCCCAATTTATCCCAAAATTATCCCAAGCCCTTTGGGATAAGCGGTCAGAGGCGTCTTGGAAATACTTCGTCAAGGCTGCTGCCGCTCTGGGAAACTGGCAGGCTTGAAGGGCGCCGTCGCCAGAGGCAAAAGAGCTCCCTGCCCGGCGGCTACGGCACTTGACTTTGTTTCCCGCTGAAGGATTCGACCTGCACGCGCACCAGCGTCGCCCGTGTCAGGGAAGCCTCGTTGTCGAAACGCTGTTTGACCGGTTCGGGATCCGGCTCCAGCTGCTCGATCATCAACATCAGCGCCGCGCGCTTGGCCGCCGGGTCTTCGATCACGAAGGCGCTGCCGCGGAACTGTACGGTGCGGAAGGCGTGATCACACTTCCCCGGCAGATAGCCGCGATCCTCCATGATCTGTCCCCACACGGTGGGATTGGCGCGGAGATAGTCCATCTTGCGTCCCTGCGCCGCGCAGTGAAAGTAGAAGCAGCGCGCGTCAGCATCGAAGGCGTAGTTCACGGTCGCCAGATACGGTTCATCCTGATGGCAGAAGGCCAGGGTCATGTATTTCTGTCCGCGGATGATTGCCAGAAGGGTCGCTTCATCAATGATGGCTTTTTCGGCTCGCCGCAAGTGGTACGGTGTCATGGGGACTCCTTCGAAAATAGAGATCAGCGGTCAGCAGTCAGCGAAAAAGCGAATAAGCGAAAAAAATCACTTGCGTAACAAAGGTACCGCCACTGACTAAAAAACGCAAGATTTCCTGGCGACTGCTGAAGATTGAGAATCAATTCTTGCCCCCTATCCCCTGGCCCCTTCCCCCCGCGCTGCGCGGGGGAAAGGGGAACTTTTTTTGTGGGGTTTTGCAGGCGGGCGTAGCCCGCCTGCAAAACCCCCTTATTTTTTCTCCCCTCCCCAACGGCGTTTGCGCCGTTGGGGAGGGGGCAAGGGGTGGGGCAAAAGCTACAGTTCACAAAGGCTCATCCATCGCCGTCTAGCTACCTGGCGCCAGGCTGAACAATGACCGCACATTTTTATTTTTGAATGATGTGCGCCAGCACATGGCATCTCTTTCTGTAAGCGCTGCAGGGATCAACGCAAGATGTAGTACGTGCCGCGCTTGGCGCCGATCTTGAGCAAGACGCCGCGCTCGACGAGATCGGCGAGGTCCAGGCGCAGCGTTTCCGGCGAGACCTCGGGGCAGAGGTCCTGATAATCGCGATTGGTGATGCGCCCATGGCGTTGGATGAACGCCAGCGCTTTGTCCTGCCGCTCGTTCATGGTGAGGCGCACGCCACTCACGGGGGGACGCTCCACCACATTGCGGAAAATCACGGTGAAGGAGAACGGCGTCTCCCGAAATTCCGGCGGCGGATGTCCGGCGTTGATCATCGCTTCGATCATCACATCCACGCCCAGGCCCAGCTCTTCGATGTAGCGCCATTGGAACAGTCCATTGACGATGCGGGGGTTGCGGGAGAAATGTTCTTCCACGATGTTGTCCAGGGTGATGAAGCCGGGCAATCCGCCGGGGCTGATGACCTCGAGCCGATCGGCAAACATGCGCACTTCGATACCGCGCCCGTGCAGCCGATAGTCGCGGTGGGCCACCGCATTGACCAGCGCTTCGCGGATGGCCGTGGGGGGATACAGCCACATTTCCTCGCGCTGCAGCGAGCGCACGATGGCCCCCCGCCGCAGCTCCTCTTGCAAGATCTCCCACGTCCGTTGGATGATCTGCGGCAGGGCGCCGTTGATTTCCTCACGCCGTCCATAGCCGGCCATCCCCGTCTCCTGGCGTAAATCCACACCCTCGAAGCGCACGAAGGTAAGGCCGCTGTGCGGGATGAAACTCTGGGGATGGCGTCCAAACAACAGCAGGCCGGCGATCGTCGGGACTCGCTCCGCCGTAAGCCAGCCCATATCCACGAGGAAATCTTCCAGGGGTTGGGTGAGCGGACGTCCTTGCCGTTCTTCCCACTTGCCGACGAATTCCTCCAGCAAGTGCTCGTCGAGCTCGGCACGAGCGGCTCCCGGCGCGGCTTCGGCCTCGTAGTCGCCTACCGAGCGCGTGCTGGCGAGCTGCCGCACCTGCTCGCCGCGCAGCGGTCGGTTCTCCGCGCCGGTCCGCACCAGCACCCGGCCATCCCGCAGGGTATGCAGCTCCGGGCTGCGGCGGATGTGCCCCACGAAGATGAACGCGCCGCCCGCTTCGGTCTGTTGCCATTCGACGACTATCGGCGGGTGACACCGCGCCTCGGCCTGCTGAAATACGCCGTTGATTTCCTCAGGGTAGATGTCGCCTGTGGGCTGCCCCTCCTCGCTCAGGCCGAGGTACAGCGTGCCGCCATCCGCATTGGCGAAAGCCACCATGGTCTCTGCGAGCAGTTCTGGATTTGCTTCCGGCAGCAGCGCGACGAGCTGACTCGAGCTAAGTTTTTCGGCTACAGGCATCGCTGGCTCCTCGTATAAAATAGTCTCCAGACAGTAAGTAGATAATTGAATACAGGTCGGCCGCATAGGCGTACACCCCAATTTGGGATACAATGGATGACGATCCATTGTCGGCGGCGAGGGTGTTCTCCGG
>Ga0209201_1000570_pt1 | contig 50148 bp, 37 predicted proteins | sample AD_UKC055_MetaG_FD_184411 | JGI IMG/M metagenome (GOLD analysis project Ga0209201, IMG submission 184411) | Active sludge microbial communities of municipal wastewater-treating anaerobic digesters from USA - AD_UKC055_MetaG (SPAdes) (version 2) | ecosystem: Engineered > Bioreactor > Anaerobic >... | reverse complement strand
ACATTCACATACCCCCAACAACTCGCCGTCCAAACCGCTCTTCTGAAAATGTGCCCCGAGCAGCAACAGCTATACGACTTGATCTGCCCCCATAAATAGCTTCGGGTGTCCCATTGTTGAACTCAGGACTTGTAACGGTTTAGTTTTAACTCGTATTTTGGATTTGGGCGAAGCTATTGCGTTTCCCTTCAACGAAAAACGGGGCGCGTGGATTGAAACTCTTGCGCCAGCCGCTGACTCGTAAAAGTTATTCCTGTAGAGCGAGAATGGTTGTGGGATGAAACCTTCCCGCCGGGAGCGGCGGGAAGGTCTACGACCGTTCCAGCCAACAATCTGACCGTAGGGTCAATGGAAGGCGGCGGCGGCGGGGAGGTCGAGGGTGGCGAAGAGGTCGGCGAGGGTTTCCGCGCGGCGGATTTGGATGACGGAGCCATCGGAGCGCAGGAGGAGTTCGGCGGAGCGGGTTTTACCGTTGTAGTTGTAGCCCATAGCGTGGCCGTGCGCGCCGGTGTCGTGGATAACGAGCAGATCGCCCATGGCGATTTCGGGGAGTTGGCGCTGGATGGCGAATTTGTCGCAATTTTCGCAGAGGGAGCCGACGACATCGTAGGTCTTGGTGGCGGGGGCGTTTTCTTTGCCCAGCACAGTGAGGTGGTGATAGGCGCCGTACATTCCGGGACGCATGAGGTTGGCCATGGAGGCATCCACGCCGATATAGGAGCGGTAGGTTTCCTTGCGGCGGATGGCGCGGGTGACGAGCCAGCCGTAGGGGCCGGTGATGGCGCGGCCGCATTCCATGTTGTAGGCGAGGGGGGCGAGGCCGGCAGGCACGATGATTTGGTCGTAGAGCTGGCGCGCGCCGCGGGCGATGGCGGCATAGTCCACGGCTTGCTGCTCGGGACGGTAGGGGATGCCAATGCCGCCGCCGGTGTTGATGAAGGAGATGCGGATGCCGAGGCGCTGGTGGATTTCCACCACCAGCTCGAAGAGCATGCGGGCGGTTTCGATGTGGTATTGCGCGTCGAGCTCGTTGGAGACGACCATGGTGTGCAGGCCGAAGGTTTTGACGCCGAGGTCGCGCGCGCGGGAATAGGCGGTGAAAAGCTGGTCGCGGGTGAGGCCGTATTTGGCTTCTTCGGGGTGGCCGATGATGGCGTTGCCGGCTTTGAGGGGGCCGGGGTTGTAGCGGAAGCACAGGGTGGCGGGCAGCGAACCGGTGGCGGCAATGAGGGCGTCAATGTGGGTGATGTCGTCGAGGTTGATGATGGCGCCGAGGTCGCGGGCGGCGCGGAATTCGGCATCGGGGGTTTCGTTGGAAGTGAACATGACGCGGTCGCCGCGCAGGCCGACAGCTTCACACAGGCGGAGCTCGGCGAGGCTGGAGCAATCGGCGCCGCAACTTTCATCGGCCAGTAGTTTGAGTAGGAAGGGGTTGGGGGTGGCCTTGACGGCAAAGTATTCGCGGAAGTCGGGCAGGATGGAAAACGCTTGCAGGAGGCGGCGGACGTTGGCGCGGATGGCGGCTTCGTCGTAGAGGTGAAAGGGGGTGGGGAAGCGCTGAGTGAGGGCTTCGGTTTGTTCGCGCGTAAGGGGAAACGTCTTGGTGGTCATGGCGTTGCTCTGCTGTATTGGGGAATCAGGTTAGGGGTGGCGCGGGGTGAAGGCAAGCGGGAAACCGGAGCGGTTAATGACGGAAATGGCGGCAGCCGGTGAAGATCATCGCGATACCGTGCTGATCGCAGGCGGCGATGCAGTCGGCATCCCGCTTGGAGCCGCCGGGGGCGACAATATGGCGGACGCCGGCCGCGGCGGCGGCCTCGATGTTGTCGGGGAACGGGAAGAAAGCATCAGATACCAGCACGGTATCGGCCAGCACGGCGGCGGCATCGAGGCCGCGCAGGGCGATGTTTTCGCGCGCTTTTTCCACGGCCAGTTTGCGCAGGGCATCCACCCGATTGGGTTGGCCGGCGCCCATGCCGAGGATGGCGGCTTGGCCGGGGGCGTATTCCCAGGCGAGGAGGATGGCGTTGGATTTAATGTGTTTGCACACGGTGATGCCGAATTGGGCGAGCGCACGCAAGCGGTCGGGGAAAAGGGCTTTGGTGACATTGTTCCACTGTTCGGTTGCGCCGAGGTCGGCGCTTTGGGTGAGCGTGCCGCCGTTAATGTGGCGGACCAGTTGCCGCGGCAGGGGCGCGGCGAGTGGCTGGCCGAGGGAAATCAGTCGGATATCCTTGGATTTGGCCTGCAAGAAGGCGAGGGCATCAGGGGCGAAATCGGGCGCGATGAGCGCTTCCACGAAGCGGCCCTTGAGGACTTGGGCCGTGGCGAGGTCCACCGGCCGGGTGACGGCGATGACCGAGCCGAACGAGGAGACGGCATCGCCCTCCCATGCGGCGGCGAGCGCCGCGGCCAAGGTTATGCCGGTGGCGGCGCCGCAGGGGTTGGTGTGTTTGATGATAACGGCGGCAGGGGTGGCGTGGAGTTCACGCACGGCTTCGAGGGCGGCATCCGCGTCCACATAGTTATTATAGGACATTTCCTTGCCGTGGAGGATGCGCGCGGTGGCGAGGTTGGCCTCGGCGGGCGGGGGGACGGCGGGACGGAAGCTGGCGGTTTGGTGCGGGTTTTCGCCATAGCGCAGCGGGACTTCGGGCGCGGGTTGGCCGGCGAGCCAGGCGGCGATGGCGGTATCGTAGGCCGCGGTGCGGGCAAACGCTTTTTGGGCGAGCGCCTGCCGCGCGGCGTGGGGCAGGTCGCCTTTGGCTTGCAGATCGGCGAGCACGTGGGGGTAGTCGGTGGGATCGGTCAGGATGATGACATCCGCATGGTTTTTGGCGGCGGAGCGGATCATGGCCGGCCCGCCGATATCCATGGTTTCGATACCGGGGTTGCTCTCAAAGGGGTACAAGTTGACGCACACCAGATCAATGGGCGGCAAGTCGAGTTGGCGGCAGGTTTCCTGGTCGGCGGGGTTGTCGCGGCGCTGGAGAATGCCGCCATGAATGCGCGGGTGGAGGGTCTTGACGCGGCCATCAAGGATTTCCGGATGCCCGGTGTGGGCGGAGACATCCGTCACGGGCAAGCCGGCGGCGCGGAGCGCGGCGGCGGTGCCGCCGGTGGAGAGCAGCTCCACGCCGAGCGCGGCGAGGCCGCGGGCCAGCTCCAGCAGGCCGGTTTTATCGGAAACACTCAATAGGGCGCGACGTATTTTCATGGTGGCATAGTGGCACAGGCGCGGGGAAATGGGAAGCGCGCACGGGGCACAAAAAAACGCAAGGGAGCGGGGGGCTCCCTTGCGTGGCGCACGCGCGCAGCTTACTTCTGCGGGGCGGCGGTCTTGGCGTATTCCAGCGCGAAGCTGGCATAGAACGCGGTGGCGCGGGTGAGGTGTTCGATGTCAATTTCCTCGTTCGGGAAGTGCGCGAACTTCTCATGGCCCGGGCCGAAGCCGATCACCGGAATGCCGTACATACCGCAAATGGACACGCCGTTGGTGCTGAACACCCAGTAGGAGACCACGGGGTCTTCGCTCAGCGCGTTGCGATAGGCGGCAACGGCGCTGGTGACCTGCGGGGTGGTGTCTTCGATGTGCCAGGTGGGGTAGTACTTCTTGGTGGGGTACACCAAGCCGGTCCAGCTCGGCACGGAGTATTCCAGCACGCGCACTTCGGCCTTGGCCTTCTGCACGCTCGGCAGGGCCTTCAGCTCGGCGACGCTGGTTTCCTCGTTTTCGCCTGTGGTCAGGCGGCGGTCGAGGTGGATGGTGCAGCTATCGGCCACGGCGCAGAGACTCGGCGAAGTGGAGCGGATGTGGCTGATGGTGACGGTGCCCTTGCCCAATGGTTTGATCGGGGGCAGGCGTTCGTTGAGCTTCTCGATGTCCTTGATGATGTCGGCCATCTTGTACACGGCGTTGTCGCCGCGCTCAGGCGCGGAGCCGTGGCAGGAGACGCCCTTGGTTTCAATCTCAATTTCCATCCGGCCGCGGTGCCCGCGGTAGATTTGCAGGCTGGTGGGTTCGGTGGAAACGACCACTTCGGGGCGCAGCTTGCCTTCCTTGACGATGTACTGCCAGCACAGGCCGTCGCAGTCTTCTTCTTGCACGCTGGCGACCACCCAGATGGTCAGGTTTTCGGGTACCATGCCCAGCTCTTTGAGCATGGCGATACCGGCGATGGAGGTGATCAACCCGCCCTTTTGGTCGGTGACGCCGCGGCCATAGACCTTGCCATCCTTGATGATGGCGGGGTAGGGCTTGACCTTGGTCCACAGGGTGATATCTCCGACGTCCACGGTGTCGCAGTGGCCGTCGAAGGCGATGATGCGCGGGCCGTTGCCGATACGACCGAGCAGGTTGCCCATGCCGTCAATGACGACTTCATCGTAGCCCATTTTCTTCATGGCATCGGCCAGGAACTTGACGACATCGCCCTCCTGGCTGCTCAGGGACGGGATGCTGGCGGCATCCTTGAGGAACTCGGCAATTGCGCCTTCGCGCTTTTTGGCTTCAGCATATAGCTTGGAACTCATGTTCGTTTTCTCCTTTCGTTTTTACAGGTTTTTGAGGAGGCCGGTCGCCTCGTTGAACTCATTGATCAGTTGATCCCACTCGGCCACTTGCTGCGGGTCGAAGACTTCCTTCCAGAAGTCCTCATCCCACATGGCGCGGAGATCTTCGCTATCCTTGGCCTGCTGCTCGACCCAGGTGAAGTACTTGAAGTTATGCAGCGACTTGCGCTCGAAGTAATTCAGCTCGCGGAAGGACGAAGGGATGCAGGCTTCGAGATAGCGGCCGTAATGGCGCGCGGCCATTTCGGTGGTGTAGGGGCCGTGCTGCTCGGTCATTTCGGCCTGCCGCGAGGAATAGAGATCCATCGAGTCGGTCAGCGGCAGGAAGATGACATCGCGGCTGTCCATTTCGTAATAGCGCGCGGTCCAGATGGCGCTGACGAGGTTGCAGATGCTGGAGATGCCGGCAAACGGCAGTTGCGCCACGATCTCGTCGCTGACGCCCTGCTTGCGCAGGTAGTCCTGGCCGGCGGGCTCGTTGAACAGGCGCAGGAGCTGCATGACCTGCTCATCGTCAATGGCCGCGATGGCGTCGGTGTTGCGGATGTTGTGGACCCACGGCAGGTGCTTGTCGCCGATGCCCTCAATGCGGTGCGCGCCGAAGCCGAACTGATAGAGGGTGGGGCACTGGAGCGCCTCGTTGGCCACCACGCGGATGTGCGGGTGGATGGTGCGCAGGAAATCGCCCGCGGCGATGGTGCCGGCGGAGCCGGTTGCGCTGCAATAGGCGGCGAGGCGGCTGCGGTCGGTCTTGAAGTGGTTCTCGTAGATTTCCTCGATGATGCCGCCGGTCATCTGGTAGTGCCAGATGGAGTTGCCGAACTCCTCGAACTGGTTGAAGATGACGATGCTGTCGCCGCGTTCGCGCCGCAGCTTCCAGCACATGTCGTAGATTTCCTTCACGTTGGATTCGGTGCCGGGGGTGGCGATGATTTCATCGGTGTTGATTTCGCGCAGCCAATCGAAGCGCTCCTGGCTCATGCCTTCGGGCAGGATGGCCACGGCGGGGCAGGCCAGCAGGGCGCAATCGAACGCGCCGCCACGGCAGTAGTTGCCGGTGGAGGGCCACACGGCCTTCTGGGTGGTAGGGTCGAAGTTGCCGCTCACCAATCGCGGCACCAAGCAGCCGTAGGCCGCGCCGACCTTGTGCGCACCGGTGGGGAAATAGCGGCCCACCAAGCCGACAATGCGCGCATCCACGCCGGTGATTTCCTTGGGAAACTCCACCCAGTTGCCTTCGCCGAAACCGCCGGTGACGGGGTCGTTCTTCCACGTAATGCGGAACAAGTTGAGCGGATTGATGGCCAGCAGGTCGAGGCCTTTGAGTTTTTCCAGAATCTTGGCGGGAATCTTGCGCGGGTCCTTTTGCTGGGCAAACGTCGGCAGAATGATGTTGCGTTCCTTGGCGCGCTGGATGCTGCGGGCCAGGATTTCGCGGTTAATCGAGGAAATGATCTTCATGCGTTCTCCTGTTTATTTTCAAATAAAGATACGTGAACGCCGGCAGTTTGGCTGGAGAAGGCGGCGGGGTCAATGCGAATGGGGCGCGCGGGAAAAAGCGTTTTAGCGGAGCGCCAGCACGCCCAGCACCGCGAGGCCGTAGAGCGCCACATCGAGCATCAGCGGCCAGTCGGTCAGCAGCAACTGTTCGGGGCGGTCGCCTTTTTCCTGGCGATAGACGAGGTCCATGTAGCGGAAGAGGCCAAAGACCACAAACGGGATGGTGGCGGCCAGCCACGGCGTGCCGAACTTGTGGACGGTTTCCGGCCAGAGCGTATAGAGCGCATAGCACACCAGCGCCGCGGTGCCGGTCATGGTGATCAGCAAATCGAGCAGGCGTTCGTCATAGCCATCCAGCGCATCGCGCGTGCCGCGTCCGGCCAGATTCACCTTTTCGTGGCGGCGTTTACACAGCGCCAAAAAGAGTGCCAGCATCATGGTGCACACCAGCAGCCACGGGCTGATCGGCACGCGGATGGCCACGCCGCCGGCCAGCGCGCGCAGCACGAAGCCCACGGAAATCACCAGCACATCCACCAGCGGCACGCGCTTGAGGCCCAGCGTATAGACCACTTGCAGCAGCAGGTAGCTGCCCAGCACGAGTAGCAGCGCGGGCTCGATGCGCCACGCGCCCCACAGGGCCGCCACCAGCAGGCCGAGCGCCAGCGCCGCCGCCGGCAGGGGCTGCACCGTGCCCGCCGCGATGGGTCGCCGGCGCTTGATGGGATGCAAGCGGTCCTGCGGCGCGTCGCGCAAATCGTTGAAGATATACACCGCGCTGGACAGCAGCGAAAACGCCACCGCTGCCAGGATGGCTTTCCACGCGGTGAAGAGTGTCAGGCTTTGCTGCTGGTCGCCATAGGCAAAAACAAACGCCGCGAGCACCACGGCGTTCTTGGTCCAATGCTTGGCGCGCAACAGCCGCAGCAACGTGCGCAGGGCGCTCATGGGGCGGGCGCTCCGGCGGGTGGCGGCGCGGCGACGCTCTGCGGGTGGACCACGCGCGGCCGGCGGCGGTAGCCGCAGCGCGCCAGCAGCTTCCACACCATCCACAGCGCCTCGTTGATGATCCCACCGCTCATCTTCGACTGCCCCTCGCGCCGCTCTTCAAACACGATGGGCGATTCCACAATCTTGAACCCCAGATGCCACGCCGTATGCGTCATTTCGATCTGGAACGAGTAGCCGTTGGAGTGAATCTCCGCGAGATTCATGGCGGCGAGGACTTCGCGGCGGAAGCATTTGAAGCCGCCGGTGGGATCGGTGAACGGCATGCCGGTGATCAGCCGCACATAGAGCGCGGCGCCAGTTGAAAGGATCAGGCGGTTGAGCGGCCAGTTGATCACGCGAATGCCGCCGATGTAGCGTGAGCCCAGCACCAAATCCGCGTTTTGCGCTGCCGCGCGCAGTTGCGGCACAGCTTGTGGATCGTGCGAAAAGTCGGCATCCATTTCCATGATGAAGCGGTACGTCGGCCGCTCCAGCGCCCAGCGGAATCCGGCCAGATAGGCGCGCCCCAGTCCCTGCTTTTGTTCGCGGTGCAGCACGTGCACCCGCGGCTCGGCCGCCGCCAGTTGGTCGGCCAGTTGGCCCGTGCCGTCGGGCGAGTTGTCATCCACGAACAACACGTCGGCTTCCGGGCAGGCGGCCAGCACCGCGCGCGCGATGGCCTCGGCATTTTCCTTTTCGTTATAGGTCGGAATAATGACCAGCGTATCGCTCATGATGGGCGCATCCTACTCCGCCGCGCCCGCCGCGGACAATCCCAAATCCAGCGTCAGCGTGGTTTGGTTTTGCCGGCGGCCGAGGGCCAGACGCGCGTGGGCCAGCGGCGCGAAGGCATCAATCCAGGCGCGCGCGTTGTTGAGCTGCTCGCGGATAGCCTGCGAATTGCCGCCGTTGAGGAACATCTGCACCATGGACCACGTGGCGATGGCGTCGCGCGCCACCTTGCCGCTGCGCGCCAAATCCACCCATGCCGTCAGCGCGCCGGGACCGGCCAGCGCCTCCGCCCATTCCGGCATGGCGTCCACCGGCGCCTGTGCCACCAACTTTTGCAGCGCGGCCAGATTGCTTGCCGCCAGCAGCCAGCCATCCAGTACCGCGTAGGCGGGGCGGTCGGCGGGGGCGAGTTCATCCACCCACTCGTTGCCCCCCGCGCTGGCCAGCACATAAATTGGGCCCGCCGGCGACGACACCGGATTCAGGATGAATGCCGCCTTGTAGCGCGCGTTGCTGGCATCCAGCACGCGCTGGATAGCCGCATGCGCATCCGCGGCATCCGGCGCGGGCGTGGCCAGCAGCAGCGTGGGCACGCGCAACCCGGCCAAACCCAGCGTGCGGATCGCGCCCCACGCCAGCCGCCCGCCCATCTCGCCATCCATGCCCACCAGAATCAGGCGGTCGGCGGTCATCACATCGAGAATCATGCGCAGCACGTGGCGTTCGGTGCGCGGCAAATCGGTTTGCGTGGCCACGCGCAGCAACGCTTCGCGGCTGACGGCCGCGCCGAGGCACGGCGCCTGCCCCACGCGGCGGGCCAGCGTGGTCAGCTCGGTGGTGGGCAGGCGGTCATCCGGCAGCACATCAAGCCCGGCGGTGGCGGCCACCAGCGTGAGAGCATCCGCCGTCAGTCGGGGTACGGCCACCGTGATGCCGGGCGCGCGCGGATCGGCCAGCGGCGAGCGGTCGCGAATCCAGAACCGGTCCGGCACGGAGCGGTCATCCTGCGCGGCAAACTCGGCGAACGCGGGCTCGCGCTCCAGTAGGCGCTGGCTGCGCCCGTCGTACGCCGCCAGCATAGCCTCGATGGCATACGGATCCGGCGAGAGGCACGCCATGAGGATGCCTTCGCCGAACGCGATGGTCAGCACTTGGCGCGGGTCGAGGTCCGGCGTGGCCACGCGCCACGCCGCGCGGCCGGGGAAGGTTTGGATGCGGGTGAAACCCGGCACGCGGAACAGCGCCAGTTGCCAGCGTAATTTTTGGCTGCGCCCGCCGAGGTGGCTCACAGCGATCCATGCTGCGTCATCGCCGCCGTGGGGCGAAGGCAAATAGGCCAGCGTGCCCTCGCGCCCCGCCAACTGTTGGAACCAGCGGAACGATTCCTCATCGGCTACGAGGTCCGCGGCATCTTCCGGCGCGACCCCCGCGGTGCGCAGCAGCGCCTGCGCCAGCGGATTCGCCAGCACGTCGGGCCAGCGTTCGGGCAGGCGCAGGTGGCGGCCCACCAGCGTGGCGTTGGCCGGCAGGGGGCGGTAGATCGCCAGCGGGTCATAGGGGATGTAGCCCACCCACCAAACCGCCGCGCCCACCGCTGCGACCAGCAGCAGCAGCGTGAGGATTCGCTTGGGCGTGAAGACGCGCGCGCGCATGTTCGCCTTACGCGCTTGGCGGCTCGGCCGGCTTCTCCGCGGCAGCCTCAGCCGGCTTTTCCGCGGGCGGTTCCGCCGGCTTCTCGTTCAGCGTCTCCACATAATTCAGTTTCAACTCGGCCAAAATATTTTTGAGCAGCTTGCCTTCGGCCTCGTTCAAGTTGCCGCTGGTTTTGGCGGCCAGCATGTCGAGCATGTCAATCGTGCCCTGCGCCGCTTGCAGGTTCTTTTCGATCTTTTGCGTGACGGGATTCAAGGTTTTGCCCATGTGCTGCATGGCCGCCGCCGCCAGCGAGATCACCAGCCCTTGGAATAGATTTTCGTTTGTGTTGTTGCTCATGGCCAATTCTCCGTATTGGGGCCTGTACTTACCTGAAGCGGCCCGCCGGTTCAATTCCGGAATACGCGCCGCCCGTGACGCCGCCCGCCCTTGGTGGTATCTTCCCGCCCATGACTGCCCCCACCTACGATTGGATTATCCGCGGCGGCCTCGTGGCCGACGGCCGCGGCGGCGAGCTCGTGCGCGCCGATGTCGCCCTGCGCGGCGACCGCATCGCGGCCATCGGCGAGCTGCCCGCCACCGCTACCCACGAATATGACGCCGCCGGCTGCATCGTTGCGCCCGGCTTCATTGATGTCCACACCCACTCCGACGCCTATCTGCTGATTGAACCCGGCGCCCCCTCGAAAATCCAGCAAGGCGTCACCACGGAAATCACCGGCAACTGCGGTGCCAGCGCCGCGCCGCGCTGGCCCGGCTATACCATGCCCTCCGACTGGCTGGAGCAAACCTACCCCGGCGAGTGGCAAAGCGTGGCGGACTACCGCGCCCTGTTGGCCGCCCAGCGCCCCGCCGTCAACTCCGCCATGCTCATCGGCCACCGCGCCATCCGCGCCGCCGTCATGGGCATCGAACCGCGCGCCGCGCGCCCCGAAGAAATTGCCCGCATGGCGCAACTGCTGGCCGACGCCCTCGCCGAGGGCGGCATGGGCCTCAGCACCGGCCTCGTCTATGCCCCCGCCATGCACGCGCAGCCCGACGAAATCGAAGCCCTTGCCCGCGTGGTTGCGCGCCACGGCGGCATCTACGCCACCCACATGCGCAGTGAAGGCGGCGCGCTCCTCGAAGCCATTGCCGAAGCCATCCAAGTTGCCCGCGCCACCGGCGTGCGCTTGCAAATCTCGCACCTGAAAACCGCCGGCGAAGCCAACTGGCCCAAGCTCGATGCCGCCTTCGCTGCCATCGAAGCCGCCCAAGCCGAGGGCCTCGCCGTCGCCTCCGACCGCTATCCCTACACCGCATCCTGCACCGACCTCGATGTCATCCTCCCCACGTGGGCCGCGCAGGGCGGCCGCGCCGCCATTCTTGCCCGACTGCGCAATCCCGCCGACCGCGCGCGCATCCGCGCCGAGATGGCCGCCGCGCGCTCCGACCGCTATTGGGACAATGTCTGGATCGGCAGCACCCGCCACCCCGCCAACGCGCCCTACACCGGCCAGCCCATTGCCCGCGCCGCCGCCGCTTGGAATCTGCACCCCCTCGATGCCGCCCTGCGTTTCATGGAAACCGATGAACTTTTCACCGGCGGCATTTTCTTCGGCATGAGCGAAGCCAATATGTGGCGCATTCTCGCCAAGCCGTGGGTCATGATCGGCTCCGATGCCTCCCTCCGCGCCCCCACCGGCCCCTTGAGCCACGATCACCCCCATCCGCGCGCCTACGGCACCTTTGGCCGTTTTCTCCGCGCCGCCGTGGATGGCCGCACCGTCCCCCTTGGCGAAGCCATCCGCAAAATGACCAGCCTGCCCGCCGCGCATTTCCGCTTGGCTGATCGCGGCATCCTGCGCCCCGGCGCCTTCGCCGATGTGGTCGTCTTCGATCCCGCCACCATCCAGGACCGCGCCACCTTTGAGCAACCCCACCAATTTTGCGCCGGCATCCACGCCGTCTGGGTTAACGGCGCGTTTTCCTTGCGCGATGGCCAACCCCTCGTCCGCGCCGGCCGCTACCTCACCCCTTCGGGAAACCAGGAAAACAGCCAGGGACATTAACGCCAGCGACGCAACCGCCGCAAAAGAGCGCATGCGGGCTCAAGATGTAGGCCGCCGTTGTACCGGCGGCGGGATCGGCACGCTAGCTTCTATGGAATGATCAGTTGATAGCAGGCGATGTCATTTCCAATGACCACCAGTTCAACGCCTTTGCCCGATGGCCCCAGACGGAAAAACCAAGTAGAGAGGCGGTTCTGTCCCACCTGCTTTTGTTCCAAAAGGGTATTGCGCTCTGCGTCCTTAAGTTCGAATCCGCCCCTGGAGCTGAAGAAAAGCAGGTCGCGCTTGGGGCCAACGGGCAGGGTATCCAAGCGTGCGGGGACATTGGTGGTGGGGTCTTCCTGTTCCCAACATATTTCCCCCTTGTCCGAAATGCAGATCATTTGGTGCCCCTTGTACAATATGTGCTGCCCCCCCGATTCCTTCACTTCGATCTCATAGAGCCATCGCGTGCCGATTACGTATCCCCGATTGCCATCTTGCAGATACACAAAGGAAAAACGAGCATAGCGCGATTCCTGGTTCTTTTCTTGATATTTCTCCGGCAACGGAATCGCCCGCACAAGGTTTCCCTTGCGGGTTTCATAGATGAACAAAGTGTCGCCGGAGGTGAAAACCAGATGGCGAGGCGGGATATACCAATCTCTCCAAATGCGAATAGAGATTGGAGAAATGTAGCCCTCGAGTGTCTTTTTCCATTTCAGCCGGAAGAAACGCGGATCAGGGAAACTTTGCGTTTTCTTGGGCGCGGGAAAGAGCCGGCGAAAGATGGAAGTGCGGGCCTTTTTTTCAACGGGCGCCGCTTGGGACGATACCGTTTTGGGTTTGGTTTTCGGCACGGGTTTTGCTTGAGGAACGAATTTCCACTCGCTCCGTGGCGCTTCGGCCAGTTGTTTGGCGGAAAAGTGCTGGATGCGAGCCAGGAACGGACTCGAGCTTTGAACATTGCCGCCAAGCACAAAAATGTCTTTGCCGGTGCTAGCCAGGGCCGCATGGCGGGCCGGACGATAGCCGACGGCGATCCGCGCCCACTTCTTCGTTTTGAGATCGCAGACCACCGTGCGATCCAACTCATCATAGTCGCCGAACAAATATAACTGACCATCCACAACGCACCCATGATGCGCACTCATTTTATTGGGCAACGGGGACCATAAGCGCCACCTGTTCCGGGCCGGGTCATACACTTGGAAATCACGAATGGCCAAATTGCCATCGTAGCCCCCGGGAGCATAAATCTTGCCCTCATATTCGAAGACATGGCCTTCGCGCGCCACCGGGAGATTGGCGCCCAACGTCCAAGTTTCGGTGGGGATGTCAAAAATCTGCACGGTTTTAAACCGGGGCTCGCCTTCCCCCTGTGCCCCGCCGATGACATACAGCCGCTGGCCCACCACCACCACGCCGGGCCGGGCAACCGCCACCGGCATGTCCGGCAACGAACGGATGACCCCGGTCGCCGGATCCCATTCCTCGCAGGAAGCTGTCACGGCCAGATTTCCCGGATTTTCACCCCACACGATTCCGCCAACGATGTAGATTTTTCCGCCGCTTGTCGCGCCGGAGAAGAAACACCGGGGACGAATCGAAGCCGGCAGGGTCTCCGTGGCTTTGGAGTCAGCGAAGAATCGCTCGATGGTGCCCTCCAGCCCCTGATTGGAATAACCGCCAACGACATAAATGGCATCGCCCACCACCGCCGCCAGCGATCCAAACCGCTCGGTGCGTAAAGCCAGCAAAGGGCCCTCCGGACGGGTTTGATCGAGATAACGCTCCAAGTTGACCATAAATCCGCGCTTCAGGGGAGCGGCATCAACGGCTTTTTGCTGAACAGCGATGGCTTCCTCGCGTTGCCCGGCTTCCCACAAGGCACGCGCGTAGGTGTCGAGGATGTCCGGGTTTTTCTCCTGGGTCAGGTCCATCGCTTTTTTGACGAGGCGGGTGGCGAAGGGAATATCGCGTTGCCGGATGCTGCGGCTGGTCAAAAGGGTCCAGGCGATGGAGTTCAGGGTGTCGGGGCTTTTCAGGTCGGCGGCCTCGATCTGGCGAGCCAATTCAGCGGCCTTGCCCGAATCTTCCGGCTCCCTGACAGCTTTGAGGTACTCCCTGAAAAGTTCGGCAATTCGCTGGGTTTCCAAGGCCTTCTGTTCTTTGGCTGCCGCTCGTTCCTGGGCCCGCTCCAGTTGAAAACCACCGGCGGTAATTTCCTGAAGAATCTCCCGCATCTCGCGCATCGGATGGCCGATCCACGCAATCCGGCCTTGATGGACTACAAAAGCCGTGGGGATGCCGCGTTGCTCGGCGGCCTCCATCCAGTGTTTCGCCATGAACGCGTCCGAAGTGTCCATCGCAACGGAGTAATCCATTTGCTCGTCCATTTTTTTGACAAAAGCAGTGACCGTTTCTGCCGCATTGTCGCCGCGTTCCCAGACGTTCATGCCGATAAACGCCACCTGGGGAAATTGGTGCGCAAGAGCCGTCAGGTGGGGGATGGATGCGCGGCAGGGCGGACACCAGGTGGCCCAAAATTCGACCACATAAGTGCGCTCCGGATCAAAGCCCCGCACTTCCTCGCCTTTGATCCACTGCGCTGCTTTTAATTCCGGCGCTGGAGAGCCGACAACCAGCGGGCCGGGGCGAACAGCGGCCTCGATTTTGGCGAAGGCCGGCAAGGTGAGAAATAACAATGAAATCAGAACCGAGAAAAAAACTTTTTTCATGCCTCCACCCTTTCCGCGCCATGGCTGAGAGTACCCATGCCTCCGCATTACACCGATTCTTTTTCACGATGGCAAGCACCGGAACTCCCGGCGGCGGGATCAAAAAAAACGAGCAGGAAAACAGCCGGAGGTGCTTGGTTCTTTGTGCTTTGTGCTTGGTTGGGGCAGGAAGATGAATCTCGCCAAGACGCCAAGACCGCGAAGGGGAGAAGGAGGTGCTTGGTTGGGGAAAGGGATTTTCTGTAGCCGGCCTCGCTGAGGCCGGGGCAAATAACAGCCCGCCGGAGATTGCATCCCCGGCCAAGAAAAGCGGCAGGCGCGTTTGATGTCGGCCGCCGTTGTACCGGCGGCGGGATCAAAAAACTTTTTTCCACAGTGTGGAACTTTTGCTGGGCATCGTTGTTTTCAGTGAATGGAGCGTCTCGCTGGGGATGTGGAAGCAGCCGTTGTCTGGCCACCTTCGTTTTTCTCATTTTAACCATACTGTCCAGAGTTTATAAACTCTGGGCAAATGTTGTAATAATCCTATCTCAATCATATACAATTTGTTATGTCTGTTTTATTGGCTATTTTTAATCAGCCAATTTTAGGGTGCTGTCCACACTTTATAAACTCTGGGCATTTTTTTGGTGAGTGATTTTTGCGTTTTTAGTCGCACGGCGCGGTCCCGCATGGAAGGCGCCGATCCTAAGCCACTCACTAAAATCGGCGAATGTCCCTTTTGCTGCTGATTTGCCGCTACGCTCGCTATGGCTCGTTTGCTCGGACGGCTGCGCCGCCGCAATAGAACTCGCGTTCACCCGGCGTCCTGCGGACTTGGGCTCGGCACTCGTCTATTTTCCACGGTGTGGAACTTTTGCCCAAAGTTGTTCCATTGCGTGGAAAAGTGGACTCAAAGTTGTTCCATTGTGTGGAAAAAATAGGGCGGCAGGGCGTGAATTTTTCCACAGTGTGGAATTTTTGCCGCGGATTTGCCGCTACGCTCGCTATGGCTCGTTTGCTCGGACGGCTGCGCCGCCGCTATAGAACTCGCGTTCACCCGGCGTCCTGCGGACTTGGGCTCGGCACTCGTCTATTTTCCACAGTGTGGAAAATCCCGCTCACGCGGGATAAACTTTTTTCCACGGTGTGGAAAAGTGCGGTGGGGTCAGGAGAAATCCACGAGGCCGGCTTCGCGGAGGCTGATGTAGGGGGCGGGGTGGGGGCGGTGGCCGCCGATGATGATGTGGTCCAATACCTGAATGCCGACGACTTGGCCGGTGCTGACGAGTTGGCGGGTGCTGCGGATGTCTTCGGCGGAGGGGGTGGGGTCGCCGGAGGGATGGTTGTGGGCGAGGATAATGGCGGCGGCGGAGAGGCGGATGGCTTCGCGAAAAACGTCGCGCGGGTGAGAAAAGCTGGCGTTGAGGGTACCTTTGGTGATGGGTTCGGGGGCGCGGCGCAGCCGGTATTTTTGGTCGAGGATGAGGACCCAGAAGACTTCCTGGTCGAGGCGGGCGGTGTCGTTTTGCAGCAGGGTCAGGACGTGAGCGGGTTCGCGGATGAGGGGGAGCGGGGCGGTGGTTTCGGCGGCGGCGCGGCGGCCGAGTTCAAGGGCGGCGCTGAGGGTGATGGCTTTGACGGCGCCGATGCCTTTGATGGCGCGCAGTTCGGGGAGGGAGGCTTCGGCGAGGCGGGTGAGGGAGCCTTGGTGGCGGTCGAGCACCTGCCGGGCGAGGTCAATGACGCTTTGGCCGCGGATGCCGGCGCGCAGGAGGATGGCCACGAGGACATCGTCGGGGACGTTCTGGATGCCGGCTTCGCGGGCGATCTCGCGGGGGCGGCGGTGCTGGGGGAGGTCTTTGATGCGCGAGAGGGAGATTTGGTAGGCGGGGCTGGCGGGGGGCGGCGCGTCTTTCATGGGCGCACGATAACGGGTGGGCCGGGGGCTTGAACAGTTATTTTTTTCGCGCGGCGCGGGGCGGGTCAGCCGGCTTGGGTCCAGTCGTGGTTCCGGTGGCGCTTGCGTTCGACTTCGGTCAAAAAATATTTGCGCAGCCGGATGGCGGCGGGAGTGGCTTCAACGAGTTCGTCATCGTTGATGTATTCGAGGGCTTCTTCGAGGGAGAGGCGCACGGGTGGGGCCACGACGAGTTTGCGGTCGGCGCCGGCGGCGCGGATGTTGGTGAGTTTTTTGGCGCGCTGGATGTTGACGACGAGGTCGGAGTCTTTGCAGTGTTCGCCGACGATTTGGCCTTCGTAGCAGGGGTCGCCGGGGGCGACGAAGAAGCAGCCGCGGTCTTGGAGGCCATCGAGGGCGTAGAGGTTGGCGCGGCCCTGTTCCATGCTGATGAGGGCGCCGTTGAGGCGCTGGGGGATGTCGTCGTGCATGGGTTCGTAGCGCAGGAAGCGGTGGCTGATGATGGCTTCGCCGCGGGTGGCGGTGAGGAGTTTGCTGCGCAAGCCGATCAGGCCGCGGGTGGGCACCACAAATTCCAGCAGGGTGCGCCCGCCGGCGGCGTGCATGCGCTGCATTTGGCCCTGGCGTTTGCCGACGTTTTCAATGACGGGCCCGGTGGCGGCATCGGGGGTGTCCACCACGAGGATTTCCACCGGCTCGTGGCGCACGCCGTGCAGGGTTTTGACGATGACGCGCGGGCGGGAGATGGTGAGCTCGTAGCCTTCGCGGCGCATGTTTTCGATGAGGATGGCCAGATGCAGCACGCCGCGCCCGCTGACTTGAAAGGAGCCTTCGCCGACTTCCGTGAAGGCGAGGGCGACATCGCGCTGGGTTTCGCGGTGGAGGCGTTCGCGGATGTGGCGGGAGGTGAGGTAGGTGCCGGTGGCGCCGAAGCCGGGGGAGTCGTTGATGCGAAAGAGCATGGCGATGGTGGGAGCATCGAGCGCGAGCGGGGGCAGGGGTTCGGGGCAGTCCACAGGCGTGAGGGTGTCGCCGATGTCCACCTCGTCCACGCCGTGGACGGCGCAGATATCGCCGCAGGGCACGGTGGTGGCGGGGGCCTGGCCAAGGCCCTCGAAGGTGTAGAGTGCGCGGGGCTGGCCGGGCAGCACGCGGCGATCCTGCTTCACGAGGGCCAGCGGCTGTCCCAGCGCCAAGGTGCCGCGCCGGACGCGCCCAATGCCGATGCGCCCCGTATAATCCGAATAGTCGAGCGTGGTGATTTGCATCTGCACAGGGCCGGCCACCCGGGCGGGCGGGGGGATGTGCGCGAGGATGGCGTCGAGCAACGGCACGATGGTGGTGCGCGGCTCCTGGGCGAGATCGCGCACGGCCCAGCCATCGCGCCCGACGGCGTAGAGCACGGGAAAATCCAGTTGTTCGTGGGTGGCGCCGAGTTCCACGAACAGGTCGAAGATGGCATCGAGCGTGGCGCCGGGTTGCGCCGCCGGCTTGTCCATTTTGTTCAGCACCACGATGGGCTTGAGGTTGAGCTGCAGCGCCTTGGCCAGCACAAAGCGGGTTTGCGGCATGGGGCCTTCGGCGGCATCCACCAGCAGCAGGACGCCATCGGCCAGATTCAGGACGCGCTCCACCTGCCCGCCGAAGTCCGCGTGGCCGGGGGTGTCAATGAGGTTGATCTTGACCCCCGCGTGGCGCACGGAAACATTTTTGGCGAGGATGGTGATGCCGCGCTCGCGCTCGAGTGCGTTGTTGTCGAGGATGCACGGTTGCGCGGCCGCATCGCCCCCGGCCACGTGGAGCTGGCGCAGGATGGCATCCACCAGCGTGGTCTTGCCGTGATCCACGTGGGCGATGATGGCAACGTTGCGAATGGGCGGGGCGGAGTTCATGCGGTGGGTGTGCGGAGGCGGGACTATACGGCAACGCGGCCATTTGACAACTGTTTAGAGCATTTTCATCAATGATGTAGCCGTTTTGTGGTTCATCGCTGTTTTTGGTGGATGGATCGTCTCGCTGGGGATGTGGAAGCAGCCGTTGTCAGGCCACCTTCGTTTTTCTCATTTTAACCATACTGTCCAGAGTTTATAAACTCTGGGCAAATGTTGTAATAATTCTATCTCAATCATATACAATTTGTTATGTCTGTTTTATTGGCTATTTTTAATCAGCCAATTTCAGGGTGCTGTCCACACTTTATAAACTCTGGGCATTTTTTGGGTGAGTGATTTTTGCGTTTTTATCCGCGCGGTTCGGTCCCGCATGGAAGGCGCCGATCCCAAGACCCCCACTAGAATCGGCGAATGTCCCGTTTTGTCTACTGCATTGGGCTTGGCCGTCGTCAGGCTGCATCGAAATAGCGCTGCTATTCCTGCTTCGTTTTCCTTGGCCAATCCCAATTCGCGACGACCTCCCGGCTACATTAAATCCTCTAGCCTGAATCATTAAGCACCATGGCTGAAAACGCCGTTACGGATTGCGCCGATGAGCCAGGCGGATTTTTGATAGAACAAATTTAATTTCATCCCTGTTGCCCTGCGGTGCGACGCTTCCGCCCCAGCGGCAGTGTTGGGCGGGGCGCGCAGAATGCCCAGCCAGCTTCGCCCGCCCGCCTTGCATTTTGGGCAGACTTGTCGCGTGAATGATCCAAGCTGGCGCAAGCGCGTATTTTTTCTTGCACAAGCCGCAGGCGCAGCCCATGATGCGCGCCCGTTTTGAGTGAGCGCCCCCGGTGTTGCCAGACATCGGGGGTCTCTATATCGGACAGACAGGCAGATTACATGGCTAGAACAACTCCCCTTTCGCACGTGCGGAACATCGGCATCATGGCCCACATCGATGCGGGCAAAACGACGGTCTCGGAGCGTATTCTGTTCTACGCGGGCAAGACCCACAAGCTGGGCGAGGTGCACGACGGGGCCGCCACGATGGACTTCATGCCCCAGGAGCGCGAGCGCGGCATCACGATCCAGAGCGCGGCGACGACGCTGATGTGGAAGGAACACCTGGTGACATTGATCGACACGCCAGGACACGTGGATTTCACGGTCGAGGTGGAACGGTCGCTGCGGGTGCTCGATGGCGCGGTGGCGCTGTTCTGCGCCGTGGGCGGCGTGCAGCCCCAGTCCGAGAAGGTCTGGCGGCAGTCGGAGAAGTACGAAGTGCCCAAGCTGGCTTTCGTGAACAAAATGGACCGCACCGGCGCGGATTTCTTCGGCGTGCTGGAGGACATCCAGAACGAGCTGGGCTGCAACGCCGTCCCCGTGGTGATTCCCCTGGGCCGGGCCGAAACCTTCGAGGGGCTCATCGCGCTGACCTCCATGCAGGCCATCTACTTTGATGATCCGGAGGGCAACGGATTCCGGGTGGCGGAAATCCCCCCCGACAAGCGCGAAAAAGCCCTCAAATGGCGCGCCAACCTTGTCGAGAAATGCGCCGAGCAGGACGATGCCCTGATGGAGAAGTTTTTTGCCGTCGGCGACCTGACCGAAGCCGAAATCTGGGGCATTCTGCGGAAGGCGACGATTGCGCGCCGGATTGTGCCCGTCTTCTGCGGGGCGGCGTTCAAGAACAAGGGCATCCAGCACCTGCTGGACGGGGTGGTGCATCTGCTGCCGGCCCCCAACGAGATTCCGCCGATCATCTCCGCGTGGGAGGAAGGCGAGGACCTGACCCAGCGGGAGCCGGAGGACGACGCGCCCTTCAGCGCCCTGGCCTTCAAGATCGTCGCCGACAAGCACGCCGGCAAGCTGACCTACCTGCGCATCTACTCGGGCACGCTGGTCGCCGGCCAGAATGTGCTTAACAGCACCCTGGACAAGAGCCAGCGCATCGGGCGCATCCTGCGCATGCACGCGAACCATTCGGAGAACGTCGAGACGGCGCAGACGGGCGACATCGTGGCGGTCGTCGGCCTGGCCCACACGCGCACGGGCGACACCATTTGCGACGAAGACCATCCCGTCCATCTCAGCATGATCGAGTTCCCGGCCCCGGTGGTGTCGATTTCGGTCGCGCCGGAAACGACGGCGGACAACGAGAAGCTCTCCGCCGCGCTCTACAAGCTGGCGGACGAGGATCCGACCTTCACGGTCGGTTTCGACGCCGAAACGAGCGAGACGATCATTTCGGGGATGGGCGAGCTGCACCTGGAGATCATCGTGGACCGCCTCAAGCGCGAATTCGGCGTGGCGGCGAAGGTGGGGCGCCCGGAAGTGGCCTACCGCGAGACGGCGACGCAGGCGGTCGAAGGCCAGTACAAGCACGTCAAGCAGAGCGGCGGCCGCGGCCAGTACGCGCACGTCTGCCTGCGCCTGGAGCCGCTGAAGGCGGGCGAGGGCTTCGAGTTCGTCAACGAGGTCGTCGGCGGGCGCATCCCGGCCAACTTCATTCCGTCGGTGGAAAAGGGCGTGGTCAAGGCGATGTCGAGCGGGCCCTACGCGGGCTATCCGATCGTGGACATGCGCGTGACGCTGACCGACGGGTCGTACCACGAAGTGGATTCGTCCGACTTCGCGTTCCAGGAAGCGGGCCGCGCCGGCTTCAAGGAGCTGTTCCTGAAGGGCAGTCCGATCATCCTCGAGCCGGTGATGTCCGTGGAAGTGAACACGCCCGAAGAATTCATGGGCGGCGCCACGGGCAGCGTGTGCCAACGGCGCGGGCGCATCGAGACGATGGAAGAGAAGGGCTCGCAGAAGCTGATCCGCGGCATGGTGCCCTTGGGCGAAATGTTCGGCTACGCGACGGCGCTGCGCAGCATGAGCCAGGGCCGCGCGGGCTTCACGATGCAGTTCGAGCACTACGAAGCCGTGCCGTTCTTCCTGACCGAGCAGATCATCAAGGCCCGCCGCGCGGCCAACAAGATCCGGTAGGATGGGGGGGGGACAAGATTCAATCTTCAATTTCCAAGTGAACAGCCGCTGCGCCCAGCGGGCGCGGCGCATCTGCGATTCGGTGCATGCCTGCAAAAAAAGCCGTGGTCCTGCAAGACTGTCATCCCGAGCCTTGCCTGCCCGCCGGAGCCTTGCGCGAAGGAGGGTCGAGGGATCTCAGCCCGGTCCCGCAGGCTGACCCGCGGGATTGTGCCCAGATATTTCGACTCCGGCGCTGCGCGCCTTCGCTCAATATGACCCCCAAAGGGTGCCCCGAATCGCAGATGCGCCCCAGCGGGCGCGGCTTCAGCGACTTGATCATTGGATATTGAAGATTGAAGATTGAGATTTCCTCCCGGCGGCTTGGGCCGAGTCGCCCGGCCTGCCGATCCGGCGCCGATTCCATGGCGGCTTCCGGCGGAATGCGGCAAGAAAAGACAAAAAACCGGGAAAAAATCGGGCCGCAATCCGTTCGCGTCCAGCGGGTTGCGGAACCGGCTCCGTAAAAAGGTATATTTTGAGCAAAAAACGCTTGACCGACCCGTGCTTCTTGGCCTAGTGTGCGCACCGTCACGGAATATCGTGGCTCGGTTTAAAAAATAAATAAACAAATCCGAAAAGGAGAATGACGATGAAGAAGATTGTCGTGTTTGCGGCGGCTCTTGCGATGGCGGCTTGCGCCTTTGGCCAGGCGGCGACCTGGATGGGCAACAGCTACATTTGGGCGGATGTCGATGGCGCGGGCCAGACTTGGTATAATGCCAGCGGAACCGGACAATCCGCCGGCGCGTTCAATGGTCATGATTTCGGCATTGTGAGTTCCTTGGTCATTGGCGGCGAGGTTCAGTCGTATGGCGACGCTGATGGAGAGGCCAATCCCGCCTTCATGAACTACAGCGTGGATAGCGGATCTTTCTCGGCGATCCAGCTGGATTGGTTCGATTACGCGAGCAACAACAACTGGTTCCAAACCCTTACGGGCGAAGATGTGGCCGATGGGTTGTCGGTGGGATCGCACACCTTGGCGATTTACTTCTCCAAGCCTTCGACGGATAGCGGCGCTGCTCCCGATGGGAACCTCTACGACAGCAACGACAGCGCGAACTACAACGCGACCTTCGAGACGGCGGCCGCTCCGGTTCCGGAGCCCGCGACGATGAGCCTGCTGGGCCTCGGCGCCTTGGCGATGGTCCTCCGTCGCAAGATGAGCAAGTAATTTCGCTCAAGCGCGAAAGGCAAAAAGGACGGCCGTCAGGCCGTCCTTTTTCATTGGCATGAAACGGGCGCATCCCCGATCCCCTGACTTGATTTGGAGTGCGGCGGCATGACGCCGCTTTGGGGCCGCGACATGTCGCGGCCCGGGAAAGCGCGGTCATGCCCGCGCACTCCAAAAGGGCCGGCCAACGGAACCAACGGCGTTTCATTTCCGGGCGGTCAATGAAACGGGGATGCGCCCGCATGAAACGCTGGGCGCGTATTGAACTTGCGCCGCCGCACCGGCCTTGCCAAGCTACCTGTCTCGCCGTGAAAAAACTTCTTCTGGCATTATGGCTTGCTGGCGTCGCGTCCGGCGTCCCGCAAATGGCGTCGGGCCAGATGGCGTCCAGAACCTTGCCTTGCGCGCATGGCATCGCGGACGATGCCGTCGCGCCGGCCGCGAAGGAAGCCGAGGAACCGCACGTGGCCTCGCTGGTTTGGATTCCGGCCGGAACGTTCGCGATGGGCAATTCGTTCACGAATCTTGCGGCTTCGGGCCAGGAGGGATATGCCCCTGAATTGCCCCCGCACGAGGTGTTCGTCAGCTCGTTTTGGATCGGGAAGTACGAAGTGACCAACGAAGAACTGGCGCGGGTTTTTCAATGGGCCTACGAAGCCGGTCTGGTCGCGATGACGAACCTGGGCAGCAACGTTTGGTGCGCCGTGAATACGGAGGGCACCAACGCGCAGCGGCTGGTCTATTTGAATCTGGACACCAGCCAGGTTTTCTTCACCAACGGCGTCTTTGCGGTCGCGGCCGGCAAGAGCAATTTCCCGTGTTTCCACGTGACCTGGCACGGTGCGCTGGCCTATGGCAACTACCTCAGCGATCTCGATGGCTTGGCCCGGGCCGTGGATTTCGATTCCTGGACGACCGACGTCTCCGCGGAGGGTTTTCGGCTGCCGACGGAAGCGGAATGGGAAAAGGCTTGCCGCGGCGGAACGCCGGGCACGCATTTCCCCTGGGCGAACGATGCGGAACAAGGCACGAACCATTATATGTACAGCGTGGATCCGCGCAAGGCGAACAACGTCGATTTTCGATACCGCACGACGATCGACGGCACGAACTACCTGTACGTCCATCAGCCCAGGCATCCATGGTCCGGAGAGGCCGTGAAGACGACGCCCGTTGGGTATTACGACGGCAATCAAGTGGTGACGAATTGGTACTCCAACGTGTGGTTTCAAGGGGCGGGCTACGGTCAAATCCAGGACATGGCCAATGGGTATGGCCTCTACGACATGGCGGGAAACGTCTACGAATGGTGCCTGGACTACATGGTGACGAACTGGTATTCGCGGGCGGAATCGTCCGGTCCGGATCCGGTGGCGACCAACGCCGGCATTTCCTTCAATTCCTATCGCGTTTTTCGCGGCGGCGGGTGGACGCATTATTGGCCTGAAATCTACGACTACGATCCGTCCGCGTTGCGCTGCTCTTTTCGCGCATCCTATCCGGCATCTTCGCGGGCAAACTACATCGGCTTTCGCGTGGCGCGGCGTCCGACGGCCTACGAGACCTGGGCCGTGGCCGCGGGGCTGGATCCGCTGGCGACCAATGGCGTGGCGGACGCGGATTTCGACGGCGACACGTTTTCGAACGACGACGAACGGATCGCGGGCACGCAACCGACGAATCCGGCGAGCTTTTTCCGCGTGGCGGGCGTGGGGACGGTGTCCAACCGGGTGCCGCTGGCCTACGGGGCCGTGAGCGGCCGGGTGACGACCGTGGAAACCGCGACGAATTTGGTTCCGGAGGGCTGGCAGATTTTGGCGACGACGACCAATGCGGAAACGGGGCCCGCGGAATTCAGCGCGGAAGCCGCCGAGGGGCGGCGCTTCTACCGGTTGCGGGTGCGCGAGGAACCCTGACGGCGCAAAGTTTCTACGTTCCACGTAAAACGCGCTGGAAGTTTCTACGTTCCACGTGAATTTATCCGCAGCGGCTGGGGTTCAGGGTTCCCCGGCGGGGGCCGGGACGTGGATGGGCAGGTCGAGGAGTTTCTTGGGCTTGGCGGCGGCGTCCTGCAGGGTTTGGCCGGCGAAAACGTGGAGGGTGTAGCCGTAGAATTCGCTGTGGCGGCCGGTCTCGCGGAGTTCCTGCTCGCGCAGGCCGCGCGGCACGACGTAGGTGGCGTGCAGCGGCACGCTGCGGCGGTCGGCGAAGGCCTGGCCCAGGGCGATGGGCGACGTCGGCACGAGGGCGCGGGTGGGACGGACGTCGCCGCTCGGATCGACGTCGTAGAACGTGACGAAGACCTGGATGGCGGCGTTCTTGAAGAGCTTGGCGTCGGGCGCCAGCGCGAGCTCGGCATCCAGCACGCGCATTTCGGCGACGTCTTCGTCCGCGGGCATTCGCTGGAGCTGGGGCGGGGCGATGCGCACCTGGCGGGGCCAGGTGCCCGGCGCGGCGCCGGCGGACGTTTGCGGGATCCGGGATTGCAGTTCCCGGAGTTCGGCGAGGCGTTGCCGCTCGCGCTCGGCCCGGGCGCGGAACGGGGAGCCGGGGGCGGCCACGCCCAGGACCACGCCCCAGCGGCGGTAGGCCTCGTCGAGGTTGCCGCGGGTTTCGAGCAGACGGGCGTGTTCGACGTGGGCCGGCAGGAAGCCGGGCTGGTCCTGGTGGATCTGGTTCAGGAGGCGGAACGCGCGGGCGTAATCGGCGAACTGGGCGGCGGCGGTGGCTTCGGCCAAGGTGCGCTGGGCGGCCGCGATGGCCGGATCGGCCGCGGAAACGGGCGGCAATTCGATCAAGGCGAGGTTGGTGTCGGCCGGCTGGAAATCGGCCACGTCCAACACGGCGGCGGCAGCACTGGTTGGTGGCTCGTCGGGGCGGGTGCCGTCTTCGGCAGCATGGTTGGTGGCAGTGGCGTGGGGGGGGGCGGTATCGGTGGTGCCGGGCAGGACAATTACGGAGCTGGCGGGGGCTTCGCCGTTTTTGAGTTTGGCCTCTTTTTCGGCTTCGACCTGCGCGCGGTACTCCTCGGCCCAGGCCAGATCGCGCGCTTCGGCATCCGGTGTGATCAGGCGGGTGCGCCAGTCGAACATGAACCCGAGCATGACAGCCTCCACCACCAAAATAACGATGGCCAGCAGGAGGGTGATGGGCTGGATCAACCCGGGGCTGGGTTCGAGCCGCGTGTGGGGCGCAATGATTTCCTGAAACTGGATGAGGAGCCCGCCGAGATCAAGCTGATCGTCGTGGACAAGGCGCACGGTATCCGTGAGTGGCGCGCCATTGCGCAAGATGGCGGCTTCCGGCGTGAGCGCGGAAAGAAACACGCCGGCACTGCTTTCCTTGAACTGCGCGTGGCGGGGGGCAAGGGCGGGGGCATCGGTCAGCACCAAATGGCAATCGGGATCGCTGCCCACCGTGGTGAGCGTTTGGCGGACCATGAGGCGCTTGCCCGCGTGGCGTCCGGATAGAAAAACCAACCTATACATTCCGGGGGGAAGTGTGGAACAAGCCCCGCGGCTTGGCAACCTGAAATCGGCGCGCGGCGCGGGCGCGGTTGAGTTTTCCGGCGGCGGGCCGCGGAATCCGGTTGCTTGCGGGCGGCGGTGCAGTTAGGATGCCATTATTGGTATAGGGTAGAGATTGCGCAACATGGCAACTTCGTGGATCACCGGCGTTTGCTGGCAGCAAAACCGTTTGGAATGGACGGTCTTGCGGCGTGCCAAGGAAACGTGGGAGGTGGCCGATGCCGGCGCGGCGGATCTGGTATCCGGCGCGGCAGGGGAGGCCGTGGATTGGGCCGCCGCGATCAAGCCTTATCTCAAGAAGTTCAAGGGGCGGGTGATCGTGGCGCTGCCGACGGAGCGGGTGCTGCTGCGCGTGGCGCTGTTGCCGAGCGTGGACGCACTGGAATTGCGCGGCATGGCGGAATTGCAGACGGACCGCTTCTCGCCGTTCCCGGTGGAGATGGTGGCCACGGGCGCCGAGGTGCTGGCGGCAGCGGGCACGTCCTCGCTGGTGGCGATGGCCGTAGTGCGCAACGACGAAGTGGCGGCGCTGGGGCAGATTTTTCAGGCGCATGGCGCGCCGCCGGATGTGGTGGATGTGGCGGCGCTGGGTTGGTGGTGGGGGCTCAAGACGCACGGCCAACTACCAGCGCACGGCACCCAGATTATCCTGCGCGCCGCGCCCGCTGGCGTGGAAATGGTGGCGGTGCGCGATGGTTCGCCGCTACTCTTCCGCGCATTGCCGGGATTCCCGCCGGAGCCCGCCGGACCCGCGCACGAGGAATGGCTGGCGGCCTGCGTGGAAGAAGTGCACGATTCGCTGGCGGCGCTGGAGACGGAGTGGGGTGGCAGCGGCGGGCCCACGCTGCATATTTATCACACAGCCGACTGGCCGGCGGATTGCGCGGAGCGGTTGCAGAAATCATTGGGGCTTGAAGCCCTCTATCGGCATCCGCTCGATGAACTACCGACGGTGGCCGAGGGCATTGCACGCCGCGCGGCGACGGCTGGAGGCGGGTTGGTGATGGACTTGGCGCCCGATGCCTGGCGCGAGGCCGATGCCACGCGGCGCACGCGCCGCCGCCTGCTGCGCACCGCCACGATTTTCCTCGTGGCCTGGCTGCTGGGCGTGGGCGGCTTCCTCACGCTGCTCAACGTGCAGCGCGGCCAACTGACGCGCTGGCAGGGGCAGGTGGCGGAGTTGGAAAAGCCCGCGCGCGAAATTCGCAAGCTGCGCGCCAAGACGCTGGAGTTTTCGCAATATGCCGACCGCAGCCACTCCGCGCTGGAATGCCTGCGTGTGGTGGCCACCGCGCTGCCGGATGGCGTGGAGCTGACCAAGCTCGATTATCGCAAGGGGTCTTCGGTATCGCTGCGGGGCGAATCCGACCAAGCGCAAAAAGTCTACACCTTCATCCAGAGCCTCGAGCAGGTGGAGCTGTTCCCGGGGGTGAAGTCGGAAGGCATCAACACGCGCAACACGCCGCAGGGCGAGCGCTCGCAGTTCGGCGTGAGCATCACGCTGCCCGCCACCGGCGGGGAGGATGAGCCATGAAGTTCGCCGCGCGGGAGCTGAATCTGCTGGGTCTGACGCTGGGCGTGATTGTCCTGGGCTTGACCTATTTGTGGCTGGAGCCCAAGTTTCAGGAATGGACGGAGTTTCGCGCCGAGCGCGAAGAACTCGCGGCGCGCCGCGATGCGGCGGAGCACCTGCTGGCCAGCCGCGCGGAAGTGGAGGCGCGCTTGGCGGAATTCCGCGGCGGCCTGCCGGTCTATGCGGTGGGCAAAAAAGCGGAGGCGGAATTGCTGCTGGGCTTGGAACAAATGGCGGGACAACACCGCCTGACGCTGACGCGCCGCAACGCGGGCGCGGAACGGCAGGCCGGCGACTTGTTCGAGACGGCCATCACCTGCGACTGGGAAGGTGACTTGCCCGCGCTGGTGAACTTCCTCTATGCGCAGCAGTCACAGGGCGCGGTGTCGGACGTACGCCAACTGTCCGTGCAGCCTGTTGGCGGGCGCGATGTGCCGGCCGGCCACCTCAAAGGAAACTTTACGATTGATTACGCGTACCGCCGGGATGCCGGCGGCGCGGAGAGCAAAGCGGATGCCGCCCCCGCGGCGCCGGAACCACCCCACCCGGAAGGCCCATGATGCCCACTCGCCTGTCGTTATTCACCCGTGGCACCACCTGGTTGCTGGCCCTGGCCTTTTTCTGCGCCTCGCTGCCGGCGCCGGTTTTGGCGCAGGATATGCCGCCGGTTCCGTCGGAGGCCGAACCGGTCGAACCGGCTGAGCCGGAGACGGCAGCCGTGGACGAAGAGCCGGCCGCGCCGGAGATCGAGGTCCTCTCGCCCGGCGCCGCCGCGCGCGAGCGCATTCGCCAATTGCGCGCCGGGGCTGGCGGAGCCGAAGCGCCCGCGGCCAACATGATTCGGGCGCGTACCCCCGCCGGCGAGGAAGCCGAAGCGGTGGGCGAGCTGTATAACCTTAATCTCAAGGAAGCGCAGTTGGATGTGCTGCTCGACCGCTACTCCGAACTGACCGGCCGCACCATGATCAAGGCGCCGGGTATCTCCGCCACCTTCACCTTCAAGGCGCAGGAAAAACTCACCCGCGCCGAAATGCTGCAAGCCATGGACAGCCTGCTCTCCATGAACAACCTCGCGCTGGTACCGCTGGGCGCGCGGTTTTACCGCGTGGTGCAGATTGACAAGGCGCCCACCGAGGGCATGGCCATCCAGAAGGAAGCGCCGCTGGGCGGCATGCCCGACAGCGATATGCTCATCAGCCAGCTCATCAGCCTGAAATATCTGGAGCTGGAAGACGCCAACACCATCGTGCAAAGCATGCTGCATGGCTACGGCAAGGTCCAACGCTTTGACCGCATCGGCAGCCTGCTGGTGACGGAAACCGCCGCCAACCTCAAGCGCATCGCCGAAATCCTTGCGCTGGTGGACCAGCCCACCGAGCTGAAGGTGGAAACGCGCGTCTATGAAATCCAGCACGCCAAGGCCGCCGACATCGCCGCACGCCTCAACGAGCTGATCAGCGGCAGCCAGGGCGACAAGCCGGAAGAAGTGCCGCAGGTCGCGCAGGCGCCCGCCGCCACCATGGTGCGCCGCCCCGCCAACATGATCCGCGCCCGCCAGCCCATCCCGCAGCCGGAAGTCGCCATGCCCGACAGCGCCGCGCTCGAAGCCGCCATGGCTGAAAAAGGCATAATTCAGGGGAAAGTGAAAGTGCTGGCCGACGAACGTACCAACATCATCATCGTCATTTCGCGGCCGTCCAACTTCACGTTCTTCGACAAGATCGTGGCGGTGCTCGACCGCACCGTGGAGCCGGAAGTGATTGTGCAGGTCGTCGCGTTGGAGTTCGCCGACGCCGAAGAAATGGCCAGCCTGCTCAATGATTTCATTGGCGCGGCCAAAGCCGAGAGCGAAACCGCCAAGCCCGGCGAAAGCCGCGACAGCACCGATGGCCGTGCCCGCGCGCTGGAAGATTTTGTCCGCGCCCGCGCCGCCGCCGCCGACCGCGTGCGGCAGGCCGCCGGCGAAGCGGCGGTCAGCAAGATCGGCCAGCTTTCGGCCAACACCAAGATTCTGGCGGACAAGCGCACCAATACGCTGCTGTTGATGGGCACCAAGGGCGATATTGGCGCGCTGCAGGACGTCATCCGCAAAGTGGACATCATGCTGGCGCAGGTGTTGATCGAAGCCGTGATCCTGGAAGTAAACCTCAACAATAACACGGCCTACGGCGTCAACTGGCTGCAGAAGTCCATGACCGCCTACAACCAGCGCATGGCCGGCGCCAATGGCGGCGTGAGCGTGCGCGAGCCGATCACCTCGTGGGGCGGCCACTTCGGCAACAACAACTTCTCCTCCGTCGCCGGCGACACCGTCACCCGCGCCTTCGGCGGCGGCACGGGGTTGAGCTACTTCTTTACGTTTGCCGATCTCAACATTGACGCGGTGCTCAACATGATTGCCACCTCCAGCGAGGGGCGCGTGCTAGCCACGCCCGTCATCCTCACCACCGACAACACCGAAGCCAGCATCATGAGCGGCCAGCAGATTCCCATCCGCACGGGCGACACCACCAGCGGCGGCACCATTCAGTCGGACTACGAATACAAGAACGTCGGCATCCAGTTGAAGGTCAAGCCACGGATCAATCCGTCGCGTTACGTCACGCTGGAAATCACGCAGAACGCCGACACGCTCGGCGACAGCGTGGATGTCGGCAACAACGGCAAGATGCAGGCCATCAACAAGCGCGAAATCACCGCCTCCATTTCCGTGCCGAGCCGCTCGACCATCGTGCTGGGCGGCTTGGTGCAAACTGATTATCAGAACGCCAACACGCGCGTGCCGATTCTGGGCAGCATTCCGCTGCTCGGCGCGCTGTTCCGCAGCGAGGACACCACCCGCCACCGCACCGAGCTGCTGGTGCTCATTACCCCCTACGTGCTGATGACCCCCGCCGAAGCCCGCGCCGAAACCGAACGCCTCCACGGCGCCTCGAATGTCGCCGCCGAGGATTGGTATCGCGGCTGGTCGGACAGCTCGCTGGCGCCGTTCTCCCCGCAGCGCCTGCGCGAAATGAAGCAGGAAGAAAGCCGGCAGGCGCGTGCCAAACTGACCACCAGTGGCGAGCAGGCGCCCCCCGTGGCGCTGATCGAGCCCGCGCCGCCCATGCCCAAGCCGACGCCCGATGCCCAAGACCCCGAAACCTTTGGCCGTGAAATCGAACGCGCCATGAGCGCGCTGGCCCAGCAGCAGGAGGCTGACGCCGGCCTCGCGCCGGCGGACGATACGCCGCTGCCCGCGCCGGAAGAACCCGCCGCCGCGCCCTATGTGTTCGATCCCGCCGTGCCCGCCGAGCCAGCCACCCGGCCCGCGCCGGAAAAACCGCCCCGCAAATCGCGGCTGTCCCCGGCGAGTGGCCGCGCGAAAAAGCAGGATGAAAAACCCTCCATGTATCCTGCGCCGCAACCCCCCAACGGAGACACGCCATGAACGAACAACCCACCCATCTCAACGGCGCCGCGGAAATCCGGGAAGGCGATATTCTCTTTGACTGCCCGCACTGCGGCAAAAGCATGGCCATTGAGGCCGCCGGCGCAGGCCTCATGGTGCCCTGCGCCGATTGCGGTCGCCAAGTCCAGGTGCCCATCCCCGATGCTTCCACGCCCGCTGCGCCGGTGGCCGCTCCGCGCCCCTTCAACGGCGCGGAGGACCCGCAGGTGCTGATCGAGCAGTTGGATGCCGCGCTGGCCATGGCCAACCAGCAGAACGACCGCCTGATCGCCGAAAAAGAGGCGCTGCAAGAACGCCGCGCATTTCTGGAACATCTGCGCGTGACCAATGCCACGCGCCTCGAACAGGCCGCTCGCGAACTGGAAAGCATCCAGGACGCGCTGGACCGCACCATGGCGCTGCTGGCCGAAATCCGCACGGAGAAACCCGTCTAGGGCGCGCGATGGCCGGAACGGCTTCCAGCCGCCTCGGGGCCTTGCTTGCGGCCACCGGGCTGTTTACCCCCGAGCAAATCGAAGAGCTCGTGGGCCGCCAGCGCGAAGACGAAGGCGTGCTGACCGCCACCGTCGTCGCCCGCGAATACGCGCGCGAGGATGCCTTCCTCGCCGCGCTCGCCAAGGCCATGGAGATTCCGTTCGTCCGGGTGGGCGACAAACCCATCCCCGGCGAAATCCTGGAAAAGATTCCGACCAAGGCGGTCTTTCAATCCAACGTCATCCCCGTTGGCATCGAGAATGGCGTGCTGCGCGTGGCTACCAGCGAACCCTTCCGCCCGGGCCTGGCCGATGCCCTCCGCCTCGCCGCCGGAATGCGCATCAAGTTCGCGTTGAGCCCCACGGCCGATATCGAAAAGGCCACCAAAAAGTTTTATGGCGTCGGCGCGGACACGCTCGACCGCCTCATGGCCGACAACCAGTTGGACCTTGATGCCGATTCCGGCCCCGCCATTGGCGACCTGAGCAACCTGGATCAGGACGCCAGCGTGGTGAAGTTCGTCAACCAGGTCATTTGGGAATGCCACCACGACCGCGGCACGGATATCCACATTGAACCGATGGAAACGGACCTGCGCATCCGTTACCGCATTGACGGCGTGCTGCATCCCACCCCCCTGCCGCCGCAAATGAAGCGCTTCCAGTCCGCCATCATCAGCCGCATCAAGGTCATGGCCGGCATGGACATTGCCGAAAAGCGCCTGCCGCAGGATGGCCGCATCAGCCTGCGCATCAAGGGCGAGGAAATTGACGTGCGCGTGTCCACCATGCCCACCGTCTATGGCGAAAGCGTCAGCCTGCGCCTGCTCATGCGCTCCAGCGGCATGTTCGGCATGGACAAGCTGGGCCTCTTCCCGGACGACGCCGCCACCCTCAACACCCTCATCCGCCGCCCGCACGGCATCTTGCTCGTGACCGGCCCCACCGGCTCCGGCAAATCCACCAGCCTCTACGCCTGGCTCCACACCATTAACTCCGTGGACAAGCGCATCCTGACCGTTGAAGACCCCATCGAATACGAAATGGCCGGCATCAACCAAATCCAGATGAAGCCGGAAATCGGCCTGACCTTCGCCGTCGGGCTGCGCCACATTTTGCGCCAGGACCCGGATGTCATCATGGTCGGGGAAATTCGCGACCAGGAAACGGCGGACATCGCCATCCGCGCGGCGCTCACCGGTCACTTGGTGTTCAGCACGCTGCACACCAACGATGCCGCTGGCGGCATCACGCGCCTTGTGGATATGGGCATCGAGCCCTTCCTCGTTTCCAGCTCGCTGGAAGCGCTGGTGGCGCAGCGCCTCGTGCGCCGCCTGTGCCCCGCCTGCAAGCGCCCGTGGACCGTGGATGTGCCCTTCCTCGAAAGCCTCGGCTTCCCGATTTCCAAGCTTCTCACCGGCACCATCTATGAACCTGTCGGCTGCGAAGAATGTCGCGGCACCGGTTATGCCGGCCGTACCGGCATCTATGAAATTCTCGTCATGACTGATGCCATCCGCCAGATGGTGGTGGAGCGCCGCGCCGCTTCGGAAATCAAGCAATACGCGCTGGAACACGACATGCACACGCTGCGCATGGACGGCTGGCGCAAGGTGCTCGCCGGCATCACCACGTTGGAGGAAGTGATCCGCGTCACGTCGGAGGATGAAGCCTAGCCGGCGCCCGCCGCCCGCGCGCCGCAGCCGCCATGGCCAAGTTTCGCTACATCGCCAAAACCCGCACCGGCGAGCGCCAGGAAGGCGTGCTGGAGGCCCCCGACCGCCGCGCGCTGCTGGCCCAACTGGGCCGCGCCGGCCTCGTGCCCATCGCCGTGCAGGATGTGCAACCCGCCGCGCCCGCCCCGGCCCCCGCCGCCACCAAGCCGCGGCTGCTTGGCCGCAAGGAAAAACCCCGCCGCGGCTGGCGCTACGAAAAAAGCATCCGCTCCCGCGTGCGGATGAAGCTCTCCGAGCTGTTGCTTTTCACCCACGAACTCTCCGACCTGCTTGCCTCCGGCATGACCCTCGGCGCCGCGCTGCACGCGCTGGTCCAGCGCAAAACCGGCAAGGCGCAGGACACCATCATCACCGACCTGCGCGACGAAATCGTCTCCGGCTCCAGCCTCTCCGCCGCGCTGGCCCGCTGGCCGGACAGCTTCCCCTCGCTATACGTCAGCATGGTCAAGGCCGGCGAAGCCAGCGGCCAGTTGCCCGGCGTGCTGGAACGCCTCGTGCGCCACTACGAGCGCGCGCAAGCCGCCCGCGAAAAAGTCAGCATGGCCCTCGTCTATCCGCTCATCGTCACCATCGTCGGCCTCGGCGCGATGGTCTTCATGATGACGGTCGTCATCCCGCGGTTCTCGGCCATGTTTGCCGAACTCGGCGGCACGCTGCCGCTGCCCACCCGCATGCTGATTGGCCTCAGCAACGGCCTCATCCATTACGGCTGGGCGCTGCTGTTGGCCATTCTGCTCGGCGGCGCGGCCCTGCGCCGCGCGCTGCGCACCCCCGCCGGCCGCGAATGGAAGGACCGCTTCCTGCTGCGCGCGCCGGTGGCCGGCAGCATCATTCGCGCCAACGCCTTCGCCAACTTCGCGCACACGCTGGGCACGCTGCTCGCCAACGGCGTGCCGGTGCTGCAAGCGCTGGCCATCGTGGAAAACACCGTGGGCAACTCTATCATTGCCAAGGCCATCAACGAGGCCAAGGACCGCGTGACCGATGGCTCCACCATCTCGCGCCCGCTGGCGCAGGACGGCATCTTCCCGCGCCTGTTCACCGACATGCTCGCCATCGGCGAAGAATCCGGCGACATGACCGGCGCGCTCGAACACATCGGCCGCCGCTACGACAACGAACTCGACCGCGCCGTCAAACTCTTCACCACCATCCTCGAACCGATCATGATGCTGCTGATTGCCGTCGGCGTCGGTTTTGTCGCCATCAGCATGCTGATGGCCGTCTTCGAGCTGACCAGCGGCCTCAACACCTGAGCCCCCGCCGATGATGCTCTTCGATACGCACGCGCATTTTGATACCTTTGCGGCGGAGGGTTGCGTGGCGGAGGTGTTGGCCCGCGCGCGCGCGGCGGGGGTGGCGCGCATTTGCGCCGTGGGCAGTTCGGAAGCCTCCAACGAATTGGTCGTGCAATTGGCTCAGGAGCATCCCGCGCAGCTCGTGGCCGCCGTGGGCTACGATCGCGACCAAACCGACAAGCCGCGCGACCCCGCGCGCCTCGCCGCGCTGGCCCAGGCGCCCGGCGTGGTGGCCATCGGCGAGATCGGCCTCGATTACTATTATTCCGCCGAGACCGCGCCCGCCCAGCGCGAGCTGTTCGGCGCCATGCTGGCCGGCGCCGCCGCCGCGCGCAAGCCCGTCATCGTCCACAGCCGCTACGCGGACGAGGATACCATCGCCATGCTCGGCGAGTTTTCCACAGTGTGGAAAAAACTTTTCCACACCGTGGAAAAAAATGCCGAAACTTTTCCACACTGTGGAAAAAATGCGCCCGATTTTTCCACACCGTGGAAAAAAGTTTTCCACAGTGTGGAAAACCTGCCGCCCGCCGCAGACGCGCCGCCCCCGCCGCCGCCGGGCGTGCTGCATTGTTTCACGGGCGATGCCGCCTTTGCCGCCGAATTGGTGGCGCTGGGGTTCATGATCAGTTTTAGCGGCATTGTCTCCTTCAACAACGCGGGGCCGCTGCGCGAGGTGGCCCGCCAGATTCCCGCCGGGCAGTTGCTGGTGGAAACGGATTGTCCGTATTTGACACCCAAGCCCTTTCGCGGGAAAGTGAACGAACCGGCGTATGTCGCGCGCGTAGCCGAAGTGGTGGCCGCGGCGCGCGGCGTGCCCGTGGCGGCGGTGGCCGAGCAAACGTGGGCCAATGCCTGCCGCCTCTTTCAGATGGAAGGTTGACCATGAACGAAAATAAACAGCGGTGCGCCATCGGCGTGGATTTTGGCGGGACCTTCGTGAAGCTGGCCCGCGTGGATGAACATGGCGTGATCGGCGCGCGGGCGAGCTTTGCCACCGCGGGCCTCGCCGGCGTGGCGGGTTGGCTCGATGCCGTGGCGCGCCACGTGGACACGCTGCTGGCGGACATGCCGGCGGATGTGGAGTGGCGCGGCATCGGCGTGGGCGTGCCGGGGTTTGTGGATTACGCGCGCGGTTTTGTGCACAACCTGACCAACGTGCCGGGTTGGTCCGCCGTGCCGCTGGCGGAAATGCTGACGCAGCGCTTCGGCAAAACCGCGCGGGTGGATAACGACGTCAACGCAATGGCCGTGGGCGAGTGCACCTACGGCGCGGGGCAGGCCTATCAGCACGCGGTATTCATCACTCTTGGCACGGGGGTTGGTGGCGGGCTGCTGATCAACAAGGCGCTTTACCGCGGCGCGTATTCGCTGGCGGGCGAGATCGGCCATGTGTCCATTGACCGCAACGGCATTGTGTCGCCCACGGGGCGCGGCGGGGTCGAGCAGTATGTGGGCAACAAGCGCATTGTGGAGCGCGCGTTGCAAGCGCTGGATGCGGGCCGCACGAGCCGCATTCTGGAGTTTGCCGGCGGCCGGCGCGAGGATATCACCCCCAAGGTCATCAGCGCCGCCGCGGCGGCAGGTGATGAACTTGCCGGTGAGATTTTTGATTTTGTGGCCGACTGCCTCGCCACGATGATGGCCTCGGTGGCCTATCTGCTGCAGCCGCAGGCGTTCATTATCGGCGGCGGCATTGCGGCGGCGGGGCCGGTGCTGTTCGATCCGCTGCGCCGCCATTTGAATGAACGGTTGAGCCCGTTCTTTGCCGAGCGGCTGGTGATCAAGCACGCCGAATTGGGCAACGATGCCGGCGTGATCGGCGCGGCCACGCTGACTTTCCTGGAGTGAGGCGATCGTGAGCCGGTTCTGGAAGCGCAAGCGGGTGGGTCTGGCGCTGGGGAGCGGTGGCGCACGTGGCTGGGCCCATCTGGGCGTGCTGCAAGCGCTGCGCGAAAAAGATATTCAGGTGGACCTTGTGGCCGGCACGAGCATGGGCGCGGTGGTCGGCGCGTTTGTGGCCGCGCGGCGCGAGGACGCGCTGCGCGAGCTGGCGGAGTCGCTCGACTGGCGTCGGCTGCGGCAATTTTTCTGGGAAATCTCGCTCTCGCGCTCAGGCCTGACCGATGGCCGCCGCCTGCTGGAAGAAACTGGCAAGTTGCTGGGCGTGCGCGATTTTCGCGAGCTGGCGCTGCCGTTTCGCGCGGTGGCCACGGACCTGTACGGCGGCGGCGAAGTGGTGCTCAGTTCCGGCAACCTGCTGCAAGCGTTGCGCGCGAGCATTTCCATCCCCGGACTGTTTTCCCCGGTGGTGCTGGGGCGCCGCACACTGGTGGATGGCGGGCTGGTGAATCCCGTGCCGGTGAGCGTGGCGCGCGATATGGGCGCGCAGATGGTGATTGCCGTGGATATTGTGCAGGGGCCCGCCGGCGTGGCTAAGCCCGCCCCGCGTCGCACCAGCGAACCGTCGGCGCCGGCGCCCATGCTGGCCGTGCCCGCGCCTGCCCACGATGAAGAAGGCGATGGCGCGCTGAATGCGCTGGAACGCTTCCTGCTCGACATCGAAAAAAAGGCGCGGCGCGTCAAGGCTTCAGTGGCGGAGGCGGTGTCGCGCCCGGCGGTGGTGGATATTCTGGTGCAGTCGGTGCGCATTGCGGAGTCGCGGATTGCGCTGGCGCGGCGGCAGCTTGAGCCGCCGGATATTTTGATCGAGCCCAAGGTGGGCAATATCGGCGTGTTGGAGTTTCAGCGCGCGCAGGAAGCGATGGCGGCGGGTTACGCCGCGGCCCGCCAAGCGCTGGCCTGATGGGTCGCCGCGCGGCGGATGCCGGTGCGGCGCGGGCAAACAAACACCCCGCGCGCCGGGGGGCGGGCGGGGCGTGGACGGTCACGCGGACCGAAGAGCCAAACCGCTTACTTGGCGGTGGCTTTGCGCAGCAGCGCCGCGGCGCGCGCTTTGCGGCGCGTGGCGTTGTTCTTCTTGATGATCCCGTGCTTGACGGCTTTGTCGAGGCCGGAACAAAACGCGCGGTAGGCGTCCATGGTCTTGGGCGCTTCGGCGCCGGCCGCCGCGGTCAACAGGCCCTTGCGCAGGGTCTTGAGTTGCGACTTTTCCCGGGCGTTGCGCAGGCGGGACTTCTCAGATGTCTTGGCGCGCTTGATCGCGCTCTTGATGTTGGGCATGGTTGCTTACTCCTCTTCCAATTGAAAAAGCTCGGCCAGTCTAGCGGCAGGGCGGGGGATGTCAATGGTTTTTCCGGCCGTTTCAGCGGACGGGGCAGGCGCCCCCGGCGCAGTCGTTGCCCATGTCCACCGCATCTTCGGATTGCGCCTTGAGGCTTTCGAGGTCCAGCGGTTTGAGGCTGGCGACGTAGGCGTCATAGACTTCCTTGGTGACGGGTTGCTGCGGGAGGTAGGGGTAGCCGAGGTCGGCAGCAGTTTTGAGCGGATCGGCGCGCAACAGGAACGACACGCCGACATAATGATCCCAGTACTGCAGCAGCCACTCGATGATGGCATCCACTTCCGCGGGGGCGTAGCTGACGGTGATGGAGCAGTTTTGTTCAACGTAGTTATCCATGAGCAGCTTGTAGCGTTCGAGCTGGTCTATGGCGGTCTCGGTGTTGACTTCCAAGCCGTTGACAGTTTCAAACTCCACGTCATCCCACGCCACGGGCAGGGTGATGACCCAGTCGCCGGAACCGTTGGGGTGGGGCATGATGGTGTAGCCGGCTTCGCGCAGGACGTTGACGAGCGGATCGTGTTTCACAAACGTGACGTTGTTGAAGATGTAGCGCGCGAGCGGTTTGTGAGCGCCTTCGGTGGTGTCGTAGCACTTGGAGATGGTGCCCTCGGGCTTGAGGGTGGTGACGTTCTTGGGGCGCGGCAGGCCGAGTTCATCGGCCATGGAATAGGCGCCCATGATGGCGGCGTTGCGCAGCAGGCGCAGCTCGTAGGGGCCGAGGTCGGGGCGGCGCACCACGCCGGTGAGCGACACGCCGCACAGGTGCAGGAAGTCGTTGTTCTCGTGCCACGAGTGCTGGAGGATGCCGTCCTTGAGATTCACGCAAGTCTGGCGGTAGTTGGCGCGCGCGATGATGTAAATGGCGCGGTGCATGCCGCTGGGGTTGTCCTTGAACTTGGCCAGATCAATCGTGGTCAGGTTGCAGAAGGCGCGATTGCCCAGCAGGATTTCCGCGCAGGGGTTCACACCGGAAAACCACGGCGCGCGGTTCAGCGCGGCCGCGCCGTTGATGAAGCCCGGCTCGGAACCGCCGCTGGCGAGCATCAGATCAAAAATACCACGCAGCTCCGCGCGCGTCGGTTTTTGGTAGAAGACGAGGGAGTTGTTGGACATTCCGCGCTGCGGCTGGCCTTTGCTCCAGTAATCTTTTTTGCACACTGCGAATTCCTGCCATTCCGGCGCGCCATATTCAAACAGGCTAATTTCCGCCGAGCGGCGCGTGCTGAGAATGGTGCCCAGCCAGTTGCAGATGTCGTGGATGTCCATCTTGCGCAGGAGCTGGCCGGCGCGGCGATTCATGATTTCAATGATGGCGCGGTAAGCCACGGAGATGGTTTCATCGCCTTGCCCAATCCAGCCGTAGCCGGTCAACCGCGTGCCGGCGGGGCGGATTTCGGAAAAATCGAGAGTAAGTTTTTCGGCGGTATATTTGCCGGCCAGGAGTTTGCCGACGGATTTGGCCCACGCTTCGGCGGTGTCGCCCACGCTGATTGTCCATTCCTTGGTTTCGGGATTCCAGGTTTCCAAGTTGGTCTCGCGCCCGTTTTTATCCTGCCGCGTGGAGCGGATGATTTGCACATCGAGAATTGGCTGGGTGAAGCCGCTAATGCCGCCGGACTTGGGCGTGACGCCCACGCCGCAGCCCTGCAGCAGCAGCCAGAGCGCATCCACCATATCGTCCACGGTTTGGATTTCCAAATGTGCGCAGTTGAATTGGCAGGCCTCGCGCACCTTGGCGATTTCCGTGCCGCCGAGCCACAACGTGCGGCCGGCCACGCCAACCTTGCGCGCCAGCAGCAGGCCGCGGAGTTCTTCCAGCTCGGCCTCCTGCGTTTTGTTCAGCGGGCGGCGCAGTTGGCGTTTCCATAGCCAGCGCTGGTGCTCAATGACGCGGTCCACGGTTTGCGCCCAGGTTTCAAACTGGGTGCCTTCTTCATTTAGGGCGCGGTTATAGGTGCGTCGCGTCAGGATTTGCGCGCGCAGCGAGGGTTGGTAGGTTTCGGCCATGGTGGTCTCCAAAGGGGTGGTAGCGTCAAAAAAATCAGGCGAATTCTAGGGCAAACGACCGGGTGAGAAAAGCGCCTTATGCGGGCGGGGTGAAGGTGGTGATTTGTTCGTTGGGCAGCATTTTGCGGAACTGCCGCCAGCCGTGGAAATTGCCGTGCTCGCGCGGGTGCTGCCACGAGGCGGGATCGGTGGCGTCGCGCAGGCTATCGGGGGTGGCTTGGTGCTCCATGGGCGAGGCGTGGAGCGGGCGCGGCGGGCCGTGCGGATCGCCGGCCAGCTTGGCAAATGTGGCGAGGTCTTTGGCGATGTCCGGCGTGGTGCCGTCGTGGTTGAGATAGGAAACGCGGGCGCAGCGCGCCGCCGAGCAGCGCCGCGCGGTGTCGAGGCCGAGGGCAGCTTCTTCATCGGCGGCCACGTAGGGCAGGTGCCATTGGCCGGGCGCGAGGCGGCGCGGCGTACTGGCGTGCAGCGCGTGGTACATCTGACGGGCCAGCTCCTGGATTTCCGGTTGGGCATCGGGGTGCCAGCGCAGGCCGAAAAAGTTATCGAACGTGGTCGCCGACACCAGCACCGAAATGGAAGTGAACCACTCCAGCGGGCGGTTGGCCCATTGCTTGTGCAGGCCCAGCTCAGCCAGCTCCGCCACGCCGGCGGCGCAGGCATCGGCCATGCGGTCCCAAATGGCCTTGGCGCGGGCGGCCTGCTCGGGGGCGAGCGGCGTACCGGCCTGCATGCCGGGGATGTTGGCATCCCAGCGCAGTGGATATTCGCGCTCCAGCGCGCCGAGCCGCCGCGAAGGGATCGCGCGCGAGCTGCTGGCGTTGCGGGAAAAAACGCGGTGGGTCATGAATTCGGCGTGAATCCAACGGGGGTACTTCAACGAGAGGGTGGCCAGCCGGATCCCCTGCGGCGAAAGGCTGTCGGCGATGATCTGCACGGAGATGCTCATGGCCTATGGTGTAGCGCATCCGCTGGCCCAGGAAAAGGACATTGTCCCGCCGGCGGCGGGAGGGCATTCAGCGCACCGGGACGCGGAAGGTTTTCATCACCGGCAAATGCTGCAAATTGTTGGCGGAATCATCCCACTCGACCGGCGGGGGCAGCGGATTCCACAGGCGCGAATCGAAAACCATCCCGTGCGGAAAACGCTGTTTGTTCAGCACGGTGGCCACATGGTACGGCGCCAGTGCGGGGTTGGGCAGCACAAAGTCGTAAGGCCGGTTGCGCGTGGAATTGGTATTGGGGTTGCCTTCTTGATCCGCGGGGTGGTGCGTATCGTCAAACCACTTGGTCAATTCGGCCAGCGCGAGGGCATTGCGGCCCGCGATGTTGAAATCGCCGCAGAGCGCCACGTAGTCGCCGGCGGGAAATTGCTTGCGGATGAGGCCCAGCAGATGGCGGGCCTCCGGGATGCGTCGCTCGGCACGGTTCTGCACCAAATGAACGCTGACCACATGCAGTGGCTTCGGGCCGGGGATTTGGATGGTGGCCCACGCAAAACTGCGGTTGCCAACGTAGGGGTCTTCCCACTGCCCAAACGCCGTGATGGGAAAACGGCTGATGATGCCGTTGGGCAGGCGGGCGCCGCCTTTTTCCCGCGCGAAATAGTAGCTGGGGCCGAACAGCCGTCGCACGAGGTCCTGCGTGTTGCCGCCCTTGTAGTTGAATTCCTGAATGGCCAGCACGTCCGGCTTTAGTGCCTGCAAAATCCGGATGCCGGCATCTTCGTAAGCCTGGCTGGTGTTATCCGAGAGGTTGGCCGTGGCAATCGTGAAGGTGAACGTGCCGGCCGGCGCCGCCCCCGCCGCGGCCACGAGCCAAATGCTTGTCAGTACACCAATCCAAAAACGCATGAGAAGAAGGAGGATACCCTAAAGCCGGCCTAGCGTCCATGCCGCCCGGACAAAACTTTGCGCAGGATATCTTCCAACGGCATCTCCGGCGTGATTTCGCCCGCGATATCCTTGACCATGCGTTGGGCGTCAGCCTGCTTGTGGCCGAGGGAAAGCAGTGCGAGGAGCACATCGCGCAGCTTGGCATTGGTGGGGCTGTCGGCTTCGCCGCCGGCCAGCGCCGCCATCATTTCGCCCTTGCCAAGCTTGTCGCGCATTTCCAGCACGATGCGTTCCGCGGTTTTTTTGCCAATGCCGGAAATGCTGCTCAGCCGTTTGATGTCGTTGTTGGCGATGGCGGCCTTGATGTCGCGCACCGCGAGGCCGGACAACACCGCCAGCCCGAGTTTGGGGCCGATGCCGTTCACGGAGGTCAGTTGCAAAAAAGTGTCGCGTTCGGCTGTGCTCATGAAGCCGAAGAGCAGGTGGGCGTCTTCACGGATAACTGGCACGGTCAGCAGGCGCACGGGTTGGCCGGGGGCGGGCAGGCGGTCATAGCTGCTAAGCGGGATGGCGGCTTCGTAGCCCACGCCATGCACATTGATGACCACGCGGGTGGGTTCCTTCTCCTCCAAAATGCCATCCAGAAACGCAATCATCATGCACCATGCTTTCCTGCGCCACATCTAACCACGCAAAGACCCGCCGCGTCCAGAGGGTTGGGCGGGTCTTGGCGGCTGTCCGACCGGCGGACGTGGCCCGGTGGTCAAATCAGGCGTTTGCTTTTTTGGCGAGCCGGGCGCGTTCCTTGAGCCGTTTGACGCGGCGATCACGGGCTTTGCGCTTCACTCGTTTTCTTAATTGTTGTCCCATAAGGCTGTCCGTCGTATCAAAAGCGGGGAGGCCGAGTCAAGAGCGGCGCATTCGGATTTGAAAGCAGGGACGGGATTTGGAACAGTCGGCGAATGAACACGAAGCGGCTATTCGCGGGGGTGAAGGTGGCGGCGACGGCGGCGCTGCGGGCGGAACTGGCGGCGTGGCAACAGGCCCTGCGGGGGGAGCGGATTCGCTGGACGAGGCCGGAAAACCTGCATCTGACCATTGAGTTTTTCGGGGCGACGGAGGAGGGCCGGATTCCGGAACTGAAGGCGGCGCTGGCGCAGGCCGCGGCGGCAACGAAGACGTTCGCGATCAAACTGGGCGGGGCGGGGACGTTCGGCGGCGCGCGGAGCCCGCGGGTGTTGTGGCTGGGTGTCGAATCGGCGGGGCTGGAAGAACTGCATGGACGGGTAGTGGCTGCGCTGGCGGGGATTGGTTGGAATCCGGAGGCGCGGGAATTCGCGCCGCACTTGACGCTGGGGCGGATCAGTCGCCTGCAAGACACGCGCCGGTTCGGCGAGGCGCTGGAAAGCCGTCGCGCCGGAGTCCTGCCGGAGCAGCCGGTGAACGAACTGGTTTTGTTCGCGAGTGTGACCGGGCGGTACGTGCCGGTCGGGAGCTGGGGACTGGGCGGGGGCTGACGTTTTCATAACCCGCCCCGGAGAGGGTACTACGGGGTTTTGAATTTCTCCCGCCAGGCGGCCGGCTCAGGGGCGACGAGCAGCCAATGCGGGCCGACCGGTTCGGCATGGACGCGAGCCGGGGCATTGGTCGCGAGGCGTGCCCAGCGGGCATTTTTCACAAGGTAGTCCGTCGGCCGGCCACCCAAGGCCGTGGCTTTCATGTGGTCCCAGATCGCGTCCGGATCAACGGCTTCGATAGGCCGGCGCAGGTGGAATTCCAATCCGTTCAGCCGCTGGTTGCTGATCGAACATAAAGCGTGTTCTTCGTGCCTGGCGAGGACGGGCGCCAGAATGGCGGAAAGGCGGGTCATGTCCTGGGAACTGGTGATGAACAGCGTGGCGGATTTGGCGATGACGATGCCCGCGAGCAGAACGCCCGCGCACCCGCCGGCGACCCGGGCGCGCAGGCGGCCCTGGGCAATGAGCACATCAATCATTCGCCCGAGCAACAGGCACAACGGGACGAAAAGGGGAACCAGGTATAAGGCGAGCCGGGATTGGCTGATGGAAAACAGGACGAATGGAACCGCGACGCCGGCCAGGAGAGAGCGGCGCGCGGCCCGGTTCCACGTCCGGCGCTGGTCGCTTGCGGCCAGCCAGGCCTTCAGCGGACGGGCGCGGAACAGGGCCAGCGGGAGCCATGGGCCGGTGCCCGCCACGAGGATGGGGAGATAGACGAAAAACACAAACCATGCGTTGGGATTGCGGTGCATTTCGCTGGTGAAGTTGCGCGCGATCATTTCCTTGCCCAGCCAGTAGGAAGTCAGGCCGGGGTTGAGCCGGGCTTCGACGAAATACCAGCCCAGACCCAGCAGGATGAAAATGCTCAGTCCGAGTCCCAGATTCCAACGGCCCGGCCGCCAATCATTGGCACGGCGCAGGTGAATCCAAGCGACGGGCAGGCAGACGGCGGGAACCAAGAGCGCGGGGGGACCCTTGGTGAGGAGGCCGAGGGCGAGAAATAGCCACATGCCCAGCAGGGAAAGCCGGCAATGGCTGGCGTAGCCATGCCAGAAGGCCGCAAGGGCTCCGGCAGTCCACAGCGCCACGAGCATGTCCGTGGTCACGGAATGGGCGGCCAAGGCGATGAACGGGGAGGTGGCAAAAATAATGCCGGCCCAGCGTCCGGCGCCCGAACCCCAGATGGAGGAGCCCGCCAGCCAAACCGCGCCCGCCGCCAGAACCAGCGCGAAGACCAGATAGGCGCGCACGCCCCACGGATTTTCGCCGAACAGGCGTAAGCCATAGATGATCGCCACATACGTGAGGGGTGGCTTGGTCCAGTGGGGTTGGAGGTTCAGGATGGGATCGTCGTAGTCGCCGGAAAGCATGGTTTCGCGGGCGGTTTCCGCATAGCGGCCTTCCGTGGATTCGTAGAGTCCGCGGCTGCCCTGGAATGAAGCCGCGCCGATGAAGGCGAAGAGGAGCACCAGCCACAAACTCCGGAAATCGAACGCGCGCGCGGCCGCAGGGGGAGCAACCGCGTTCGCGGGAGAAGCCATGAGGCGCCAGGCGCGCTAAGGAGCGCGGCTTTTCTCGTACCACGCGATAGTTTCGCGCAGACCTTCCTCAAAGCCAACCTTGGCTTTGAAGCCGAAAAGTTTTTCGGCGCGGGAGGTGTCCAGCATCCGGCGCGGTTGGCCGTCGGGCTTGGTGGCATCCCACACGATGTCGCCTTGGAAACCGGTGAGGCGCGCGATGAGCGGCACGAGGTCCTTGATTTTGATTTCAAAGCCGGCGCCGATGTTGACGGGCTCGGAGGAGTTGTAGCGCTCGGCGGCCAGCACGATGCCTTCAGCGGCGTCGCCGGCGTAGAGAAACTCGCGCGAGGCGTTGCCCGTGCCCCACACAACGATTTCCCGCGCACCAACATCGCGGGCATCTAGGCACTTTTTGATGAGCGCCGGAATGACGTGCGAGGAAGCCGGATCGAAGTTATCGCGCGGCCCGTAAAGGTTGACGGGCAGCAGGAAGATGGAGTTGAAGCCATATTCCTGCCGGTAAGCCTGCGATTGGACCAGCATCATTTTTTTGGCGAGACCGTAGGGCGCGTTGGTTTCTTCGGGATAGCCGTTCCAGAGATCTTCCTCGCGGAAGGGCACGGGGGTGAACTTGGGATAGGCACAAATGGTGCCAAGGGCCACGAACTTTTCGATTTTGCGTCGGCGGGCTTCCTCCATCAGGAACAGGCCCATGGCCATGTTCTTGAAGTAGAACTCGCCGGGGTGCGCGCGGTTGGCGCCGATGCCGCCAACCACGGCGGCAAGGTGGATGACCAGGTCGGGGCGAAAGTCGTCATACATCCGTTGCACGTTGGCGTGCTCCACCAGGTCGTATTCCTCGATGCGGGGCACGAAAACGTTGTCGCGGCAGCCGCGCTGGCGGAGCCGCTCCAGAATAAAGCTGCCGAGGAAACCGGCGCCCCCGGTCACGACGATGCGCTTGGATTTGAGGTCGAGCATGGCGTTCTCCTGAAAGCGCAAAATAGCCCAATGGCCGGGCGGTGGAAAGGGAAAAGGTGGAGTTGCCACCGGCGGCGATGCCCGGCATACTGGCGGGGCTATGAAGACACATTTCAATGGTTTCCGGTGTTTTGCGTGCGGGGCGGAGCAGGGGGCGGATTATGCGGGCTATGTCTGCCCACAATGCGGCGGCAATTTGGAGGTGCGCTATGACTGGCCCCGGCACGCGCCGGGTCGTTGGTGGCTGGAGCCGGCGCGGCGGGATATTTTCCGCTATCAGGCGTTGTTGCCGGTGTCGCGGTTGGAGTTGGCCTCGCCATTGCGTGTGGGGCAAACGCCGTTATATGACGCGCCGCGGCTGAGCGCGGCCACCGGCCTCAAGCACCTGCTGCTGAAAGATGACGGGCAAAACCCGAGCGCGTCATTCAAGGATCGGGCGGGGGCGGTGGCGTTGGTTCGCGCGCGCGAAATCGGCGCGCAGGTGCTGTGCGGCGCCAGCACCGGCAACGCGGGCAGTTCCATGGCCTGCCTCGCGGCTAGCGTGGGAATGCCTTGCGTGATTTTTGTGCCGGAAAAAGCGCCTGCCGCCAAGATCGCCCAGTTGCTTGTGTTCGGGGCCAAGGTGTTCGCGGTGCGCGGAACCTATGACGACGCGTTTGATTTGTGCATGGAAGTTTGCCGTCAGCGCGGTTGGTTCAACCGGAACACCGGGCACAACCCCTTCACACGCGAAGGTAAAAAAACGGCGGCTATCGAGCTCTATGAACAGCTCGGACGGATGCCCGATTGGGTGGTGGTGCCCACGGGCGATGGCAACATCATCGCCGGCATCTGGAAGGGATTTCAGGATTTGAAGGAAGCCGGAATTGTCGCGCGCACACCTAAGATGCTGTGCGCCCAGTCAGAGGCCAGCCAGGCCATCAGCGCCGCAGTATGGGCGTTGCAACAGACCGGCCAAACCAAGCCCGATTGGGCCAAGGTGCAGGTGGCCGCAGTACAGGCCACGACGGTAGCCGATTCAATCTCCGTGGATATCCCGCGCGATGGCCTTGCCGCGGTGCGCGCGGTGGTGGAATCCGGCGGTGCGGCGGTCGCCGTCCCGGATGCCGAGATTCTGGCCGCGATTCCGGAACTGGCGCGTAGCGCGGGCGTGTTCGCGGAACCGGCGGCGGCCTGCGCTTGGGCGGGGCTAAAGAAGGCCGCGCGCGATGGCCTGGTACAGCCGGACGAAACCGTCGTTTGCATGCTTACGGGCAACGGCCTGAAGGATGTGGCCAGCGCGCGCAAAGTCGCCGGCGAACCCGTCGCGCTCGACAACAACATCAACGCCGCGCTCGCCGCCACCGAAAATATCTGATGCCCGTGCCGCCAACTGCGCCGGTAATCCCTTGAAGTTTATTAAATTATAGGACCGACCCCTTAGCCAAAGGGGTCGGTCCTATAAATTAATAAAAAAGCACGCTTATGTTACTGGATACTGCGGACTGTGCGCCAAGCGTCATGGCCCCAGTCGCCTTTTCTGGCTTCTTCCAATTTCTTGAGAAAAGCGGCAAAGCAGGTGGCTGTTCCCATGCCCAGCCGCGCTTTGATCCAGGTGGTTCTCATGCTGGTGTTGCGCCGGACCAGCCAGGCGAGGGCAATCTTCTCCGGACCGTTCATCCGCAACCCGGCCAGCTCGGCTTCCGGCCAAGGGGTCGGTCCTATAAATTAATAAAAAAGCAGCGCTTATGTTACTGGATACTGCGGACTGCGCGCCAAGCGTCATGGCCCCAGTCGCCTTTTCTGGCTTCTTCCAATTTCTTGAGAAAAGCGGCAAAGCAGGTGGCTGTTCCCATGCCCAGCCGCGCTTTGATCCAGGTGGTTCTCATGCTGGTGTTGCGCCGGACCAGCCAGGCGAGGGCAATCTTTTCCGGACCGTTCATCCGCAACCCGGCCAGCTCGGCTTCCGTAATGCCCAAGGCTTTCAACCCTTTGGCAATCCATTGCTCGGCGCAGGCCTCATCGTGTGCCTGGACCTCCCCGCCACTGAACGACTGGCGGCGGGCATTTTTCAACGCACCCCCGACCCGCTCCAGCAACTCCTGCCGGAACTCCTCCCCGCCCATGTGCCATCCCCGCCGGATCCTTTGCCAGGCTTCATCCGCCTTCCAAGGCTGGGCACTATGACGGACTTCCTCCACCCGTCCAGCCATATATCCCGCATATTTTCGCCGCCCGGCTGGCGTATCGGCCATTCCCAGCTCCGACAATACTCGATGAAAGTTCAACCACTCGGGCTGCGCTGCTTTGCCAACATAGGCCGGATAACTGCTCCACGCATAATCAACCAGCCGCTGCTTGTCGAAATCATATCCCCGGATGCGGACCGGATTAAGGTGGATGTAGGTTGCCAGAGTCGAAAAATACCCGCTGCCCGCTTCCACCGGGATCGCCTTGTACCGCCCTTGGAACAAATGCCCTCGCTCACGGTGCCTTGCATTGAACCGCTTGGTGTAGGTGCTCTGCACCCACTGCATTCCCACCACCAGATTCGGTTCCGGCGTTTCCAGCAGGAGATGATAATGGTTCCCCAGCAGCGTGTACGCATGCACCCGCCATCCCGTGCGCTGGCAGACTTCGCCCAGCGTTGTCAAGAACATCGCGCAGTCAGCATCCCCCCGGAATATCTTCTGCAAACGGTTTCCCCGGCTCATTACGTGGTAGACCGCCCCCGCATATTCCACTCTGGGTTTTCTTGGCATGCGCCCTTTACATCATTTTTACCCGTACCACGTCAATTCATTTTATTAATTTATAGGACCGACCCCTTTGGTGGGATGGACGGGGGGCGGAAGCTGCGGTAGATTTGTATGGATATGCATACCCACTTACTGTCCAACCGGTTGGCTGTTGTTGTTTGGCGTGGCGTGTTTTGGGCCGTGGTGCTGCTGGCTCTGGGCGGCTGTTCCAAACACCGGGCTGGAGACGCACCGCGGCCGGTGGACCCGGACCTGGCCCATCCTGTGTTGAACTACGCGGCCATCGCACCCGGCGTTGAGCATGCGGAATACAGCCGAACTCAGCCCGCGCCACTATCCTACCATGTTGTGCGGGCGGATCTGACCCAAGGCGGCCTGTCCTTGGCGGTTCTGCGCACCGCCGCCAGTTCCGGTTCTGAACGTGGTTCGCTGCTGGAAATGGCACGGGCCATCGAGACGCCGGAGCGGCGCACCGTTGCGGCGATTAGCGGCGATTATTTTGGCAATGGCATGGCGGGGACGTGGGGCATTCTGCTCGTGGATGGCCGCTTGCGGTACTCGCCTTCCGGCCGTTCCGCGCTGTTAATTGACGCCAACGGGCGGCCGATCATTGACCGTCCGCAATCCAGAATCCAGATGCAGGTTGGCGATGATCCGGCCTGGTTTGAGATTCGCGACATGAACCGCCCCGGCCAAGGGGAGGAGCCGGGACTCCACCTGTATGCCCGTTCGTCTGAAGTCACCCATGTGCCGGCCCCAAAGGGCGCCGTGGCCATTGCCGCTGATCTGCCCTTGGCCGGCGGTGACGTCGTGGGAACGGTCACGGGCACCTTTGCCGCCGAGGATTCCTTTCGTTTGCCGGAGACCGGTCTGGTGCTTGCCGGCGCCGGCGATGCAACAAAGTTGCCGGCCGGTTTGCGCGAAGGCGCGAGTGTCCGAATCCGCACCACAATTATGCCCGCCGCCCGGGAAGCCGTCGGCGGCGGGCCGCGGATTGTTCGTGACGGCAAGGTCAGCATCGAACTGGAACCCGACGGCATTTGCGCCGCGGAGGCCTCGTATTTGAAGCGGCGTCACCCCCGCGCCGTGGTGGGCTTGGCCGGTGGCGGGCAAACCGTACTGATGGTTCTTGTCCGGGGTCGCTGCAACGAAAGCGAGGGCATAAAGCTCGATGATTTGGCCGACCTGCTGGTCGGCTTGGGCGCTGCCGATGCGATCATGTTCGATGGCGGCGATTCCGCCACCATCGTGGAAAATGACAGTTATGTCATCCAAGGTCGCGCCGGGGCACGGCACATGTGCGATGGACTGGCCATCCAAGCGCCGCGGACGCCAGAGCAGGCCGTTGCCGGGAGCGCGCCATGAGCGTCCGCAGCTTGAGCCGCTTGGCGCTGATTTTGGGTGGGGCGCTGCTGGCGCTCTCCTTCTTCCTGCCGCTGGGGTACCATTCACCGGGCGAGGAGTTCCTGGCCACGGTGGATTCGCTGACCTCTGCTGAAAGTGCCGGCGAGTTCGTGGTTGCCGGCGGGCTGTTGATCGTGATCGCCTACTCCTACATTTGGGCGGTGCTGGTGGCTTTGGCGGCGCTGTGGAACTTTGCGGGAAAGCGCCGCGCCTGGACGCCGGTTCATGTGGCCGTGCAGTCCATCGGCGGCTTGACGCTGATGACGCTGTGCATCTTGCTGCTGTCGTTACACGATCCTTGGCTGCCCGCCAAGTTCCAGTGGACCGGCGCCAGCCTGCCGTTGGTGATGCTCGTGCCGTTGTGGGCGGTCGCGTTGCTGGCTGCGCCGGTCCGCCGCGAATGGGTGGTGGTGGCGGTCGGCATGTTCCCGCAAGTGCTGTTCCAGTTCATGCTGGCCGGGGTGAGTCTCAGTCGCGAAGGCCAGGCCCACGGCTTCGTGATCGGCGGCATCGGGGCTCTGCTGGCCTTGGCCGGCGCCATTGGCCGTGCGCGAATGGGCGCGTCTCTTATTGGAAAGTAGGGGCGGTGGCGGGGGACCAGCGGACGGTGAGGGGGGGGGCGGCGGGGCGGGTGAA